>OGDF01003612.1_pt1 | contig 18719 bp, 8 predicted proteins | sample 1570141 | NCBI WGS metagenome assembly OGDF01 (sample SAMEA4370581, study PRJEB24528) | human gut metagenome | reverse complement strand
CCATCACCCGTTGTCCCCCGAAAGGCAAATTTACACACTAATCCGGACTTGACTGGGCTCAGGGCAGGGACGTTGATACAGAGGCCTCCAATTTGCTCAACGGCGCTTTTGCCAGCCGCAAGATTACTCTTAACCAGCTCGAAAAACTCAGGGCCTACAGCGCAAAGGGCGGCTTCTGGGCCGGCGCGGACAACCAGAGCCTGAGCAAGATTTACAACGGGTTGCTGGGCAACACTGGCAAAAATGCCAAGCCAATCGACGAAGACCTTGCCCGTCAGGTGAGAGCGCATCTCAAGCCAGGGCAGGCGCCCACAGACGAGGAACTCAAAAAGATTATGGTCCGCCTTATGACGCCCGGCACGACTCCCCGCAAGTGGCTGCCATGGGACAAGAGTACCACGCTCTGGGAAGCTACGAAGGAAGGTAAGCAGGAACTCTTCCAGGTGGAGATACCTGAAGAGGAACTCTCCAGACTCAAGGAAGCCATGCGCGCAGCCGGAGTCGACCCAGAGAACGAGACGGCTCAGAAAATCTTCTACCGTGACCAGTACGCCCGGCAGTTCTAGGAGCAGAGAATGGGCATAGAAGAAATCCGCAAAATGTTCCCGCTCAATCCGACGCAGGGAGCAGAAACCTCGCCGGCGGCAGAACCTACAGCCCTGGACCTGGGCACCCCCATCACCGAAGGCACTATCCAGAGCCCGGACGGGATCGGGCCGTCTCTCGTCTTTCAGAACGAACAGGACGGCTCGTACGTCCTGGCACCGGCCACAGACGACACTGGCGCGGCAATGAGCGCGCAGCAGGCCCACGAAGCTTATGGCCGGACCGGCCAGAGCTACGGCACCTTTGAAACTCAGGCCAGCGCTGAAGCCTACCAGCAGGCGCATACAGGCCTTACAGGAAGAGAGGGCATCCGCTCTGCTCTGCTCATGTCCAAAGGCATCAGCCCGGCGCAGATTGCCAAGGACAAAGAGACCGCGAAGCGCCTGGGCCTACCCGTGGACTTTGTGACGTACGGCAGAGAGGATGCGGAGAACGAGGATATCGCCCGCCAGATTTCCGCTTTTAAGGGCCTTGTCGACTACGCGAGCAAGAGCCCCTACCACGCCGCAGTCGTCAAGGGCGACCTTTCTCAGCTTGTCCAGGTGGCACAGTGGGAACAGGCTCGCAAGGAGCAGGAAGACGAAGCCAGGCGGGCTACGGAGAAAGCTATCAGGGAAGCCGGAGCGGACGGAGAAGTTCGAGCAATGGACGAGCTCACACCCGCCGAAGCCTTTGAACGCGGGCGCCTCGAAGATGAGCGCGCACAGCTTGGCCTTGCCTTTGCCAGAGGCGAAGACATCACAGAAAGGGAAGCGGCTCTGGCTGAGAAGCTTGCCCCGCTTGAGAAGAAGCTGACAGTTGCCTCTGGCACGAATCCTTTCACCCCTGACGACAGGCCTCTGTCTTTCAACGACATCGTGGAGCAGAGTTACACGACTGCACGCATCATGCAGAAGGGTGCCCTCACTGCAGGGTATACGGCGCTCGGAGTCATGGGGGCAGGAGCGGCTACAGGCGCCGCGGCCGGCTCTGTCGTCCCCGGCGCAGGCACGGCGGCAGGAGCTGGAGCAGGAGCTCTTGCGGCGGCTCCTGCCGCCATGGCCGGAGCAGGCGCTGCCTTTACGTCCGAGAGTACTGTGGAGACGTTCAAGGCAGAGCTTGGCTCTCAGATTATGTCTCTGAGAGAGATGAAAGACGCGGACGGGAATCCGCTCCCCCGTGACGTCATTGTCAAGGCAGCCATTCCGTACGCTCTGGCGGCGGCAGGCATTGAGACCATCAGCGACACGCTTTTCCTAAAGGCTCTCAACCCGCTTGGCATCACTCTGGACGCCGGCGGCGCAGGCACCAGGCAGATGGTCAAGGCCGAAGTACAGGAGGCACTGAAGCAGTCCGCAGCCACAGCCGTCAAGGACAAGAATCTCCTGAGTTCTCTCAGGTCTATGGATATCAGCTTTTCCCAGGCTGCAGGAAAGGCCTTCACGGACCTCATAAATAATCCCGGCCTGAAGGAAATGGCCGGCAGGACGGCTTTCACGGCCACACAGGAAGGCACGACCGAGTCCGTACAGGAGGCTCTGTCCATCGCCGGAGAAGAGGGCGCAAAAGCTATTGCCAACGGCGAGGGCATGAATTTCGAGCACGAGGGGCTCACCCCCGAAAGGATGAAGCGCATCACAGACGCAGGCATCGCAGGCGCCGCAGGCGCTCTGCTTTTCGGCGGCGCCCCCATCTTCACCAACGGCATCGTCAGCATGCACAGGGCAAAGGCGGCACAGAATTTCGCCCAGACGCACGCCGACCTGCACGCGCTTGTTGAGAACCTGCAGACGAAGAGCATAGACCCCGGCGAGACCGGGCGCATGCTTGAAGAGATGGTTCCTGATACCCGCGAGCAGGTATCTATCCCCATGGCCGAGGCCTACCAGCTTTATCAGGAAGGCACGGACATTCTGACTCCTCTTGGCATATCCCCTGAGACAGCGCAGAAAGACGCGCTTCTGGGCAACTCTGTGCAGGTGAAACTCTCTGACCTGCACGCCCGTCTGGACCAGCCGCAGTTTGAGGCGGCGGCCACAGTCATGGAGAGGGACGGCTCCCTTTCTGCCAGGGAGGCGCAGGAAGCGCCGGAGAGCCTTTTACAAAAAATACGGCAGCAGCTCGACGCAGGGACGGAAGAGCAGGCTAGGGCCGATGGTACGAGTTTCCTTACTCTGGAGCAGAGGGACTCTTTCAGCGCTGCCCAGAAAGCCTTGCGCGACGAAGTCCTGCAGGCCGTCAAGCAGAACCCCAACCTTATGGCCCAGAACGGCGGGCGCGTCTCAAAGGCTGAAGCGTACGTCGACAGGCTTATGCAGCTTAACTCCCGTGTGGCTCTCAGCATAGCCAGGCGAAGCGGGCAGGACCCGTCCCAGCTTTTGCGCCGCATCTTCATGCGCGGCTTTGAACCTGCCGAGCAGACTGAAGCGCAGGCCGAAAAGCAGATTGCGAGCGAACTCTCTGCCATGCCTGAAAAGGTTGAACCCACGCCAGCCCCCAAGCCAGCAGCCAAAGCGTCCACGTCTTCCGTCCCTGTACAGCCTGTCAGTCAGGTGGTGCAGGAAGCGCCGGCGCAGGCTCCCGCTGCAGAGCCCCCGGCTCCTGGCACGACAAAAGGACTTGCGACGAAGGTGGTGTTTCCCAACGGCACGCAGGAGGCCATGCACTACGAAGTGTGGCCACTGTCCCAGGCCATTGCCAGCAACGACCCGCTGCACAACTTCCAGTCCGTACCCGAGCACAGAGTACAGGACCGAGACTATACCAGCGCAAGCAACAGTCAGCTGAGGGCCGACGTGCTCAGGCATGCGGCAGAGCTCGACCCGGAGATAGTCCTGTCCAACTCTGTCCAGGGCACGGACGGTCCGCCAGTCGCTACTGCCGAGGGCATTATCCTCGGAGGCAACAGCCGCACCATGTCCATCAAGTACGCCCAGGCCATGCACCCCGGCAGATACTCCGCATACAGGCAGGCGCTTATCGACAGAGCCGTGTCTTTCGGTATCGACCCCGGCGCCGTGGCCTCTATGGACAGCCCCATACTCGTCAGAGTCGTGGACAGGCCGATGAATGAAGCCGAGATGAAGAAGGCCAGCATCGACTACAACCGCGAGGCGACCCACGGGAAGACGATACAGGAACAGGGCGTATCCGGCGCAAAGAATGTTTCTGAACAGGCCCTGAACGCCTTCACCGAAGGCATAGGCGAAGATCAGAGCATCGACCAGTTTTTGAACAGCGACAAGAGCGCGGACTTCATTGCGCTGCTCCTGAAAGACAACGCTATCCCGCCGGAGAAGAAAAACGAGTTCGTCAAGCCTGGCGGCACGGTGACAGATCAGGGGCGGACGCTCGTGAAGAGCATACTCAGAGGCATGGTCATAGACGACCATCGTGTGCTTACCAACGCCCCCGAAGACGTCCTTGAGAAGCTCGACAGGTGTCTCCCCACGCTGGCAGAGCTGAAGGCGAAGAAGGGCGGCGACTGGCACAGGATAGTCCCTGCAGTGAAGGACGCCGTGGCTCTCATCGTCGACATGGGCAACGCGAATATCTCAAGGGCAGACATGCCCACGCAGGCCCACAACGCAGGGCTTACAGGCGAAGAACCGGCGCAGGGAAGGAAGAGTGTGCAGGCTCTTGCAGCCATGCTTGCGAAAGAGGCCGACGACTCGACGTCCCAGCAGGACGCCCAGAAGGAAGTCGAAGCACGCTTCAAGCTCTTCAAGATGTACGCCGACAGGGACGTGCGCGCAGGCTCTGGAAAGGAGGCCGTCTCTTCGCTCACAGGCGAAAAGCCGATCAGCCCCGCAGGCGCTTTCGTGCGCTCTTTCATGCGGCCCGTGGCCATGCTCAATAATAAGCCGGTCATGAATTTCCATCCCGTCGACACGACCAACCGCAGGACCGGCGCAGTCACAAAAGCGAACCCAATGCACCGCGCTATTCAGATTGCAGCCGAGAATGCGGACAAGACTCACACCGTGGCCAGTGCAGTGAAGACCCTCGACAAAATGGTCAAGGGCGAGAAAGACGCCAGCGCAAAGGCTGAGCTTGTCGACGCCCGGAAGCGCATGGAAGGCGAGTCCGGAAAGGTCTATGTGTGGCAGCCAGCGGCGGTAATTCCATACAGTTCTAAGACTGACACGATGTGGCAGGGAGCGGGCCCCGTCAATTCCTTTGGGATACCAATGGAACATGTGACCACACTTAAAGACGTATCCTGGGAGGAAGTGAAGGCCGCTCTGCTCAATTTAAGAGGGCAGGATCTCCACAATTATCTGGAGAATGAGGATGCCCAGGTGAACTCAGCACAGGGCAAAAAAATGCTCAGTGATGCGGCTATTCAAAAGAGCAAGCAGAATGGGTTCTCTGTAGGCAACCATAAAGCGGCTGTTTCAGCTGTGGAAAAATTATGGGGCTGGGCATGCAAGACAGGCGTTAAGGGGAGCAAAAACCATCCCGAAAAAGTTGATCGATATGTAGCATCTTTACAAACAGCGGACGGCGCTGACGCTTTCGCCTGGTTCACCGTAAAAGATACCGCTGAAGGCCTTAGGCTCTACTCTGTCGAGCTCATGGATCAAGAGAAGCTCAGGAGCAACCTCAAGGCCAATAGTGCCGATGCACTACGCCCTGCTCACCTGAGCTTCGATCAAATAATATCCAGGCTCAGAGGTGAAAGCAACGGAACCGAAAAAATTATTTTAGAGCAGGCTTCAGGCCTGGCCAACGGCTCTATCACGAAGCGCGAAGACGCAACCTACGTCATCGACCTGTTCCAGCGCGCCAACCTCTCCACGCTTCCCCACGAGCTTGGGCATGTGTACTTCCTCGAGTTTGAGCGCCTCCACAGAGAGGGGCTCATGGATGCCGACCTGCAGGACGACTACAAGAAGCTCTGCGATTTTGTGGGCGCCAAGGTGGGCGACACGCTCACGACCGAGCAGCACGAGAAGCTAGCCAGGGCCTGGGAGTCGTACCTCATGGAAGGCAAGTCCCCGGCACCTGAGATGCGCGGCACCTTTGCCCGCTTCAGGGATTGGATGATCCGCATCTACCAGAGCCTGAAGAATCTCAACGTGGAGCTCTCTGACGAAGTCCGCGGCGTCTTTGACCGCATGATCGCCACCCGTGAGGAGATCGAGGAGACGGCAGCCGAACACGAAGTCATCAACCTGACGTCCGATCAGATGGACGCCATGGGCATGCCGAGAAGCCAGCAGGAGTACAACCGCGCCGTGCTTGCGGAAGCCAAGAAGATGGCCGCCGAGAGACTGCAGGAGCGCCGCGACTCTGACAGGCTTGCCAGGCGTGCACGTTTTGAAAGAGAGGCCAGGGAAGAAGTATCCGCCCGGCCAGCGTATCAGGCGAAACGCGACATGCAGAAAGAGCCCATCGACTTCATTCCGCTCAAGAATGCCGTCGGCGACTGGCTTGCGGAGAAGTTCTACAGGGCAGTCCCCGGAGGCGTCTCAAAGCGCAAGGCCGGAGCGGACCCGGAAGCCTTTGCGGCGAAGCATGGATACGCAAGCGCGGCAGCCATGTGCCACGACATTCTCAATTCCAAGGGCTTCAGGAAAGCCGTCAAAGAGCTTGCTGACGAGAAGGAGCAGACTTTTGACGCGCAGTTCGACGCGGCAGAAGACCTCATCCACACGCCGGAGCTTGAAGACCACGCTTCGCTCCTGGGCAGGGAACTGAGCCGGCAGGCCGGTGAATCATACATCCAGCAGAACGCCATCAAGCGTGTGGCTGAAGACGAAATGCAGAAGACGCCGACGCAGAAGGCCATGCAGTACAAGCGCATGATGGCAGATATGCGCAGGGCTCTCAGGGCCATGCACAAAGCCATAGACGCCAAAGACTACAAGGTAGCGCTCGAAGCCAATACGCGCGCACGAGTCCAGCTTGAAATGGCACGCAGAGCCAGTGACCTCAAGGACGAGGTGAACAAGGTGGAAAGGCGTCTTGCTCGTTTCATCAAGAGCAAGAGCGCCAAAGGCGTGGCCAAGTACTTTGCCGCAAGGCTTGCGGTTCAGCACGGCTTTATGGACAAGCTCCCGAGCCACCTCGAAGAAGCATACAGTGATGAGAACATCTCTGAATGGCAGGACGAGCTGAAAGAGGGCGGCAGCGAGTTCGCTCTGGATCCCGAAGTCCTCAAAAGCACACAGCACTGGGGGCAGATGCCCGCAGCTCAGATGGACGCTTTCGTCGACTGCCTCGATCAGATCATGACCATCGAGCGCAACCAGAGGAAACTCCTGACTGCCCAGGGGCAGATATCTCTTGAGCAGGCCGTTGAAGAGATGGAGCAGAGCGCCCGCAAAAACGGTCAGCTGAAGAAGCAGACGACTATCGAGAAGGAGAACAAGGCCCTGTCGTACGTCAAAGGGCTCCACGCCTTCCACATGAAGGTGGAGGAAATGTGTCTCGAGATGGACGGCGGAGAGTTCGGCGGCGCTTTCTGGAAGTACATCTACAGGCCCATCAGCCGCGCCGATGACGTCCAGGCCGTGCGCATGCGCAAGGTGAGAGACGACTGCAGAAAGCTCTTCTCTGTGTACAGCACCAAAGAGCTTGCTCTCATGGGCACGAAGAAAGAGTTCGTCCCGTCCATAGGCGAAAGCCTGACGTACGAAAACCGCCTGGCCATAGCCCTCAACATGGGCAACGCCGTGAACAGGGAAAGAGTCCTGTCCGGCCACAAGTGGGATGACAGACAGCTCAAAGACGTCCTGGCCCCGCTCACTGCCAGGGACTGGAATTTCGTCCAGAGCGTCTGGGACTACTTTGAGACGTTCAAGGCCGAGAGCTTCAAGCTCGAAGAAGACATCACAGGATCGAAGCCTGTCGCAGTCGAGGCCCAGCCATTTACGGTCCAGACTTCGGACGGTCAGACTCTGCCCATCCGTGGCGGCTATTATCCCATCAAGTACAACCGTGACAAAAGCTTCAAGCAGTTCGCCCGCGACCAGAAGGAGATGGACAAGGAACTCTTCGGCGGCCGCAACTACGGCCAGGCAATGACGAAGCACGGCCACTTGAAGGACCGCACGAAGTACGGACTGGGAGAGCCTCTCCTCATGGAGCTGAGCGTCATCCCTGACCACCTGTACAACACCGTCCACGACCTTGCTTACAGACGTGCAGTGCTGGACGTGGCCAAGGTTCTGCGAAGCGACAGAGTGCGCGCAGCCATCGAAGGCTACTACGGCAAGGAGATCTACAGGGAGCTCATGCCCTGGCTTCAGGATGTATCCAACGAGATGCAGCAGCCTTTCGGCCAGATCCAGAGATGGGCGCACTGGGCTCGCTCTGCAGGCTCCACGATGCAGATGGGATTCAAGGCCACGACTATCTTCTCCCAGATATCCGGCCTCACACAGACGATGGACGTCCTTGGCACACGGTACACGTGCGAAGGGCTCAAGCTCGTCTACAGTCACCCGTTCGGCCTGATTGACCTGTACAAAAAGACCTGCGAAGTCTCTCCCTTTATGGCCACACGTCTCCAGTCTTTTGACCGTGACGTGAGAGACATGACGAAGGTACTGCAGACAAGCCGGATCCGCGGATGGGTCCAGAAGGTCCAGGAGAAGGCCTTTACCCCGATTGGAATACTCCAGATGGGCGTTGATCTGCCGACGTGGTGGGGAGCGTACGCGAAGGGCATGGACCTCTACAAGGACGCCGGCAAAGCCGCCGAGTACGCTGACTCTATTGTGAGACAGTCCCAGGGCTCAGGCTCGACTAAAGACCTTGCGCACGTCCAGCGCGGCGGCGACTTCGCACGGCTCTGGACGATGTTCTACTCGTACTTCAACACGCTCTACAATCTTGGAGCCAGGCACATCAAAGAGCTCAGGAAGGACCACAGCGCCGCGGGCATCTTCAGGGCTGCCAACTCGGCTATTCTGCTTTGGTTCCTGCCGGCCGCCATCAGCGAACTCCTGGCAGGACGATGGGGCGGCGACGATGACGAGAGCACGGCAGGATGGCTTGCACGGCTCTGGCTTGCGTATCCCTTCCAGACTGTCGTGGGCGTCAGGGATGTCGTCAACGCCATATCGTCAGGGTATGGTTATCAGTTGTCCCCAGCCCAGGCGGCGCCGGAAAGCATAGTGAAGTTCTTTAAGACCATCTCGCCCATCGTGGACGGAGATGAGGACGTCGATACGGAGAAAGCAGTAAAGGCCACGGCAGAGGCGGCAGGATATGTTTTCTCTCTGCCTCTCAAGCAGCCCATCATCACCCTGGGCAACCTCTGGGACTACATGACCGATCCGAAGTCCGAGTTCTATGTGCGCGACCTATTCTTCGTAAAACCGAAGGACAGGCAGAAGTGATGACCATCAACAGGACATCAATTCAACATCTCTGCTAAAATGATGAAGCCCCCGGCCAGTCGGTCGAGGGCTTTTTCTGTGCGGCGGCTCAGCTGCCTTGGTGCAGATGGTGCAAAAAAGCAGGTTAAGGTTCTGATATTGTTACATTCTTGTTCCTCTCAGCAAGGTAAACGATGGAATAGGCGCTCATGAGACTCCTTTGCGGGGCGGCGCGAAGATGTGGACGCGTCAGGCGCGCGCCGCGGGTTCAAGCCGGCGCATGTACCAGACGTAGGCTATGGCCAGGAAGAAGGCCGTGATAGCCCAGCTCAGTCCGAAGACGGCCATGAGCGTCTCGAAGGTAGGCGAATGCGGGAAATAAAGGAAGATCCAGGCGAGGCGGAATCCGCAGATGCCGAAGAGGGCGATGAGAGCCGGAGGCGTGGAGATGCCGTATCCGCGCAGGGCGTCGGAGAGAACTTCCAGAAAGACGTTGATGCTCTCGGGAAGCACCACATACCAGACGCGGATAACGCCAAGCCTGATCACCTCGGGGTCGGAGCTGAAGAGTCCGATGATGGGGCCGGCGAAACCAAGACAGAAGACAGACATGATGGCCATGCCGCAGAGATCGAGAAAAATACCGGTACGGGTGCAGAGGCGGCAGCGGCGGAGATTCCCGGCGCCGTAGTTCTGGCTCACGAAGGTGGTGACGGCCTGACCGAACGAGGCTATGACGCAGTATACGTTAATTTCAACGGTGAAAGCTGCCGCGCTGGCAGCCATGGCGTCGGCGCCGAGGCTGTTAATAGACTGCTGCAGGCATATGTTGGCTATGGCGAAAACCATGAGCTGCACGCCGGCGGGCAGGCCGATGCGCAGGATTTCCTTCAGGTGGCCCATGTCAGCGCGCATGCCCGCAAGAACAAGGCGTACGGATCCGGGCGTCCTGATGAGGCCTATGAAGAGGAAGACTGCGGCCCAGTAGTTGGCAATATCCGTTGCCCAGACGACGCCGCCGAGGCCCCATCCTGCTTTCACGAAGGCCAGGTTGAGCACAATGTTGAGAATGGTGGACTGGATGAGGGCAAAAAGGGGCGTACGCGTGTCGCCGCGGCTTCTCAGGATGGCTGCGGCGAAATTGAAGAAGGCCAGGGCCGGGATGCCATAGAAATAGATCCTGAGGTAGTCCTCTGACATGGTGAAGACCTCCTCCGGCACGCCGAGAAGTTCTGTCACCGTTCTGGCCAGGGGAACACCCATGGCCGCTATGGCGATGCCAGAGATGAGGGAGAGAAGCACGGCCGTCTGGACAGCGGAGCGGGTGCCGTTCCTGTCCCCGGAGCCGATGCAGCGGGCGATGACGACGTTGGCACCAAGAGCGAGGCCCGTGTACAGATTGATGATGAGGCTGATGGCAGGGATATTGTTGCCGGCGGCGGCCATGGCTTCCTTGCCGACAAAGCGTCCCAGCACGAAGATGTCGGCTGCGGTGAAGAGCTGCTGGAAGAGGCCCGTGAGCGCGACAGGGAGAGCGAAAACAAGCATTTTGCGGGCAACGGGACCATGGAGCATGTCCATGTCCCGTGATGCGGGGTGGGAACCAGACATAGGGGCCTCCGGAAAGGAAAAGGCAGATAACAGAGAGGAAAAGGCAGAAAAGAAGGAAGGGGGGAAAGAAAAGAAGCGCGGGCGTTCACACAGAGGTGAGCGCCCGCACGGACATGGCAGGAACAGGGAGGGGAAAGACTAGCTTTCGGCGTGGGAAACCATGTTGTCGTAGGTTTCCTTGTCTATGAGCTTCAGGAAGTGGGGAATCTTGGGCGGGGTGCCGAGGATGTGCTGCTTCGAGGCGTCGGCGGGCATCTTCACGGCGATGCCGCCATCGACGGCCGTGGCGCTGGACCACACGAGACTCGTGCTCGTCTGGTTGGCGGAAGCCGTGAAATCGGCCATGCAGGCGAGGCCGAGGAGGCTGATGAGCTCGTTTTTGCGATCGAAGGTGACCTCCGGCGCGGCCAGTTTCCTGGCGAGCTCCTGGCCGTTCATATTGTTGAGCTTCGGACGGGCGATAAAGAAGGAGCGTCCGTCAGCGGTTTTCTGGGAGGATTCGGTGAACACCATAAAATCGTAATCGGGCTTTTCGTAGTAAAGAAGTCCCGTGATGGTGTATTTTTTGCGGTCTCCGGGCAGAACGCCGTTGGCTTTGTACTCTTCCATGAGACTTTCCCTGTGGGCTTTGATCCCGTCCCAGGCCTGTTTTGCCCTGGAGAGTACGTCATCGGCCTCCGGCCCCTTGGCAAGATAATATTTCCAGATGATTTCAGGCATCGTATACCTCGTGGATTGTATTTCTGAGTTTTCCGCGTCCGGACAAGGTAACGTTTCAGGCGGACGTGTCAACTTTTGTGAATCGGGGAATCCCGCCCCTGCAGGCGGTAAGAGGAATGCCCGCATTCAGGCTGTGTTATATTGCCGGGACGAAAGCCGTTTTAGTTCTTGAGGAAAACCGGTCCGAGAATGGAGTCGTTCAGGAACTGCCAGCGTACGTCCTTGGCGAAGCCCTTCTCGATCTGGGGGAGAGGCTTTTCCGGGACAGAGATGATGAAAAACTTCCGCGCGCGGTCGCGGAAGGAGTCGAGCCAGGCTCTCTCCGGAGCGTCCAGCCCGGAAAGGGCCGTGATTTTTTCAGGCGCTGGTTCGCGGTATTCCAGGATAATCTTGCCACGGTTGTTATTGTAGCGGCGGGCGTAATAGCGGGCCACCCAGTGCGTACCCTTACGGGGATCGCCGACGAGGCCGGCGAAGGGATCCTTGTCCGCGGGCACAAGGTAGGTGTAGGCGGCGAATTCCTGTCCGCCGAGGCGCTCGGTCTCGAAATGGATGGAGCCCGTGCGGCTCTGGACGCTCGTCCAGTCCCAGGAGTCTGGGAGTTCGGCGTGGATGAGGACGGCCATGGGATGATCCGCGTCCGTTCCCCAGACCACGGCCCTGGTGTCCAGGGGCAGTCCGGAGGCGTTTCCGGTATTGTAGATGCGGCCGTGGCCGAGCCCTGAGGTGACGACGGGCAGCTCTCCCGCCTCCACACGGATGGCCGGCCGGGAGGAAGAGATGTACGCCCTGCCGCTTACGCCGCGCTGCTGCGGCGTGCTGTCGCAGGCGGAAAGGAAGGCCATTGCCGCTGCCAGGATGACACTGAGAAATTTTTTCATGTTGGGCATCCGTGTTTTTGAGGGAGGATCCGCATCCTGCGGGGAGCGGATCAGGTTGCGCGCCGGGCACGCCGAATGACTGGTTCTTCCTTACCTTTTCGCGGGCCACGGCGCAAGGAGCGCGGTCCGGGCCGGCCTCCGGAGAGTATCCGGCTGATATTTAACTTCAAAGATAAATTTTTGTTACTGGTAAATTGAAAAGTATTTATATACCGATTTAGATAAAATAATACGTAGCTTATAAAAACAAGCTGGCTCGTGTTTTTCCCCTTCCATGTGCTGTCCAGGGGCACAGAATGCGGCCTGCCGGGATTTTCCCCCTCCCTGAGGGGTGCCGCCGGGGCGAACGGAACGGGCTGTCGGAAAGAAAACGCGGGGAGAGTCTGAAAACCTCCGTCGGCGTTTTTTCCTTATGGCACAAGCCTGGAGAATACCTCTGGATGTCCATAATTTTTGTGTATTTTCAGATAATTACCGCATGGTACCAGAGATCCTGGAAAAACAGGAAGCGTGTTAGGCAGGGAACCGCAAAAAAAATTATTCCGGCTGAGAGGGGAACAAATCCGCGGACTTAGGAGCAGGCGGCAGGTGGAATGTCTTCTCAGGGGCATTGCACAGAAAAACGTTTCAGCCTACATAAGGCAGGTCCGGCAGATGGCCGGGGCTGGTGGCAGATTTTCCTGCAGGGCGCGCTGTTTTGTGAGTATTCAAAAAAACAGTAAAAAATCTGCATACCAAATTAAAACGCTTTTTAAAAAATCCTGTGAAATTAGCTTGAAAGCTGATGCGCCTCCTTTCACAAAGAGGCCTATGCGGCCGATTTCACGCACAAACCTCAGACACCGGAGCGGAACATGAGACCGAAGACCATCAGCAAGAGGGACGGCAAGTTCGTTTCCTTCGACGATGTAAAGATCCGTTCCGCCATCTTCAGAGCCGCCAACGACGTTCCGTCCGGCGAGAAGAAGATGACGGACGTTGACATTGATTTTGTCACAGCCAAGGTGGTCGAACGCCTCAACCCCCGCAAGCAGGCCGTGACCGTTGAGCACGTGCAGGACCTCGTGGAGTCCACGCTCATCGAGTTCGGCTTCGCGGCCACAGCCAAGTCCTACATCGTTTACAGGGCTGACCACGCGCGCCGCCGCCGTGTCACCGGCGCCCTCATGGATATCTACAAGACCCTTACCTTTGCTCCCGCGAGGGACGCTGACATCAAGCGTGAGAACGCCAATGTCAACGGCGACACGTCCATGGGCACCATGCTCAAGTACGGTTCCGAAGGTTCCAAGTATTTCTGCAACCATGAAGTGCTTCCTCCGGATATCGCCCAGGCCCAGGTTTCCGGCGACATCCACATCCATGATGAAGACTTCTACATGCTCACCGAGACCTGCTGTCAGATAGACCCCATTCCTCTCTTCAGGAGGGGCTTCTCTACGGGGCACGGCTATCTGCGCCCTCCGAAGAGCATCATTTCCCGCGCTGCCCTGGCCTGCATCATTATTCAGGCCAATCAGAACGAGATGCACGGCGGCCAGGCCATTCCAAACTTTGATTTCGCCATGGCAGAGGGCGTGGACCAGACTTTCCGCAAGGCCTATGAAGCGGCTCTTACCGCCTTTATCGAGGTGGAGGCCGGCATAGAGTATGAGGTGGCTTCCGACTTCGTCAGGCACCGCATCATGGACGTCATCGTGCCCGTGTGCATGAGCGCACTGCCGGAACTTCCCGCCCGCATCGCCCAGGCTCTGGAGCACGCCGCCGCTGACGGGGCGTGTCCCCTGGATCCCTCCATGGCCTCCAGAATGGCTTCCTACGCCGAAAAGGAAGCCCTGCGCCGCACTGAGCGCGATACGTATCAGGCCATGGAAGCCCTCATCCATAATCTGAATACCATGAACTCCCGCGCCGGGGCCCAGGTTCCCTTCTCTTCCATCAACTACGGCACCGACACGTCCCCCGAGGGCCGTATGGTCGTGAAACAGCTTCTGAAGGCCACCGACGCTGGTCTCGGAGGCGGCGAGACGGCCATTTTCCCCGTGCAGATCTTCAAGATGAAGGCCGGCGTAAACTATAACCCCGGCGACCCCAATTACGATCTCTTCAGGCAGGCCATGCTGGTTTCCGCCAAGCGCCTCTTCCCCAACTTCTCCAACCTCGACGCTCCCTTCAATCTCCAGTACTACAAAGAGGGCGATTACAACTCCGAGGTCGCCTACATGGGCTGCCGCACGCGCGTCATGGGCAACGTCTATGATCCTTCCCGGGAAGTCACCTGCGGCCGCGGCAACCTCTCCTTCACCACCATCAATCTTCCGAGGCTCGCCATCGAGTCAAAGGGGGACGTGGATCTCTTCTTCACGAAGCTCGGCGCCATGATGGATCTGGTTATCCGCCAGCTCATGCACCGTTTTGAGATTCAGTCAGCCCGCCGCGTGCGCAATTACCCCTTCCTCATGGGGGAGGGCGTGTGGCTCGACTCCGAAAAGCTCGACTGGGACGATCCCGTGGGTGAGGTGCTGAAGCACGGTACGCTGACCGTGGGGTTCATCGGTCTCGCCGAATGCCTCAAGGCGCTTGTGGGCGCCCATCACGGCGAAAGCGCCGCATCCCAGGAACTCGGCCTCCGCATCATCGGTTCCATGCGCAGGCGGCTTGACGATGAATCGAAGGCCCGCGGCCTCAATTTTACCCTCATCGCCACTCCTGCAGAGGGTCTTTCCGGGCGTTTCGTCAAGCTCGACCAGAAGCGCTATGGCATTATACCCGGCGTAACGGACAGGGCCTATTACACGAACTCCTTCCACGTGCCTGTCTATTTTCCCATCAAGGCTTTCCGCAAGATTGAGATTGAGGCGCCGTATCACGCTTTCACCAATGCGGGCCATATTACCTACGTCGAGCTCGACGGCGACACGGCCAAGAATCCCGAGGCCTTTGAGGCCGTCATCCGCTACATGCACGACAAGGGCGTCGGCTATGGTTCCATCAACCATCCCGTGGACCGCGATCCCGTCTGCGGCTACGTGGGCGTGATCAATGATGTCTGTCCCCGCTGCGGCCGCCATGAGGGCGAGGCTGTTTCCGAGGAAAAGCTCGCTGAGATCCGCCGCCGTTTCCCCAATATGCCGCCCACACATTACGGCAGGAACGCGGAAATCGGCGAGGTTCATGACGATTAGCGCTTTTTTATAAAGCAGGATATTCAGTATTTCCGCATTTCCCCCGGGAAATGCGGAAATTTATTTTTTGCCCTGCCGGTTTTTCAGTGCTATATCATTTATTCCGCATTCGGACCGTGTGTTTTATTTCCCTCTGCAAGGAGCCTCTTTTATGCTGCCGTCATCCCCGGAAATGCTTTTCCCCTTTACCAGCTGTGATCCCGATGAGATAAGCTGGCAGCTTTCCCTCGGGAGGACGTCCCTGGACAGAGTGGAAAACGATGCCTACGCCGGCATGACCGCCATAGAGGCCTGCCTGACCATGATATGCGAGGCCCACAAGGCCGGCAGCGGACGCCCTAGCCAGCGCGAGGAGAAAAGTCTGCGTCTTCTGGTGGAGGACGCCATCGGCGATCCTTCATTCCAGCAGGAGATCCTTCCCGCCCTGGTGCGCAAGGCCATCGCCTATGATAATTCCGCCGTGGTCGGCATTCTCCTGAGCTACGCGGCGGATCAGACCCAGACGCTCAAACTCGCCAATGCCCGTCCCGGCGAAGTTGTCGGCAGGGTTCCGTCTCCTTCTGAAGCCAGCGGACGCATCGTTGTCAATGACGGCGCCGACAGCGCCGAGGACAGCGGCGGAGATGACGGGAAAAACGTTTAGATTTCTTCTGCCGGAAACAGAAAGAGCGGCACCCTGTAAATGGGAGCCGCTCTTTTTCTTCTGTTTGATTTGTACCGCGCCGAATCAGTCCGCCGGAGCGACGTCCACGCGTATATCATTGAATGTTGTTCCGTGCCCTCTGTCCGTGATTCTTTCGGGGACGAGAGCGTTGAAGTTGCGGCCCGCCGTACGGGAGAGCCACCACACGCCCTCGCTGACGAGGCAGCCCGGAAGGGTTTTTTCCGTGACAAGCAGGGTGAAGCGCGCGTGCCCCGAGGCAGTGGAGCAGATGACCGCCTGCCCGTCATGAAGGCCGAGACGCCCGGCGTCTTCCGGATTCATCCACAGCCGCATGGGGTCAGACGGGCCGGAAAGCCCTTCCTGTTCATTGAAGCTCGAGGAAAGCGTTTTGACGCTGGGTCCGGTGATAACGGTAAAGGCTCCCTTGTCCTTCGTGTAATGCGGCGGAAGGTAATGCGGCAGGGGATCAGGGTCCGTCTCGTCCACGATCCGGATTTTGCCATCCGGCGTGATGAAGTTTGTCGCGTAGCCTTCGGGCAGGGTAAGGGCGCAGGGGCGCCCGGAGCGCAGGATTTCCTGCTGCTCTGGCGTGAGGTGCCATTCCGAATCCGCCGTGGACGCGATGAGATCTTTCACGATTTCGGATGTTGTTTTGTCGAAAACGGGCTGGGTGAGTCCCATGGCCTTCGCGAGCCGTCTGCAGATGTCCCAGTTGCTCAGACACTGACCCAGGGGGCTGATGACGGGTCTGCCCCGCTGTACGCAGAAATTGCCGTAGGCCGCGTACAGATCGTCATGCTCGAAGGATGTCGTCGTGGGCAGGACAATGTCGGCGTAGCGCGCCGTGTCCGTCATGAAGCGCTCGGAAACGACAATGAAGAGATCTTCGCGCTGAAGCCCCCTGATGACGGTATCCTGATCCGGGTAGGAACAGGCCGGGTTTGTGCCCCAGACAAAGAGGGATTTGACCGGAACCCCGCCCTTTGTGTCTTCCCCGGAAAGGGCAGCCCCGAGACGGGCCATGTTCAGGGTGCGCACGGGATGCGGACGGTATTCCGTGTGCCTCAGAAGTTCCAGATTGTAGGCGTGGCTCGAGGCGCAGGAACACAGGTAACCGGCCCCGGGCCTGCCCCACGCGCCGACGAGTGCGGGGAGCAGAAGGGTGAGCCTGGTGGTCATGGCGCCGTTGCCGTAGCGGGTGATGCCGCCGCCGAGACGGATGCACGGGGCTTTGGCTGAACCGTATTCGCGGGCCAGTCCGCGGATGGTGTCAGCCGGAACGCCGCAGACTTCGGAAGCGTGTTCCGGCGTCCACTCCGGCAGGACTTCTTTTTCAAGGCGTTCGAATCCGTACACGTGCCGGGCTATGAAGTCCCTGTCGCAGAATCCCTCACCGGCGAGGACGTGCATGATGCCGAGGGCGAGGGCGCCATCCGTGCCGGGGCGCGTCAGGATGACCTCGTCGGCGATGCGCGCGGAGGACGTCCTGTAACAGTCGATGAGGACAATGCGCGCCCCGCGCTGTCTGGCGATGCGCAGGTCGTGGGTCAGGTGGAAATTCGTGGAAAGCGGATTCAGGCTCCAGAGAATAATGAGGCTGCTTTTCTGCATCTCCTGGGGCGGCGTCGTGATGGTCGCACCCATGACCGACCTCCAGCCGCAGCCCTGGGCGGGAGTGCACAGCGTGCGTTCGGCCTCGGAGGCGCCCAGGGCGTTGAAGAGCGGATAGTAGGCGTTCTTCTGCACATAGCCCATGGTGCCCGCGTAGGAGCAGGGCATGATGGCCTCGCCGCCATAGCCGGCGATGATGTCTTTCCAGCGCCGCGCGATTTCCCCGATGGCCTCGTCCCAGGTAACGGGCTCGAACTCACCCTGTCCTTTCTTCCCTGTGCGCCTGAGGGGGGTGGTGAGGCGCAGGGGAGAATAGACGGTTCTCTCGTAATGGGCCGTTTTCGGGCAGAGCGTGCCGCGCGTGAAGGGATGCTCGGGATCGCCGGCGACCCTGACGGCCCTGCCGTTTTCCCTGGTGACAAGAAAGCCGCAGCCGTCCGGACAGTCGTGCGGGCAGCAGGATCTGACTATATCCATAAAAAACCCCCTTATGGGTCAGGCCTTACCCGCTCATCCCTGTTTTTTATGTGACGCAGATCACATTGCGGGCATTTCACCGGGGGAAAGGGAAGTGCCCAGCAGGTATCCGAGGCGCCTGCGTCTCTCCACTCCTTCGAGACCTGCCAGAAGATCCCGGGAGGGAGAAAGCAGGGAAATACCGGTTATGGCCGGCGTCAGGACTGTGGCGAGGTGCAGTCCGCTCCATCCGCCGTGGTCCTTCGGCAGCGTCCAGCTGACCATGCGCACGGCCGAAAACAGGGGGCAGGAGAAGAAGCGTCTGAAGAACAGGGCGGGGCTGCGCCCGATGAGGTTTTCCAGGGCCCTGGGTCCCGTGGGAAAAGAAGGATCCACGGCGCGCACCACGCGGTCTCTGAGGGTACGGAGCATGTGCCCCTGGCCGGCGTCCACGAGCTGCCAGGGGAATGTATTGTCGTGCCGTCCCCTGCTGATTTCGGCCGGAGGCACGTCCGCGGGGAAGGAAAGTGTCACCTCGGCCATATAGGCAAACAGGGGAGAGCCCGCGCGCCGGGCAGCCTCGCGGGCCATCTGAAGGGCTCTGGTCTGCGAGCGCGTGCCGCGCACGCCGGTAAAGAAGCCGGGCGTCAGTGCCACGCCGCGTTCATCACAGAGC
>OGDF01003606.1_pt1 | contig 18738 bp, 17 predicted proteins | sample 1570141 | NCBI WGS metagenome assembly OGDF01 (sample SAMEA4370581, study PRJEB24528) | human gut metagenome | reverse complement strand
TTGTCTTATTCATCACAACCTTGAGGAGTAGTTCTTGAAACGCACAAAGATCGCGCAGTTGCACGCCGATGCCGATGCATTCGGTGGCACCACCGTCACCGTTGCCGGCTGGGTCAAATCCATCCGCGACATGAAGAATTTCGGCTTTGTGACCCTTAACGACGGCAGCTGCTTTGCCGACCTGCAGGTCGTCATGAACCGCGAGGCGCTCGACAACTACGACGAGATCGCTCATCAGAACGTCTCCGCGGCACTTATCTGCACCGGCGAGCTCAAGCTCACGCCCGACGCCCAGCAGCCCTTTGAGCTCTCCGCCACCGAAATCAAGGTCGAGGGCACGAGCGCTCCGGACTACCCGCTGCAGAAAAAACGCGCCACAGTTGAGTTCCTGCGCACGCAGCAGCATCTTCGCCCGCGCACCAATCTGTTTCGCGCCGTCTTCCGCATCCGCTCCACCGCGGCAGCCGCGATTCACGAGTTCTTCCAAGGCGAGGGTTTCCTCTATCTCAACACGCCCATCATCACCACGAGCGACTGCGAGGGCGCAGGCGAGATGTTCACGGTGACCACGCTCGATCCTGCAAACCCGCCGCTTACCGACGACGGCAAGGTCGACTGGAGCCAGGATTTCTTTGGCAAGCACGCGAGCCTTACCGTTTCGGGTCAGCTCAACGCCGAGAACTTCGCCATGGCCTTTGGCGACGTGTACACCTTCGGCCCCACGTTCCGCGCCGAGAACTCCAACACCCAGCGCCATGCCGCCGAGTTCTGGATGATGGAGCCCGAGATGGCGTTCGCCGACCTCAACGACTACATGGACAACGCCGAGGCAATGCTCAAGTTTGTGATTCGTGCCGTCATGGAGCGCTGCCCCGATGAGCTCGCCATGCTCAACAAGTTTGTGGACAAGGGGCTCCTCGCCCGCTTGGAGCACGTGGCCAACTCCGACTTCGCCCGCGTCTCCTACACCGAGGCCGTCGAGATCCTCGAGAAGGCCGTGGCAGACGGGCACAAGTTCGACTACCCCGTGAGCTGGGGTATCGACCTGCAGACCGAGCACGAGCGTTTCCTTACCGAGCAGCACTTCAAGCGTCCGACGTTCGTGACCGATTACCCGCGCGACATCAAGGCGTTCTACATGCGCGCAAACGAAGACGGGAAAACCGTTGCCGCCGCTGACTGCCTGGTGCCGGGTATCGGCGAGATTATCGGCGGCTCGCAGCGCGAGGAGCGCCTGGACGTGCTCGAAGCCCGCATCAAGGAGCTGGGCATGAACCCCGAGCAGTACAAGTATTATCTGGACCTGCGCCGTTATGGCAGCTGCAAGCATGCAGGCTACGGCATGGGCTTCGAGCGTCTGGTGATGTACCTCACGGGTGTCGGCAACATTCGCGATGTCATCCCGCATCCCCGTACGGTGAGCAACGCCGAGTTCTAAGCGATTCGAGCGGACACGCTTGCATCTTCACCTGCAAAAGGCACTACGGCTTTCAGCTGTGGCGCCTTTTTTGGTGTGCCTCGCCTTTTTAGTGCGCCTCGCCTTTTTGATGCGCCTTGCACGGAGCTCCAGCACCGTTCGTCACCTTAAACCCTAAACCCCAAACCGCTGTGGACAACTTCGTCCCTAATGGCAAGGTTTAGCTGGTTATATGACAAGGTGGATAACTTTAACGCACCGTTCGCAGCGCTGAATCGACCGCCCGCGAACATCATGCCGCACGTTGCCCTTGACACCCGCAACGATAGGCCATGCCGTATATAGCAAAACGTCACCGCGCGCCCGTTAAAGGAGACCCCATGACGACAAACCCCGAGGCCCAAATCGCATCGAGCAGCATCGAACCAACGCAACAAAAATTTACACGCTCCACGCAAGCTGCGTATCGGGCCCTGCGCGTGCTGCAAGTACTCGAAACGCAGACCGACAGGAACAACCCGATCACCGCGGCGGAACTTATCGCGATGCTCACGCATGGTGACGAACAAGCTCCTGCAATCACAGCGTGCCGCAAAAGCGTTTACGGCATCATAGGCGCACTGCGAGCAACGGGATACACAATCAAATCGCGTGGAAACCGCGGGATTTACCTTGCAAGCAGATGCATTTCCGATGCGGACCCATTCACGATCGCACAAGCCATCACACGATACGACGCTATTCCCTTGCAGAAGAGGACCCAACTCGTTACTCAGATCATCGCCCTCGGCACGCCGACTCTAAAAACAGAAGTGCGCGAGAGACGTATGCCCACCGCAAGCGTCAAAGACGAGCATGAAACTTCAGAGGCATACGAAAAGGTATTGCTTCACTCAATAGAGGAGCTCATAGGCCTCGCCATATCTGAATCATGGGTGCTAACCGCTGAGATTGAGCCTGCAGGGAACAACGATTCAGCCGTACCGCCCTGTGCACGCCGCGAACGAATAAAATTCGAGCCCCTTCGAGTGGTCGCCGAACACGGCGCCACCTACGTTGTGGGCACGACGACGTTATGCGACAACGGAGCATGCACATCAAAAGTCATAGGCACCGACAGGATACGGTCGCTTACGGCGCGAGCCGACCGGGGCGCCATTCATATCGCCCACTCAGGCGATTCCGGAGCCTCATGGTAATGACATGCGCGCTCAGCCGCTATCGGCGCGATAAAACAGACAATTTGGTTAATTATTGTCCCGAAAGTTGTCAAAGGGCGTTACTATTACTCCCACATGCACTCTGCTCCGCTAAAGTGTACGCGGACAGATAGTCGCAGATCTGTGTTGGAAGGACATAAATCTCGCCGTTTGGAGGATGTAATGAACCAGGTCACCATCAGCAGAAGGAATTTCGTCGTATCCGCCGGCCTTTTGGCCATGGGCGCGCTCGCAGGCTGCGGAAACAGCGGCTCGAGCGATGAATACACGATCGGCGTGCTTCAGCTTACCGAGCATTCCGCGCTCGATGCCGCCAACAAGGGTTTCTGCCAGGCAATTAAGAAGAGCGGCCTCAAGGTCAAGATCGATCAGAAAAACGCCCAGAACGACCAGTCCGCATGCAAGACGATTGCCGATAAATTCGTGGGCGACAACGTCAACCTGATTTTCGCCATCGCGACCCCTGCCGCCCAGGCCGCCCAGCAGTCCACGAGCGATATCCCCATCGTCGGCACCGCCATCACCGACTACGCCGCATCCAAGCTCGTCAAGAGCAACAAAAAACCAGGCGGAAACGTAACGGGTACCTCCGACCTTACCCCCGTTGCCGAGCAGCTCGAGATGATGACCAAGGTTCTTCCCGATGCCAAGAAGGTCGGCCTGCTCTACTGCACCGCCGAGTCCAACTCCGACATCCAGATCTCCGCTGCCAAAAAGGAGCTCGACAAGCTCGGCCTTGAGTACAAGGATTACACGGTCTCCAGCTCCAACGAGATTCAGTCCGTCGTCGAGTCCGCTGTGGGCAAGATCGACGTGCTCTACTCGCCCACCGACAACACCATCGCTGCCGGAGCAGCGCAGGTCGGTCAGATCTGCAAGGAGAACAAGCTTCCGTTTGTGACCGGCGAAGAGGGCATGTGCAAAGCGGGCGGGCTGTTCACGCTTTCCATCAACTACAAGGACCTCGGCTACAAGGCCGGCGAGATGGCAGTCAAGATTCTCAAGGGCAAGGCAAAGCCTGCCGACATGCCGATCGAGTACCTCTCGACCAAAAACCTCGTCGTCGTAAAGAACGAGGAAATGGCAAAGGCGATTGGCGTCGACCTTTCCGCACTCGATGCCTAGTTCTTTCCGCTCGTTCCATTCGCGACACGTCTGATTCGCAAAAAAGATTTTCAACGTGTTACATATGCACCGCGACAAGCCCAATTTACGTGGTTTGCCGCGGTGCTATGCATTTTGCCGTTATCATTGGTGATTGTCTGTTCAATCGGTTGCCGCCGCGCGCGGCGCCATCTAGTTTGGAGGCCTTAGAGCATGTTCATAGCTCTGCAAGGCGCCGTTTCCCAGGGTGTTCTCTGGGGCATCATGGTGCTCGGCGTGTTCATCACCTTCCGCCTGCTCGATATCCCCGATATGACCTGCGACGGCAGCTTTGCCCTCGGCGGCGCAGTCGTTGCCGTGCTCATCGTCAACTTCAATGTCGACCCGGCGCTCGCGATTCTCGCGGGCATGGTCGCGGGCGGTATTGCAGGTGCCGTCACGGGATTTTTGACCACGGTCTTTGAGATTCCCGCGATTCTCGCCGGAATCCTCACCCAGATCAGCCTTTGGTCGATCAACCTGCGCGTGATGGGCAAATCAAACACGCCTCTCCTCACCAGCTCCACGATCTTCTCGAATATCGCGGACATGACGGGGCTGCCGCAAAGCACCATCGCCGCGCTTGTCGGCATCGTGCTCGCCGTCATCATCGTGATTATCCTCTACTGGTTCTTTGGCACCGAGATCGGCAGCGCGCTGCGCGCGACCGGTGACAACGAGCATATGATTCGAGCGCTCGGCGTCAGCACCAACAAGACCAAGGTTATCGCGCTCGTGCTTTCCAACGCCCTGATCGGCCTTTCCGGCGGTCTCATCTGCGAGAGCCAGAAGTACGCCGATATCGGCATGGGTACCGGCGCCATCGTCATCGGTCTTGCCGCCATCGTTATCGGCGAGGTGCTGGGGCGTCTGCTTCCCGGCGGCCTCTCCAAATTCGGCACGCGCCTCGTGTCCGCCGTCGTCGGCTCCGTGGTCTACTTCCTCATTCGTGCCATCGTCCTGCAGCTCGGCATGGACGCCAACGACATGAAGCTGCTCTCCGCCATCATCGTTGCGCTCGCGCTGTGCATCCCCGTTGTCTGGGAGCGCTACAAGCTGCGTGCGTCCTACACGAGAGGAGATGAGGCAGATGCTTAAGCTCAGCCACGTCAAGAAGACGTTCAACAAGGGAACGGTCACCGAGAAGCGCGCACTGACGGGCGTCGACCTTACGCTCAACGACGGTGACTTCGTGACCGTCATCGGCGGTAACGGAGCCGGCAAGTCAACCCTGCTCAACATGATTGCCGGTGTCTATCCGCTCGATTCCGGCGTAATCGAGCTCGATGGCGTCGACATCTCGCGCCTTACCGAGCCGCAGCGCGCAAAGTACCTGGGTCGCGTGTTCCAAGACCCGATGCGCGGAACGGCTGCCGATATGCAGATTATCGAGAACCTGGCGCTCGCACGTCGCCGCGGCAGGAGCCGGGGTCTCGCCTGGGGCGTTACCAAGGCGGAAAAGGCCGAGTATCCCGAGCTCCTCAAGAAGCTCGATCTGGGCCTCGACACGCGTCTCACCGCCAAGGTCGGCCTGCTCTCGGGTGGTCAGCGCCAGGCGCTCACCCTGCTCATGGCCACCCTCAACAAGCCGCAGGTGCTCCTGCTCGACGAGCATACGGCAGCGCTTGACCCCAAAACCGCTGCTAAGGTCCTTACCCTTACCGAGGAAATCGTCGAAGAGAATCACCTCACGACCCTTATGGTCACGCACAACATGAACGATGCTATCCGCCTGGGCAATCGCCTCATCATGATGCATGAGGGCCATATCATCTTTGACGTTGCAGGAGAAGAGAAGAAGGCGCTTACCGTTCCCGACCTTCTCGCCAAGTTCGAGCAGGTCGCAGGCGGCGAGCTCGCCAACGACCGTATGCTGCTCAATTAGCGTGGGTTGTCCCGCCGTCACGTTCTGTCGTCACGTTTTACCGGTGCGTTCTGATGTCACGTTCTGACGGTGCGTTCTGACGGTACGTTCCGCCGCCACGTTTTGTCGGTACATTTTGCCGTCACGTTCTACCGGATTGCACAGTTGGATCGCGCGGTCGGGCCGCGCGGTTGAATTGCGCGGTATGCAAATCCGACCCGCGCACTCAACCGGATTGAGCGATAGGCAAGCTCAACCGGTTCGAATGCCGGCGCACATCCGCTATCAAACGCCATGGGGCCGAGGAGAGCGCATCTCCCCGGCCCCATTTTTCACGAGCCCGAAAACACTAGCAGCGCCTATGATTTGCGCACCTGCGATTTGCCGTCTCCGCAAGAACGATCATGAGTGCGAGCACGCCGATGAACAGCCATGGCAGCACTCCGGCAGCGCCCGCGCCCGCAACGAGGGCGCAGACCGGCGGAAAGAATAATGACCCCACGTACGCGCAAGCCATCTGCAAACTGACCATTCCCTGCGATTCTAGCTCCCCAAAACGCGACGGAGTCAGCGCCACGATGCTGGGATAGATGGGCGCGCATCCAAGTCCCATAAGCGCAATCGCAATAGAAGCTGCGGAAGTGTTGTCGCCGCACGCAACAAGAAACGCCAGACCGCAGGCAACGATAGCCTGTCCGATACGAATCATGTTTCTCCCCGCGATGCGGTTTGCGACAATCCCCGAAACAAAGCGTCCAAATGTGATGCCCATATAGAACAGTGCAACCATCGATGCAGCCCGCGACTCGCCGACACCGCGTGCGAGCACCAAATAGCTCGCAATCCACAATCCGATGCTCGACTCGAGCGCCGAATAGCACCCGAACGAGCCGATGACGGCAGCCGCCCCCGGCAAATGAAGCAGCTCAGAATAGGTAAATTTCTTGACGCTGGGGGCATTATCCATCCCGTTGCTGTTCGCGCTGCTCCCGTTTGCCCCTGTCTTTTTCCATAGGGGCAACGAAGCCACGAGCGCCGCAGTAATGGCAGCCTGTGCCACTCCGATAAGGAGGTATCCGCCGTGCCAGCTCAGCGGTCCCGCAAGTGCCCATCCCATCGCCACGGGTCCGATGCTTGTGCCGATTCCCCAGCAGCAATGCAGCCAGCTCATATGTCGTGGACCGTAGTGAATGGCAACGTAATTATTGAGCGCGGAATCGATAGCGCCCGCCCCCAGTCCATACGGGAATGCGAGAACGATCAACTGCCAGAAACTTCTGCAGGCCGAAAACCCCAAGATTGCCACAGCGGTCATCCCTACCGACGCGGCGACGAGTTTGCCGGTACCCCAACGCCGCACGAGCTTGGCGGTAGCAAGGCTGGAAACGATCGTGCAAGCGCTGATAAGCATGCTGATGGCACTCTGCGCCGCCACGGGCGCCCCGAGTTCGGGATACATCACGGGCCAAGCCGAGCCGAGCAGCGAGTCGGGCAGTCCGAGCGACACGAACGTGAGATAGATCACGGGCAGAAGGAATGAGGTCATTATTGGAATTCCCTTGGTAACGATTTTTCAGATAAGGCCGTTATTTTACCTGCGATACTGATGGGATAAATGCGGCGTTGATGCGATACATGCGATGCTTATGCGACGTTGATGCGATACCTGCGATGCTTATGCGACGTTGATGCGATACATGCGACGTTGATGCGGCGTTGCATTAGAAGAGCAGCCGGACAGCCACCGCTGTACCAACGATGTCCATGGCAGACAAATCGGCGCCGCTTCACCGCCATGCCTCCCTAGCAAGGCAGCTGCCGAGACAGCGCACCTGCAATGAAAACTTTTTTCTATGGGTATCATGGGTGAAGCAACCGTTTAGAAAGAAGCTCCCTCTATGGAATTCATCGATCCGGTCGTCCACTTCTTTGAGCAGCAGTGGGTTCACAACCTTATCTGGGCCGGCATCCTCGTTATTGCCATCAGCGTTATCGACAAAATCGTCTCCAAAACGATTCGGCACCTGCTCAGCAGAGACGACAACCCCCTCCCCTCCTCAAGCATCTTCATCAATATCACGCGCGCGATAGTTTGGCTTATCGGCGGCAGCTTCATTCTCGACAATTGCTTCGGCATCAACGCCAACGCGCTTATCACCGCTCTTGGCGTCGGCGGCATCGCAATCTCGCTCGGCTTTCAGGACACGCTTTCCAACTTAATCGGCGGCGTGCAGGTCACCTTCATGGGCATCATCAAGCCCGGCGACAATATCGAAGTCGGGGGCATCTCGGGCGTGGTGCAGGATATCACGTGGCGCCATACCACCATCAAGGATGCCTGCGGACAGCTAATCGTCATCCCCAATTCGAACATTTCAAAAAACACACTCGTGCATCTCCTGCCTTTTGGGCGCGTGACGGTACCCATCACGATCAGGGACACCTCGAAATGGGCAACACTCGACGACCTCTCCAGTACTCTCGTCGATGCGACCAAAACCGCCGTATCACCGATTTCAGAGCTTGTTCAAGAGCCCAAGGTAAGCCTAAACGAAGTGGGCGATTACGGCATCCGGGGCACAATCATCTTCACCGTCAGCGATGACTCGACAACCTTCGCCGCCACCGACGCTTGCGTCCGCGCCATCGCCCCTCTCCTCACCGTTTCCCTGAGTTCCTAAGATTATTTTTTGATAAGCGAATAGCTCATAAGCATTTTACCTGCGGTTTTAATGAATGGGCAATTCCAGGCAATCTTAATAAGTCAGGGAAACGGTAGGGAGAGAGGAGGAAACGTCAGCGGGATAGATGGGTCGGGATAAGGTCCTCCGAGCTGTGGCGCTTGAGCTCGCGGCGCATCGTCTGCGAATTGAGCAGCGAAGCTTTCCAGCCCTGCGTGTCGTATTTGCTTTCGTCGATCTCGAACACCGTGTATCCATACGCATTGATCACCTGTGTTCCGCACGGCATCGTGCGCACGCGCTTGAAATCGTGGATGTACCCCTTATGGATATGCCCATGCACCATGTAATCGGGCTTCCATCGCTCGATCAGACCGTTAAAGCACGCGAACCCTTGGTGCGGCAAATCGTCCAAATCTCCCACGCCGTACGCCGGAGCATGCGTAAGCAGGATATCGATCCCGCCGAGCATGCGAACGGCGCGTTCGAGCTTGCGCACGCGCTTCGCCATCTCGCGCTCGTTGTACATGTTGAGGCCGCCGCGATAGCGCATCGAACCGCCCAAACCCACAATGCGGATGCCCTCGTACACATAGACGGAGTCCTCGAGACAGATGCAACCGCCGGGTGCGCGATGTGCATAGCGGTCGTCATGGTTGCCGCGCACGTAAAGCAGCGGCTTGTTGGTAACGGTCACCAAAAATTCGAGATAGTCCGGATCGAGATCCCCCGCCGACAGAATCAAATCGACGTCATCGAACAGGTCTTTACGGTAGAAATCCCAAAGGCATTTTTCCTCGACATCAGCGATGGCGAGCACTTTCATAGCATCGAAACCTCCGACGTGGGCTCGACCTCGGGTAGCTCTCCCTCGACGTTGTCGGCAAGCCACATCATGCTCACCACGTCGACGCTCTGCATCGGCGGAACGCCCGCAGGCTGCACGACGCCATCCTGACTATGGAGCTCCCCCTCAAACGGATGAACCGCACCGTCAAGAATCCCATTGCGCAGCAGTTGGACGAGCTTCCTTGTCGTATACGGTAGATTCTCCGAACACTCGACATCGATCACGCCCGAGCGCAGGCCGTACCAATAGCTCACCGCGCGATTGGGATCCTCCGGGGCGACATCGTTCCATGTGCCGTGCAAAAGGCTGCGGACGATCAACTCGTAGTATCGATCCCAATGCCACACGGGGTTCGCGATGCTCTCGACTCCGTCCTCATTCAGAAGATAGAGCCCGAACGCTCCCTGTTCCCCATAGGGCAAAGCAACATCCGCACAGCTCATGACCGTTAAATTCTCGTCACGCATGTAGCTCGCGATGTCATTGTCCCAACCTTCGCCCCAGCTTAGAATCACCTTTGCTTGAGAATCGACGAGTGATGCGCCGATGGCGAACGCGTTGATTTCGGTTGGTGCACCCGAGGCGAGCACCGTTGCACGGTACCCGATACGGTGATTTTTCGCCATACTCGCGGCGAGCGCTCCAAGCAGAAATTTCGCCTCGTACATCTTACCGAAATACGAGCGGACCGACTGATGGGGCAAACCGATCGAGCAGTTGAGAAAGCGCACGTCGGGATACTCGACCGAGGCGCGAACCGTATAGTCCATAAGCGTATGCGACGTCGAAAAGATAACGTCCACGCCCTTTGAAACGGCAAGCTTGACGGCGGCATTAAAACTGTCCTCGGTATGCCGGTCCTCATAGACCTGCGTCTGCACGATACCGCCGAAATAGCGCTCGAGATGCTGCCTTCCCAGGTCATGGACGTGCGCCCACGCGGAAAGCGCGACGGGTTTCTCGTGAATGAACGCTACACGCAACGGATGCGTGGGCGAATAGACCGTCTTACCCATAAAGAGCGACAGCACCCCGCGCGCAGGCGTAAACAGCGTCGAAGCGGTACTGGGCTTTTTCCCCTCGTCATCCGCCGACTCAACAAGGGCGATCTTTTCACCAACGCTCTTGCCCTCGGTCGCAAGCTCGCGCCAGATTTTCCCCAGACGATTGATAACGATGGACGAGGCGACGTCGAGCAGGCGGTCCTGCGTATAGAGACTCGAGTAGAGCAGCATCGCATCGGCAGGGGTGATATCGAGATGGTCTCCGCCCGCACGTAAATAGCACTGCTTGAAGAACGTGAAGCTCTGCCGCAGATACTCGACGGTCTGATCGGGCCAGGGATGCTCCAGATCCTGCCCGAGCATCTCCGCCAAGCGCTTGTAGCCGCCCTCCTGCGAAAACTCGATTTCGTAGATAGGGCAAACGTTCCAGAACCTGCAGAACTCAGCGTACCTGCGTTCCTCGGGCGAATCTTCGCTCTCCAGAGGATAGAGCCTATCGACATACGCCATGACAGTCGGCGCATCGAGATATTTGAGGACGCTTACGCGCTTGTTGCCCTCTTGCACGTAAAACCGGTGCATGTACTCGACAACCTGAATCGGGTCGCGATAGCCCTCGGTCACCTGAATTTTGTAGAGGTTGCACCACTTATGGGCAAATTCGGAATCGGACGCGAGCAACGGCATGAAGTTGCGCGAAAACGCAGTCTGACGCCCCGTGGTCACGGTACCGACGACCATGTCGAGTGGAATCTCAACCAGGCCGATACGTTTTCTTGCCCCCTTGCCGATATCCCCGATGAGGCTATCGAGATCGGTTAGATACGGATGGCGGCTGTGCGCTGCCGCTCGACGGCTATCCTGCTCGCCCAGCTTGAGCGCTCGTTTGTAGACTTCTTCCATAGCGATGCCCCATCCATGACGTTCAAACAAGATAAGGCAATGGTACTACGATGCATCCGGAACGAAAACCATGCCAAACATGAACGGGTTTTCCAAATACAGAAAATGCCGTCAGTTTTGGCATGGTTTCGCAGTATCTTGTCGTGTTTGTCAAGGCGTTCAGCGATGACGATCGGGTTTTATACGATGCGCTACGCGCGCTTCAGCGCTTCGACGACCTTGTCGCCCATCTCGGCTGTGCCGAGCACGTGGTCTGCCGGGGTATTCTCGTCGGCGATGTCGCGGGTGCGCCAGCCGGCATCGAGCACGCACTCGACAGCGCTCTCGATACGCGCGGCCTCGTCGTTCATATCGAACGCATACGTGAGCATCAACGCGACGGAAAGAATCTGCGCGAGCGGGTTGGCGATGCCCTTGCCCGCGATGTCCGGCGCGGAACCGGCAGAGGGCTCAAACAGAGACACACCGTCGCCCAAGCTCGCGCTCGCGAGCATGCCGAGCGAGCCCGTGATCTGCGCTGCCTCGTCGGACAGGATGTCGCCGAACATGTTCTCCGTCACCACCACGTCGAAGTCGGCGGGACGGTTGATGAGCTGCATCGCGGTGTTGTCGACGAGCAGGTCCTCGAGCTCCACATCCGCATAGTCTGCATCGTGCACGCGATGCATGACCTCGCGCCACATGCGTGAGGTCTCGAGCACGTTGCGCTTGTCCACGCTCGTCACCTTGCCACGGCGCTTGCGCGCAGCCTCAAACGCCTGACGAGCGATGCGCTCGACCTCGTATTCGCGATACTCGAGCGTATCGTACGCACGTTGACCGGGGGTACCGTCCACACCGGCGCCCGGCTCATCGTAGAAACGCTCACGGCGTCCGAAGTACAGACCGCCCGTGAGCTCGCGAACGATCACCATGTCGACGCCCTTGATGACTTCGGGCTTAAGCGTGGAGGCGCTCGCCAGGGCATCGTAGATTTTGACGGGACGAAGGTTGGTGTACAGCCCGAGCGCCTTGCGAATGCCCAGGAGCCCCTGCTCGGGACGGGGCGCGTTGGGGTCGGTCGAGTCCCATTTGGGACCGCCCACGCTCGCCAAGAGCACGGCATCGGACGCCTGCGCGGCGTCGAACGTCGCCTGGGGCAGCGGTTCGCCCGTAGCGTCTATAGCGGCACCGCCGATAAGCGCATCTTCGCAGGTAAACTCAACGCCCGCATGCTCACCGACAGCGGCGAGCACCTTTTTGCCCTCGGCGATGATCTCGGGTCCTATGCCGTCGCCCGGCAGGCAGCAGATCTTATAGCTCTTCTTCACGTTGCAGCTCCAATCGACCGAAGACGGTCCGTTTGCAAAGGGGTTATCCATGAGTCCGTCCTAGGCCTTCTGCGCCATCTTCTTCTTGGTGCGCGCCACGAGCCCGCCCGCGTTGATGATCTCCTGAATGAACGGCGGGAACGGCTGCGCATGGAACGTCGCACCCGTCGTCTCGTTCACGATGGTGCCGGTATCGGCATCGACACTCACTTTGTCGCCATCCGAAATACCGTCGACGGCATCCGGGCACTCAAGAATGGGGAGGCCCATATTGATCGAGTTGCGATAGAAAATGCGCGCAAAGCTCTTGGCGATCACGCACGACACACCGGCGGCCTTAATCGCCACGGGCGCGTGTTCACGGCTCGAGCCGCAGCCAAAATTCTCGTCGGCAACGATGATATCGCCGGGCTGTACGCGCTCGACAAAGGTCTTGTCCAGGTCCTCCAGACAGTGCTTTGCGAGCTCGGACGGTTCGGATGTGTTGAGATAGCGCGCCGGAATAATGACATCCGTATCGATGTCTCGACCGTAGCGAAAAACTGTTCCGTCAAAGTTCATAGTTCAAACCTCAGTATCTATTTTTCCAGGACCCCCGCAGCCGCTACAGGTCGCTCGGCAAAGCGATGTGTCCGGCAACGGCGGATGCCGCGCAGACGGCAGGGCTCGCCAGATAGACCTCGGACGTGGGGTCACCCATACGTCCGACGAAGTTGCGGTTCGTCGAGCTGATGCAGCGCTCCCCTGCCGCGAGAATGCCCATGTAACCGCCCAGGCACGGTCCGCACGTGGGCGTGGAGACGACGCAATGGGCGCTGATGAACACATCCATGAGGCCCTCGTGCACGCACTGGAGCCAGACCTTCTGCGTGGCGGGAATCACGATGCAGCGGACATTGGGATCGACCGTGCGACCGCGCAGGACGTCGGCCGCGGCACGCATGTCCTCGATGCGCCCGTTGGTGCACGAACCGATCACCGCCTGATCGACGGCGATATGGCGGCTCTCGGCGACCGGATGGGTGTTGCTCGGCAGGTGTGGCCATGACACGCACGGCTCGATCTCGGCAGCATCGATATGGATGACCTGCCTGTACGTTGCCTCCGCATCGGGATGGTACTCGCGCGGCTCGCGGCGGGCGCGCTCGGCAACCCAGGCACGGCACGTGTCATCGACCTCGAAGAGGCCCGCCTTGCCGCCCGCCTCGATCGCCATGTTAGCGATGGTGAGACGGCCCTCGACGGACAGGTTCTCGAAAGTCGAGCCGGCAAATTCCATGGCGCAGTACAGCGCGCCGTCCACGCCGATCTTACCGATGATATGCAGGATGATGTCCTTGGCGGTTGCACCGGCGGGCAGGTCGCCATCGATAACGAAGCGGATAGTCTCGGGAACCTTGAACCAGGCGCGACCCGTAGCCATGCCGACGCCCGCATCGGTGGAGCCCACGCCCGTCGAGAAGGCGCCGATGCCGCCATAGGTGCACGTATGCGAGTCCGCGCCGATCATGAGGTCGCCGGGAACGACGATCCCCTGCTCGGGCAGAAGCGCATGCTCGATACCCATGCAGCCTTGTTCGAAGTAGTTCACGATCCCGTGCTCGTGCGCGAAATCGCGCGTGACCTTGGTCTGCTCCGCGCTCTTGATGTCCTTGTTGGGGCTGTAGTGATCGGGAACCAGGCAGATGCGCTCGCGGTCGAACACGCCGGCGCCGATCTCGCGCACGGTCTTGATGGCAATGGGAGCCGTGATGTCGTTGGCGAGCACCAGGTCCAAATCGCACTCCACGAGCTGACCGGGTACGACCTCGTCAAGGCCGGCATGATCCGCCAGAATCTTCTCTGCCATGGTCATGGGACGTGTCATATCATTCCCCTCTCTTGGGCGCCGGTACACGGCGCCCTATCAATCAACTCGGTCTATTTGCCCTCTTTGGCACGGGCGGTCTGAATCATGCGGTTGACGGCGTTAACGTATGCCTTGGCGGAGCTCACGATGATATCGGTATCGGCACCGCGACCCGTATAGACCTTACCGTCATCGGCCGTGATGCGCACCGTGACTTCGCCGATCGCGTCGATGCCGCGCGTAATAGCCTTGACGTTGAACTCCGTAAGGTCACCGTGCATGGCAACGACCTGGTCAACAGCCTTGTACGCCGCGTCAACGGGGCCGGTACCCGTAGCGCATACCACATGGCTCACGCCGAGCTCATCGGTAATCGTCGCGGTCGCCGTCGGGACCAAAGGATCGCCGCAGGAGACCTGCAATGCCTCGAGCGTGTAGATCGCCTTCACCTCGCGCTGACGCTCCTGAACCATCGACTCCAGGTCCTCATCGAAGACCTCCTTCTTCTGGTCGGCGATCTCGAGGAAGCGATTGTAGATGGCCTCGAACTCTTTGTCGTCAAAGGTGTACCCGAGCTCGCCCAGACGATGGCGAAGCGCTGCATGGCCGGAACGGGCGGAAAGGATGATCTCGGATCCAGCAGCACCCACATCTGCGGGGTCGATGATCTCGTAGGTGTCACGCGCCTTGAGCACGCCGTCCTGATGGATGCCGGAGCTGTGCGCAAAGGCGTTGGCGCCCACGATCGCTTTGTTGGGCTGCACGTTGATGCCCGTGATGGAGCTGACGAGCTTGCTGGCATGCGTGAGCTCGCGCGTAACGATATCGGTATGGGCATCGAGCGCATCCCCGTGCATCTTGATAGCCATAACGACCTCTTCAAGGGCGGTATTGCCCGCGCGCTCGCCCAGGCCGTTGATGGTGCACTCGATCTGCGTGGCGCCGTTCTGGACCGCATCGAGCGCAAGCGCCGTCGCCATGCCCAGGTCGTTGTGCGTATGGACCGAAATCGTCACATCTTCGATACCGTCGACGCGCTCGCGCAGATCCTTGATGCGCGTACCGAAGTTCCACGGCATGTTATATCCCGTCGTATCGGGAATGTTGATGACCGTTGCCCCCGCCTTGACGGCAGCCTGCACGATACGGACCAGAAACTCCTGATCGGAACGACCGGCATCCTCCGCATAGAATTCGACGTCTTCGACGAAGCTGCGGGCGTATTTGACCGCGTGAACCGCGCGCTCGATGGCCTCGTCCTCCGTGAGATGCAGTTTGTCATGCAGATGCGAGGGGGAGACGCCCAGGCCGGTGTGGATGCGGGGGCGTTTGGCGCTCTTGAGGGCCTCGGCGGCGACCTCGATATCCTTGTCGACGGCACGCGTTAAACCACAGACCGTGCAGGTATCGCCAGCGATTTTGCCGATCTCGTGCACGGACTTGAAGTCACCGGGGCTCGAGATGGGGAAACCGGCCTCGATAACATCGACGTTCATGCGAACGAGCTGACGGGCGATTACGAGCTTTTCCTCGGTGTTCATACTTGCGCCGGGCGACTGCTCGCCATCGCGCAGAGTGGTGTCGAAAATTGCGATTTTGCGCGTCATGGTTCCTCCAAATGAGCCTGATCTTTTACAGCTTGGCTTTACGGAGAGACACGTAGGTACAATCGCAATATAAAAATGCACCCAAGTGCTCACGTCCGTAAAACCGACGGGACGTATGCGCACTTAGGTGCAAACGTATCTAACGAAGCAGTTACCTAGCGCGCGTTGGAATCTAGTAGCGCTAGGCCTAGGAGCGACATCGTGTTGTTCATGTTGCGCTCCTTTCGACCTGAATGATTACTGCAACGCGATAAAGTGTAACAGATTCAAAACAGACTCATAGGAGAAATTATCGACGATCAGTCGCGCGCGAACTATATCCACAAGATGGCGGTATGAGAATTATCGAGCTCGGATTTTATCCACGAGATAACGGCATGAAAATTATCGAGTTCAGGGTTTATCCCAGGGCAGCGCTATAAAACAAAAACCCAGCCCCGCGCAAAGCGGAACCGGGTTCAATCACCCTATTCGAGCTGTAAACTGCTCAAGCGCCAAAAGTTACTCAGCGAGGAAGTCGCGCTGAACAGCCGGGTCGACCTTGATGCCAGGGCCCATGGTGCTGGAAACGGAGATGGACTTGACGTACTTGCCCTTAGCAGAAGAGGGCTTGACGCGAAGGATCTCGGTGTAGAGGGCAGCGTAGTTCTCGACGAGCTGCTGCTCGGAGAAGGACTTCTTGCCCAGCGGCACGTGGCAGATGCCGTAACGGTCGGCACGATACTCGACGCGGCCGGCCTTGAGCTCGGAAACCATCTTGGCGACGTCCATGGTGACGGTGCCGAGCTTAGGGTTCGGCATAAGGCCACGGGGACCAAGGATCTTACCGATGCGGCCAACCTTGGCCATCATGTTCGGGGTAGCGATAGCGGCGTCGAAGTTGATCTCGCCCTTCTGGATAGCAGCGATCAGCTCGTCGGAAGCGACGATATCGGCGCCTGCTTCCTCGGCCTCGCGAGCCTTCTCGCCCTCGGCGAAGACGGCGACACGGACGGTCTTGCCGGTACCGTGAGGAAGCGAGATAGAACCACGGATGTTCTGATCGGCCTTACGGGTATCGATGCCCAGACGGAAGTGGGCCTCGACGGTCTCGTCGAACTTGGCACCGTCGAGCTCCTTGAGGAGCTTAGCGGCCTCGAGAGGGGTATAGAGCTTGGAGCGGTCGATCTTCTCGGCTGCGGCCTTGTAGCTCTTTCCATGCTTTGCCATGTGTATTACCTCCTGTGGTCAACGGGCATGAGCCCTCCCACATCAAACGCGTGCCGTATTGCACGCATAAACGGTGCACCCGATTATCGAGTGCACCGTAGTTACCAAATGAAGTTACTCGGCGATGGTGACGCCCATGGAACGGGCGGTACCGGCGACAATCTTCTTAGCGGCCTCGATGTCGTTGGCGTTGAGGTCCGGCATCTTGATCTCGGCGATCTTGGTGAGCTGCTCCTGGGTCAGCATACCGACCTTGTCGGCCTGGGGCTTTGCAGAACCGCTCTTGAGCTTGAGCTCCTTCTTGATGAGATGAGCCGCAGGAGGGGTCTTGCAAACGAAGTCGAAGGAGCGATCCTCGTAGACCGTGATCTCAACGGGGATGATGTCGCCCTTCTTGTCTGCCGTAGCGGCATTGAATGCCTGGCAGAACTGCATGATGTTGACCTGGGCAGCACCGAGTGCGGGGCCAACGGGAGGAGCGGGGTTAGCAGCACCAGCCGGAATCTGGAGCTTGATCATGGTAGCGACTTTTTTCTCAGCCATGTCAAAACCTTCCTAAACTTAAACACGAATGTGCATTACTTTAACTATCTATCGTAAACGCGTTGGTGTTAGAAGCACTTCCAAGGTGAGCAGCCCCAGAAGAAGCACGTCCGCGGATACTACAAACCTTAGGCGACGACGGTAACCTGATCGAAAGCAAGCTCCACGGGAGTCTCGCGACCGAAGATCTCGAGAACGACCTTGACCTTGCCGGACTCGGCGTTGACTTCGGAAATCTTACCATCGAAGTCGGCGAGCGGGCCGGAGGTGACGCGAACGGTCGATCCGACCTCAAGATCGACAGCCGTACGCTTGGGAGCCTCGCCCTTGTTCGTGCGGCGCATCATCTTGTTGTACTCGTCACGAGACAACGGAGCAGGCTTGCCGTTTCCACCGAGGAAACCGGTAACGCCCGGAGTGTTGCGAACGCAAGTCCAAGCGTCGTCATCCATCTCCATACGAACGAGCACATAGCTCGGGAAGATCTTGGCGTCCTTGGTCTCGCGCTTGCCGCCCTCTTTGATCTCGGTGACGCGCTCAACGGGAATCTCGATATCAAAGATACGATCCTGCATACCCATGGTCTCGATACGATGCTCGAGATCGGATTTGACGCGATTTTCGTATCCAGAGTAGGTGTGAATCACATACCAACGCTTAGACATTGCTTAGCCCCTAAATCCAGAGATGAAGAACAGACCCTGGCCGACCAATGCGTCGAGGGCGGCGATAACCAAACCGACGACGATCAGAGAAGCGCAGACAACGAGAGAGAGGTTGATAAGCTCTTTCTTGCTCGGCCAAGTAACGCGCTTCATCTCAGAACGAACCGAGCTGAAATACTTCTTGATGCGCGCGAAGAAGCCGGGCTTTGCGTCCTTCTTGGCCTTAGCCTTGGAGGACTGCTTTTTTGCAGCGGCCTTCTTGGACTCAACGCCAGAATTGGAAGCCTTTACGGGAGCTTTCTTGCTCTCGGCAACCTTCTTCTTGTTCTTCTTGTTGGCCATATGGTCTAACCTCCGCGCTCATAGCGCTTATACATGTAGAAACCGTAAGCCCCACTAAGGAGGCTTACGGATTAAAGACTGGCACGCCAGGAAGGACTCGAACCCTCAACACTCGGTTTTGGAGACCGATG
>OGDF01003601.1_pt1 | contig 18762 bp, 21 predicted proteins | sample 1570141 | NCBI WGS metagenome assembly OGDF01 (sample SAMEA4370581, study PRJEB24528) | human gut metagenome | reverse complement strand
TTATCATACATTCATTCAGAAGCACCATTGTGCCTTTCGCATTTCATTAATATAAGCTATCAAATGAAATTGCTCCTGTTACTTTACCGTTTACTCCAATTGCTACTCTATCACCTTTGATTTGAATCACTTTATATTGATCATAATCAGTAATATATATCATCACTATTTGGTGCAATTAATACTTATCCATGTTAAAATTTAATATGTTATAAATAGCGAGGTATCGAAAATGGAAATATTAACTGTCAAAAATAATAAATTGGATTATCCAACTCTCAAAAAAGTCATCTTTCACTTCTTTCCCACATTCTTTACATTATTCCTAATAGTTGCATTCTGTCTTTCATGGATTACTTTGTTTATGAATCTATCTGCAGGACATGTTATTTACAGTGTAATAAGTGTTATTAATTTAATACTTATATGTTCTCAACCAAGAATGCTATCAAAAATAATCATAAAAAATCGTAATAAGTCACTCCAGACAGATGAATATATCTATGACTTGGTCTTTTATGAAGATAAACTAACTACAGTGGTAGACTCAGTAGAAAATAAAGCTTCCATAAAATATACGAATATAAAAAACATAATAGAAACTAAAGATGTCGTATTATTCACAAGTAAAGCAGGCTTTAAAATCTATTTTGAAAAGAAGAATGCCAGCATTGAAGATATTGAGAGATTGCATACATTTTTTGATAAGCAGAACATCAAATGGAAAAAATCAATTCTATAGTAAAGAAAACCTCTTTGATTCTCATATCAAAGAGGTTTTCTAATGCTTATAATTCTACTTTCTTACCGCCATACTTTCTTACTTTAAGAATATGGCAAGAACCTTCACCAAAATACTTTTCAATTTCAGTCTTATATGTTTCTACATAATCATCTTCTACAAAGGCCTGGATCGTACCTGCAAATCCACCACCATGTACTCTACATACACCTTTATTACCTAGGATATCTTCAGATAAGCCTAAGGCAATAGAAACAGCCTGATTTGTTTCATCATGGTTAGAATAGATATTCTGTAAGTATTTATAAGAACTGTCTCCTGATGATTTGATGACTGACTTGAATGTATCAAAGTCATTGTTCTTTAAGGCAGATACTGCTTTTTCTACTCTTGCATCTTCCTTAAAGAAGTGTAATGCACGGATGACACAGCGGTCACTCATCTTTTCACGTAATTCAGGAATATGTGCTTTAAATTCTTCTTCTGATACTTCTCTTAAGAATTCTTTTCCAAAGAAGTGTGCTACTTCCTTCATTTCTGCAGGAATGGCAGCATAATCATCAGTTAAGTCTGCATGAGATGCATGAACATCTACAATACATAAACTATGATGGAATGAAGAAAAATCAACATCTACTTTTTCTACAATAGGATGATCATTGTCTTTAAAGTCAATATGAATAAGAGCACCTACTGAACTTGCACACTGGTCCATTAATCCACATGGTTTACCAAAATATACGTTTTCAGTATACTGACCAATCTGTGCAATCAATACTGGACTTACTGTCATATCATTATATAAACCTGATAATACAGTACCAATCATGACTTCAAATGCTGCTGATGAAGAAAGACCAGACCCCTGTAATACTTCACTTGTCATATAAGCTTCAAAACCACCAATATGAAGACCTAATTCCTTAAAGCGTGCAAGAGTACCTCTAATTAATCCTTCTGAAGTACCTTCTTCTTCAGCTTTCTTTTCTAAGTCATCTAAAGCTACAGCCTTTAAGTCATAATCATCAGATAATACCTTAATTTCACCATCTCTAGGTGCTGTAATCGCAATAATATCTAAGTTAATTGCAGCAGCTAACACTTCACCATGCTGGTGGTCTGTATGGTTACCAGATACTTCACTTCTACCTGGTGCTGAGAATACTTCTACTTCCTTATCACCATAAAGTGAAATAAACTTTTCAATAGCTGCAATATATCTTTCTTTCTGAGCATCTAATAAAGACTCATCTACATAAATATCAGTTAATAAAGCATCTGCCTGACCATTTCTAATATCTTCAATAATCTGTGTTGCAAGTTTCATTATTTAATTACCTCTAAACAATAAGATGTCTGTGCATCAAATGTTTCTCCCTTTCTTAAAAGAGTGCTTGGATTCTTTTCAATATGAATAGCATCTGGTAAGTTCTGTGTTTCAATACATACTGCATCTCTCGCATTATAAGGTTCACCATTCTTACCAATACGTCCATCTAGATAGTTTGCGGTATAGATCTGTGCTCCTGGTAAAGTAGTAGATACTGTTAATCTTCTACCACTTTCTTCATCTTCTAATACAACCTGGTTCTTATCTGTAGTAAAGAAGAAATGATGGTCAAAACCATTACCAAGTTTTAATTGTGGATGATCTACTTCTACACGTTCACCAATCTTTGCAGGTATTCTAAAGTCAAATGGAGTACCTTCTACAGCTTCCTTTTCACCTGTAGCAAGACCATCTGCATCTACATGTTCATAATAATCAGCATCAATCTTTAAAGTGTGATTATAGATATTATGTTTATGTCCTGATAAGTTGAAATATGAATGGTTAGTAATATTAATTAAAGTATCCTTATCACTCGTAGCATGATAAGAAATAGTTAATGTAGTACCCTCTAAATGATAAGTAGCACTAAAATCCATATTACCTGGATAACCTTCTTCTCCATCCTTTGCATGATAAGCAAACTTAATAGTATAATCATCTAAGATTTCATAATCAAAGATCTGATAACTAAATCCTTTAATACCACCATGTAAACTATTAGGACCATTATTAATAGGTAAATGATATGTTTCACCATTTAATTCAAATGTTCCTTTTCCTATTCTATTCGCAACTCTACCTACTAATGCACCTAGATAACCATCTAGAGTCTGATATTGATTAAAGTCATCATAACCTAATACAACATCACCTTTTACTCCATTCTTATCTTCAATAATCATCTTAATAATAGTACAACCAAATGTTGAGACAACTACTTCCATCTCTTCATTCTTTAATGATAAATTTTCAATATTTCCAATTTTTTCTATTACTTCTATCACATTTATTCACCTCATCTTCGGAAACATAGATAATTCATACCTATTACTTAGTATATTTTATCATGTTATGAATAATTATGTATACGCTTTCTAGAAAAAGTGATGAATTAACAGACTATTTTATTAACCAGTATTTTTTAAAATGGACACTGTTGAATGGACACTATAGAAAAGTAGATTTATTTTGTAAAGTGGAGCCCCTTTTAAGGACATTAAATAAAAAAGCACTTAATTAGAAATGAAAATATCCTCTAGGTGTATAAACCTTGAGGATGTTTTTACATACTATGTTTTTAATGCACTTTTTCCAATTCACTACTTGTTTCAGATCTAGTTTGATATCGTCCTCCTTGAAAGGGGGGTGATATATTTTGGCTTTCGAGTTTTTCATTACCGTCATGGCAGGTGTTCTTACTTATTACATTTGCAAATGGTTAGACGAATTTTTCAAACGATAACTAGCCTAGTGTTAAACCACTATAAAAGTTAGAAAAGGTAAGGATCTGCCAATCCTTACCTTTTCATTTGATATATTTTGGTTTCCGAATTCAAATGAAGTTTAACACTTAACCTCAATATAATCAAGTCGTCACATATAGAAACTAGCGCAGTTTATTTATTTCACTTCATATATTTGGTCTAAAAAAGGACTCGTGATGAGTCCTCTACATTAACAATCATACTGAGTGAATACGTCACTAACTGGTAAATCGTTTTCGATGTTTTCAATTGTATGTGCAAGTAATCCTGCAACAGATACAGAAACAAGTTTATCAAATTTCTTTTCTTGTGGAATTTCGATAGTGTTAGTAATAACAACTTCTTTAGCCGCACAAGTAGATAATCTTTCAATAGCAGGTCCAGAAAGTACACCGTGAGTACATGCAATATATACATCCTTAGCACCTTTCTGTTTTAACATATCAACACCAGCTGTAATAGTACCAGCTGTATCGATCATATCATCAATTAAGATACAGTTCTTACCTTCAACATTACCGATGATACCCATAACTTCAGCAACGTTTGGTTTAGGTCTTCTCTTATCGATGATAGCGATAGGACAATCAAATGCTTCAGACATCTTACGAGCTCTAGTAGCTCCTCCGTGGTCAGGTGATACAACACATAAATCCTGAACCTTCTTCTTACGGAAGTATTTGATTAATAGTGGTAAAGCCTGCATTTCATCTACTGGAATATCAAAGAATCCCTGGATCTGAGCTGCATGTAAGTCAACAGTTACAACACGGTTAACACCAGCTGTAGTTAATAAATCTGCAACTAACTTAGAAGTGATTGGCTGTCTAGGTTTAGCTTTACGATCCTGTCTAGCATATCCGAAATATGGAATAACTGCAGTAATTTCACGAGCAGAAGCACGTTTTAAAGAATCAGTTAATACTAAGATTTCCATTAAGTTTTCAGTTACTGGATTAGAAGTAGACTGAACAATGAATACGTCCTTACCACGAACAGATTCACCGATTTCACATAAGATTTCACCATCTGCGAAGTGATGAACTTTGCAGTCTCCAACCTTAGTACCTAAAATGCTTGCGATATCCTGAGCTAATTTCTTGCTTGAAGATAAAGAAAATACTGTAATTTTGTTTCTCATATGTGTCCCCTTTTTTTATTTCTTGTTTCTTTCGTTATAAATCTTCATACGTTTTTCTTCTAAAACCTTTGCATAGCCAGGTTTATTCACCTGTCTAGCACGTGCGATAGACATTGCACCATCTTCTACATTTTCTGTTACAGTAGATCCAGCCGCAACAAATGCGCCTTCACCAACAGTCACTGGTGCAACTAAATTTGAATTACATCCAATAAATGCATTGTTTCCAATAACAGTCATTGACTTATTCTTACCGTCATAATTGCTTGTGATAGTACCACAACCAATATTAACGCCATCGCCTACTTTAGCATCACCGATATAAGTAAGATGAGCAGACTTGCTTCCCTTACCAAAATCAGCTTTCTTCATTTCCACAAAGTTACCAATGTGTACATTCTCTCTAATATGACAATTAGTTCTTAGTCTTGCATAAGGACCAATATCAGTACCGCTTTCTACAACAGAATCGCTTAATACTGAGAACTTGATTTCCACATTATCCTTAATATCTACATCTGTAAATTCACAATAAGGACCAATATGACAGTGTGCCCCTATAGTAGTATGTCCCTTGATAATACAACCTGGTTCAATGATTGTATCTTTACCAATCACAACATCAGTACCAATATATGTGTTATCAGTATCTACAATAGTTACGCCATTTAATAACCAGTTCTTATTTACTCTCTTCTGAAGTAACTTAGTTGCTTCAGCAAGCTGAACACGGTCATTAATGCCTCCTACTTCACTGAAATCCTGAATCTTATAGCCATCAACCTTCTTGCCTTCTTCATTCATGATTCCAATTAAATCTGTAATATAATACTCACCCTGAGCATTGTTGTTTGTTACTTTCTTTAAAGCTTCAAACATTGATTTGTTATCAAAACAGTATTCACCTACGTTCATCTCAGTGATATCCATCTGAGATTCCTGTAAGTCTTTGAATTCTACAATTCCTGTTACCTGGCCATCTTCCTTAATAATACGACCAAATGGAAGTGACAAGTCACAATCACATGTCATTACAGTACCACTATTCTTACCATTCATATGATAATCAATAAGTCCCTGTAATGTCTCTGCAGTAATTAAAGGTGCATCACCATTTAATACAAGAGTGATTCCTTCTTTATCCCCTAGAACACTTTCTGCCATCATGACAGCATGTCCAGAGCCTTTCTGCTCTTCCTGTAAGACAGTAGTGACGTCGTTATCTAACAAAGCCTTGACCTGGTCAGCCCCATGTCCAACAACAACGACTGTTTCTGCGATATCTAACTTCTTTAATTCATCCACCACATGATTGATCATTGGTTTATATAAAACTTCATGAACAACCTTAGGTGCATCTGACTTCATACGAGTACCTTTACCCGCAGCTAAGACAACTGCATAAACTTTCATCGACATATCTCCTTTTTTTCCCTTACATTCTAGCAAAATTCAATTCAAAATAAAAGAGAAAAGGCGCAAGTTATCCCTTTTTCCTTTTCTCTGGATAGTAAATCTGTGTTTTTATTGCAAAACTATATTTCTTTTTAAAATATGGAAGCACTTTATCAATTAATTCAGGATCTTGAGTCATACCAAAAACAGATGAACCACTACCTGACATAAGAGCACCATCAAAACCAAAGTTCATCATATCATCCTTAATAGACTGGATATCCTGTACCATCTTAATAGAAGGAGCTTCTAAAGTATTACCTAAACAATCTACAACACCCTGATAATCATTCTTTTCAATTGCATGCTTCATTAAATCAATATCTGGATGAACAGCAGTTTCTATATCTAAATCATCAAAACATTTCTTTGTAGAAACACCTTTCTTAGGTTTTACAATCAATAAATGACAATTAAAACATGAACGATCAATAAAATGTAGATTTTCACCAATACCACCTACAACCGCAATACGATTCCATACACAAAATGGAATATCTGCACCAATCTCTTTACCCATTTCACACATATCCTGATAAGACATACGTAAATGGAATAAACTGTTCATTGCACGGAAGATGGCAGCACCATCGGCACTTCCTCCACCCATTCCAGCTTGAGAGGGAATATGCTTATAACAGTGGATTCTTACACCACTTTGGATATCAAACTTCTTGATTAATGCATCTGCTACCTTATACATAATGTTACGTTCATCAGTAGGTACACGGTATGTGTTTGTAGTAATTTCTATACCTTTTTCAATAGGATCAATAAGAATCAAATCATGAAGACCAATAGGAGCCATAATCATATTTAATTCATGATATCCATCTTCTCTTTCACTTACTACATCTAATGCAAGGTTTATTTTCGCATAAGCACGAATCTTCATAGTGTATGACCCCTTTCTAGTATTCTTATATAGTCATCAATGTTTAATTCCTCAGCACGTTTATTGACAGGAATACCACATGATTCTAATAATTCTTTTGTTTGATCATGATATAAAGACTTTAAGTTATTATAGAGTGTTTTTCTTTTTGCGGTATAACTTGCCTCAATAAGATCAATCAATTCCTGTGATATAACACGTTCTTTATGAATAGAAATAACAGCACTATCTACATGAGGTGCTGGCATGAATACATGTCTAGGCACATTCAATTCATATTGAACATCTCCTACATAATCAATCATCATCTTTAAAGGACTCTTTTCTTCAGAACAGAGTTTTAGTGCGACTTCCTTTTGTACCATAGCGACTAAACGATTAATAGGTGTAGAAGAAGATACAATCTTTGTGATGATTTTAGAAGTAATATAATAAGGAAGATTTGTGACAACACAGATATCCTTATAGTCCTTTAGTTTATTACATGCTTCTTCTAAATCAGCTTTCATAAAGTCCTGGAAGATGATTTCCACATTATCATGTCCTTCTAAAGAGAATGATAATACTTCCTTTAAACGTTCATCTATTTCAAAGCATAATATTTTACCAGCTTTATTAGAGAGCTGTTCTGTAAGAGCACCTATACCAGGTCCTATTTCAATAACTGCTGTCTCCTTATCCAGCGAAGCATGATCTGCGATACTTTGAATAATACCTGGATCTACTAAGAAGTTCTGTCCATATTTCTTAGAAGGCTTTAAGTTAAATGTATTTAATATAAATTCTGTATTTGATTTTTTTGCGATATTTTCCATATCATTTATTATATAGGATATGTAAAGAAAAGACCATTGAGTTCCCTGAAAAATTCTTCTATAATGGTCGAAAAGGTGATGTATATGGATAGAAAAACAAGAATAATGGAAATAATAAGTAGTAGTGATAAACCTGTTTCAGCAAGTAAAATTGCGAAAGAATTAGGTGTTTCTAGACAGATTATTGTAGGAGATGTTGCATTACTAAGAGCATCGGGAGAAGATATTACTGCAACACCTAGAGGATATATATTAGAAACAAATAGAAGTAATCATTATACAATTGCAGTAAAGCATAATAATGATCAATTAGAAGAAGAATTAAATACTATTGTAGATTTAGGTGGTAAGGTTGAAGATGTAATAGTAGAACATCCTCTTTATGGAGAAATCAAAGGAAATCTTCATATATATTCACGTTATGATGTATCTAAGTTCATGTCTGCAGTTAAAGATAATGATATTGCACCTCTTTCTCTATTAACAGATGGTGTTCACTTACATACAATTACAGTGCCTGATGAAGAGACATTAGAGCGTATTAAAGAAGCACTGGATGAAAAGCATATATTATTAAAATAATAGGTTTTTAATTTCATCTTTAAAGAAATAGATAAATAATGTGTTTCCAACAAATGGTAAAACTAACTTAAAACATAATATTGTAGGTAGTGAATAAATTGAATATACATAAAAAAGAGTCAGCAGATAATGTCTACTGACTCTTTAATGCTTTAAGTACTTCTTCTTTTGTAATACCCATCATATTCAGTCTCTTAAATAATGCTTTCGCATTACCATAACCTAAATGAAAGGCATCATAGACCTGTAGTCTTCTCTTCTTATTTCCTAATACATCTAGATCAATAAATTCATCCCATGAAATAGATTCTTCAGCATCACTAAATGTGACTGCATTCTCTAATGCTTCAATAATTGCATCATGCCTTGCTTCCGCAATACCAAGTTTCTTCACACCCTTGGCATCTTTTTTTGCGACAAAGGCATGCTTCGCATTAGGAACAGCCTGAATGACTTTATTTCTAATCTGTGTACCAGGATAATCAGGGTCTGTTAAGACAATGACGCCACGTGTCTGGGCAGCAGTTTTAATGAGAGATAGAATATCTTCGTTGATTCCTGACCCAGATGTTTCAATTGTATCTACATCAAATAACTGTTTAAGTGTTGCTGTATCTGTTTTACCTTCTACTACAACAACTTCTTTAATCTTTCTCACAATAGTCTCCTAACTCAGTAAGTCAATCATACGTTCTATTGTACGCTTGACATCTCCCTGATCATAATAATAATCGAAATCTTTCTCAACCATTACAGTGAGTATAAGGCAGCATGTATCATAATCAGCCTGTGAAAGGGTTATACCCTTCACAGGTTTCTTTTTATACTTGTAGTCGCCTAATTCTTGTAATACACGTCTATATATTACAGGGTTATTCTTACAGGCTAATTTCTTTAATACAGAAATCTTATTATAATTCAGTTTTGATCTTATAAAGCCTAGAATAGCCCTACCTCGCGAGGGCGGGGTGGAATGTCCATCTTCCATATCTTCCTCCACTATTTAGATGATTCCATATTCTTAAATGCTGTTGATAACATCAATTTAATACGGTTAACCTGGTTTGTTTCACTAGCCCCTGGATCGTAATCAATCGCAACGATGTTAGACTGTGGATATTTTCTTCTTAATGCCTTAATGACACCCTTACCTGTTACATGGTTAGGTAAGCAGGCAAATGGCTGCATACATACAATATTTGGTGCACCTTCATCAATGAGTTCAATCATTTCACCAGTTAAGAACCATCCTTCACCTGTCTGGTTACCAATAGAAACAACTTCACTTGCTTTCTTCGCAATTTGATCAATAGGATGTGGTGCATCAAAACGATTTGATGCTTCTAATGCCCTAATCATATCTTTTCTTAAGAAGTCTACGAGTTTAATCGCTACATTACATAACTTAGCTGATTTCCAGCTTGCATCATAATGTTCATGTTCATACTGAGTATTGTAGAAACAATACTGGAAGAAGTCAATTAAATCTGGCATAACTGCTTCTGCGCCTTCTTCTTCAATAGTCTTTACAATCTCATTATTGGCAGTAGGGTGGAATTTTACAAGGATTTCTCCTACAAGACCTACTCTAGGTTTCTTAATATCTAGAAGTGGTAATTCATCAAATTCCTTTACAATCTGATAAACGTTCTTCTTGAATTCCTTCATAGAACCATTTTCAACGTTTTCTTTACACTTTTCTACCCATGATTCATATAATTCATTAGCTGAACCTTTGACCTTTTCATACGGTCTGACACGATATAAGACTCTCATGAATAAGTCACCATACATAGCCCCAATAATAACCTTCTTAGCCACCTTATAAGTAATCTTAAAGCCTGGGTTAGATTCTAATCCCTGTAAGTTTGCTGAAATAACAGGTACATAATCCATATGTGCATCCTTTAATGCTTTTCTAATAAACGCAATATAGTTTGTTGCACGGCATCCTCCACCTGTCTGTGAGATGATCAATGCCACCTTATGAGGATCATACTTACCCGAATTCAAGGCATTCATCATCTGACCTGCTACTAAGATACTTGGGTAACATGCATCATTATTGACATACTTTAATCCCTGGTCTACCGCTTCTTTATCTACTGAAGGTAATACCACAAAGTTATAACCTTCAGAATTCATTGCAGTCTCTACAAACTGGAAATGAATAGGAGACATCTGAGGACATAAAATAGTCCATCTATCATCCTTCATTTCTTGTGTGAATGATACTTTTTCAGATTCATATTTATTTTCTAAGTGTACAGTATTGTCTTTCTTCTTTACTGTTGCTTTAAGTGATCTAATACGGATTCTGATTGGTCCTAAGTTAGAAGCTTCATCAATCTTAATAAGTGTATAAATCTTACCTCTTGCCTGTAATAATTCAGCCACCTGATCACTTGTAACTGCATCTAATCCACATCCAAATGATGTTAACTGGATAAGTTCAAGATCTGGCTGAGTTGTTACGAACTCTGCAGCACGATAGAGTCTAGAATGATATGTCCACTGGTCTACTACACGTAAATCTAAGTTTTCTTTATTTAAATTACATACAGAATCTTCTGTTAATACACAGAAACCTTCACTTGTAATTAAGCTGGCAATACCATGATTGATTTCTGGATCCACATGATAAGGACGTCCTGCAAGGACAATACCCTTCTTATGGTTTTTATGCATCCATTCCAATGCTTCCTGACCCTTAACTTCAATATCTTTTCTTGCACGTGCTAATTCCTGATAAGCCTTATCAATCGCATTATGCATTTCTTTATCTGAAATATCATATTCAGCTAAAGATTCCTTCATTACCTTAAATAATGTTTTAGGGTTATTTAAAGATAGAAATGGGTTCTTATATTTCACGTTGTGTTCTTCTAAGCTGTCTACATTGTTTCTAATAACTTCTGGATAAGAAGCAACAACTGGACAGTTATAGTTATTACCTGCATCTTCATATTCTTTTCTTTCATATGCTACTGATGGATAGAAGATAAAATGAATACCTCTTTCAATTAGGTTTTCAATATGTCCATGAGAAATCTTTGCTGGATAACAGGCATTTTCTGATGGAATAGATTCAATACCCTTTTCATAAATCTTCTTAGAAGATCTTGCTGATAAAACAACTCTAAAGCCTAACTGAGTAAAGAATGTATGCCAGAATGGATAGTTCTCATACATATTAAGTACTCTAGGAATACCGACTTCTCCTCTTCTTGCATCATCTTTAGAAAGTGATTTATAACCAAAGATGCGACCATATTTATAATCATAGAGGTTAGGTAACTTCTTAGATGTCATTGGAAGGTTAGCTCCTCTTTCACATCTATTACCTGAAATATATTCTCTACCATCATTGAATGATGTAATAGTTAACATACAGTTATTTGTACACTTACCACAGTTTCTAATCTTTGTATCATAGTCAAGTGCTTCTATTTCTTCTAATGAAAGGATAGTAGAAGGTTCATTGTCATCATTTTCAATCGCAATACGGGCCATACCATAAGCACCCATTAATCCTGCGATATCAGGTCTTACTACTTCAATACCTGTTTCTTTTTCAAATGCACGTAATACAGCTTCGTTATAGAAAGTACCTCCCTGTACAACAACATGCTTACCAATATCTTCTTTACTTCTTAGTTTAATAACTTTAAATAACGCATTCTTGATAACTGAATAAGATAAACCTGCACTGATATCTTCTACTGAAGCACCTTCTTTTTGTGCCTGTTTTACCTTTGAGTTCATGAATACTGTACATCTAGAACCTAAATCAATAGGGTGTTTAGACTTTAATGCAAGTTCTGCGAATTCTTCAATCTTATAACCTAATGATTTTGCGAATGTCTCTAAGAATGAACCACATCCTGCAGAACATGCTTCATTTAATGAAATGTTCTGAATGACGTTATCTCTAATAGTAATAGCCTTCATATCCTGACCACCAATATCAAGAATAAAATCTACATCAGGTTCATAGGCTTTTGCGGCAGTATAATGGGCAATTGTTTCTACTTCACCAATATCCACCTTTAAAGCAGCTTTAATAAGGGCTTCACCATAACCAGTAACACCGGCTTTCGCAATATAACATCCTTCTGGAAGCATCTGATAAATTTCCTTCATCAGACTCATGATCAACTGTAATGGATTTCCTTCATTAGAACTATAGAAAGAATATAAAATAGCACCCTGTTCATCAGTCATGATGATCTTAGATGTTGTAGAGCCAACATCGATACCTAAGAATACTTTACCTTTATATTTCTTAAGTGTTCTTTTCTTAGTGATATGGGTAAAATGTCTTTCTCTGAATTCTTTTAATTCTGCTTCATCATTAAATAATGGTTCTAAGACATTTGTAAGTTCTGTAGGGGAGTCTGAAAGACCTTCTAAGTCTTCAATAATCTTAGAGATATTTAATGGACTTTCTACCTTTTCTTTCGCATTTAAACATGCACCCATAGCAACAAATAGCTGTGAGTTCTGTGGGAAGATGATTTCATCTTCAGTTAAACCTAATGTTTCAATAAAACGTTCTCTTAACTGATCCATGAAATAAAGTGGACCACCTAAAAATGCAACATTCCCTCTAATAGGTTTACCACAGGCAAGACCAGAAATAGTCTGATTGACGACTGCCTGGAAAATAGATACTGCAATATCTTCTTTAGATACACCTTCATTAATTAAAGGCTGAATATCTGTTTTCGCAAAGACACCACAACGTGATGCGATAGGATAGATTGTCTTATAGTTTTTCGCATATTCATTTAAACCAGCAGCATCAGTCTTTAATAAAGTAGCCATCTGGTCAATAAATGCCCCAGTACCTCCTGCACAAGTACCGTTCATACGCTGTTCAAGCTGTCCTTCGAAATAAGTGATCTTGGCATCTTCTCCACCAAGCTCTATAACAACATCAGTTTGTGGAATATATGTTTCTACTGTCTTTGTACATGCAATAACTTCCTGTATAAAAGAAATACCAAGCTTATCTGCAAGAGATAAACCTCCTGAACCAGTCATAACAGGATACAAATCAATATCACCCATCTGGTTCTTTACTTCAATTAATAACTCATAGATTGTTTTTCTAACATCTGAGAAATGTCTTGTGTACTTAGAAAACAAGCATTTATCATTCTCATCTGTCAAATAGAGTTTTACAGTTGTAGATCCTACATCAATTCCTAAATAATATTTCATATTTCCACATCCTTCTCTTTTTTTGTGTATTATATCGAACCTATATTAAACGAATTTTAAGAAATAATCTAGTTCTTTGCATAATAAAATCACAAAATATAATGATAAATACACAAATTTTAACTATTTGTAAGGAAAAGTACAAGGCTTATCTCAGTAACATGAGGATTAATCTTAAAATATAAAAAAGGAGGAAAACAGGACTGAAATTCTTCCTTAACATCCTCCTCTTCATCATTTCTATACAATACCAATCACTTAGTCTGGCTGCTGACCATCATGTGCCTGCCACTGACATTCCATAATCTGCATATGCTTGAATACAGCTTTAAAAGATGATTCTTCGGGTGAGCAGGCATATACTCCAAAGCGAATCTTATCTCCACCTTCATGAAGATGGCAAACACGCATTTGAGAAAACTTCACACCATCTACTGAACACTCTATACAATAATCATCTTCTCTTCTACTTAAGCGATACCACATTTTCTTTACATCTGCACGAATTTCTGTGGTTGCCCAATCTGAATAACCATGGTTAGTTACAACACTTCCAAGGTGCTGAAAGTCTTTATTCTCATATTCTATAGAACCTTTTAACCAATTCTCACTGTCTAAATAGAGTACAACCCCGCACTGATCAAATCTTGTATGACTATCCACAAAATCTGTTTCTACGACAAAACTGAAGTATTTTTCATCTGTTTCCATCTGCAGAACAGGTGCATTATCATTTCTAAAATGATAATAAGTTCTCTGCCACAAATCTGTATGTGGCTCTGTGACAATCTCAATCCTGCTATCTGTGATTGTGGATTCTTTTGGCTCACGAATCCACTTGAAATTCTTAATATCAATACTCATCCTTCATATCCTCCATAGATTTCATATATTCATTTCCCAATATAATTATACCTAAAAGAAAAGTTTTTCACTATTTTTACACTATCCGTCTATTCATTATCTCACTTTTCTATATCCTTAATATTAGGGATAGAGCCTAATTCAAATTCATCACTATAATACTCTCCATTACAACATTGAACAGTTCCATTAAACCCCTTATGAAATAAAGTATTCATTAAACTTTGTACCTGCTTTGCAGCATCATCACTCATAGATCCATCAAAATACAACATTAACTCAATCTTCGTATCCTTATCATGAATAAACTTATAATAATCTTTGATAAATCCTTTACGCTTATTACATTTTGCACCCTGTACATCATATTTCATTGTGCTAGAAATCGTATTTCTTATATCCTCCAGCAATTCCTCATAATGATATCCCTTTGATGCATCCGTCTCTAATGTCTTATTCTTAATATCATATTCAACACCAAATTCGTACTTCTCATCTTTCATATATACAGTCGCATAAAAAACACCTTCATCAGTCGTCCCATAATCAGAGTAATATAGCTTATCATCAAAGTAACGGCTATACTTCTTATTTATTATTTTCTCTACATATTCTGCAACTTCTTGATCATTCTTGAATTCACCTGAATATTTATCATTCTAACAACCTGTTATAAGCATTACAGAAACAAGCACTAAAACAGCTAATATACGTTTCATCATACCTGTATCCTCCATATCTTTATTATAACAGCAGGTTATGATGAAGTCGGTAAAATATAATTTCTATAAAATTTTCATCAATCTAACGCCTTTCTATTTCTGTTACTATATAATATATCGATACAACGAAAGGGATATAACGCTTATGGACTATCTAGACTTTAGTAAAAAAAATGAAGACACAAATCATGAATACTTACTTCTCTTTCAAGAAGATCTTGAAAATGCAGCTAAAAACATCTACAATCATCTATCTAATGCAGATTTGTTCATTAGTGATTTTTTAGGTTATCCGCAAATGTATGTGGTCTACTCCTTCAACTGTTAAAACAACTGCCACAAGTTTAAAGAAATTCTATAAAAGTATGGCAGAACATGGAAAGATAGAGAAGAAAGATTATGATCATGTCTGTCATGATATTAAGGAATCTATGGCATACTGGCAGGAATGTTGTGCAGAATATAATAATCCAGATTTCCTATACTAAACACAAATCCCTAGAAACATAAGTTTCTAGGGATGTTTTTAATTATTCATCAAATAATGCATGACCAAGTCTTACCATTGTACTACCTTCTGCAACCGCAATAGGGAAGTCATGTGTCATACCCATTGATAGTTCAGTCAATTGATAGTTAGGATAAGATTCCTGTAGTTTAGTTAATAGATCTTTAGTTGCTTTAAAGTATTGTCTTGTTTCTTCCACTTCAATGTTAGGAGCCATCATCATTAATCCTCTAGGATTTAAATGAGGTTTATCTTTTAAGTAGTCCATCACTTCATTCATTTCTTCTTCATTAAAGCCATGTTTAGATTCTTCTTTCGCAATATTAACCTGTAATAAGATATCCATAACAAGATCATGTTTAGCTGCCTGTTTCTCTATTTCATCAATTAATCTATAGTTTGCGACAGAATGAATCATCTGTACCTTATCAATAATATACTTTACTTTATTGGTCTGTAATGTACCAATAAAATGCCATACACCTTTTCCATGGTAATCTTCATACTTCTTCAAGAAGTCCTGTACCTTATTTTCACCATAGATCATAACACCGCATTCTTCTAGCTTTTCTACTTCTTTTTCATCAATATATTTAGTTGCTGCAACAAGCTTCGCTGGTTTAACAGCTTCTAATAATCTTTTAGTTTCTGCTTCATTTACTCTCATCATTTATAACCACCCCAGAAAATATTATAATTCATTTAAGGTAAAAGAAAAAGGCTGATTATCAGCCTGATTAAGGATTTGTAATAAAGAATAGCCCTGCTCATAAAGGAGTATGAATTCTTTTCTACAACAGTCAAATTGTTTAAAGAGACTTTCTTTCTCACGTTTATTTTCATATACCTTCCAATAGCCACAACATTGACACTTCTTATGATGTACAAACCCCCATACATCAGCAAGTGGATAACCCAAAAATAACCCTATTTCGTGTGGATATTGACTCATCTCAAGACGTTTCTCTAGATGAGATAGAATATCATGATCAGGATAATCATATTGTTTCAGAAAGGATTGAATGTCTTTGTTAGTCATTAAGTATTTGAGTGAGGAAGGCAGATATACATATACTGTATAACGACCATGAGAGAAAAAGAGATTTATTCGTAATCCTTGAAGGTTAAGAATCTGATCATAATATTCTACAAGTTCATGAACATCTGAATATCTATTATCAAGATGAAACATACTACCTAGCTTACGCTTGATCAAGGTAGGTGTGCAATGCGTAAGAAGAAGATGTTCAAATTGATGATATCCTAAGGTCATATTAAAGTAACTCTTTGATGGCTTCTACATCTTCATCAGTACCATCATTTTCTACTTTGTAAAGACATGGAACATGATAATCTTCACTGATCTTATCACCAGCTAAACAATATGCTTCACCATATCCAGTATCACCAGATGCAATAACACCTTTAATAGATGGATTGTTTTCTAAGAAGTCTGATACTTCATAGGGAACATCTCCAAAGCCATCTGTATAAGTAAATAAAATATAGTCTTCAGAAACCTTTTCTGTACCATCTTCAATATGTAATGCGTCTGTAATACCTAGTTTTCCAATTAATGCTTCTACATTTCCAGTTCTTGATGCATAGACTACTTTCATTGTTGACCTCCTAATTAGTTCTTGCTAACTATTTATAGTTAGCATAAACTAACTATATAATCAAGTGTTTTTATAAATTAAAAGACTGTTGAATATTCAACAGCCTCATATTTGTATCAACAAACAAAGTATATTAATTCTTTTTCTTATGCAAAAGATACATAGTTATTACAACTATAGCACAGGCAGTGTATACAGCAAAGAGATTAAAATACAAGCTATAATCCTGCCATGCATTAAATACATACATAAATATCCATACATTTATTACGTTCAGTATAAAACACCCATAGGTTACTAAAAAGAATGAAAATATTATCTTTAATAATTTCTTCATTTTATTATCTCCTCGTAATTCATTATAACCATCTTAGGATTATGAACAAGTTACTATGCCACCGTGATCTCCAGGATACCCTGTCCAATGATCTCCTTTTGTAAGTGTAATTCCTGCAGAAACCGAACCCTTTGATATACTAATTCCAAATCCTGTTGCAATATAAGATGATTTATGACTATATAAGTAACGCACATTGAAATATTTTAGTTTTCCACTTACTACTCCTGTTGTAGAAAAAGAGCCATCATATAAATATGCATAGTATTGATCACCTTTTACTTTTAATGGGAATGACCATCCATATGAACCAGTAACACCTTGATCACCTTTATTAGTCGCTGACTTCGTCCATGTTTTTACACTTGTTGAAGATTTAAATTCTTTATATTTCAATGAAGAAGTAACTGATGATACCTTCTTAAAATTATGATTATTATCTGCTTCATATGCCATCGCAAAAGCATCATTTCCATAATCTTCAGGTGTTCCATTCCAGCTAAAGCTTACTGTTGCTTTAACAGTAGACAATCCTGTTTTTGAATTATAACTTAATGTGTTTTTCTTAACACTGAACTTAATTTTTGAAGAGGCTTTTACAGACATTTCCTCTGTTCCATCATAATTCTTTATCGCATCAATTTGCGAATCTGTATAATTGTATCTTTTCAATTCCTCTATAGATTTACCTTTTAATTCATAGATATGATTTTTAAAACGATCAATATCTTTTTCTGCTTTATTTAACTTCACCGCATTACTATCAGTTTCAGACAGCATATATCTAGATTTAGTTATATTGTATTCATTTTTCAAAAGAAGATATTGGTTAATAACTGTATCATCAGAAGCAGAAACTTCAGTTTTAGATAACGTTACTGCACAAGCAGTTATTAAAAAAGATAATGCAATTAATTTGTACTTTTTTTTCATGTTTTCAACCCTCCATTTAGTTATAGTACAGATGTAAACGTTTACTACACTTAAATACTGTTATGAAATGACCGTTGTCAAGACATAAATAAACTATCACAACATT
>OGDF01003595.1_pt1 | contig 18795 bp, 20 predicted proteins | sample 1570141 | NCBI WGS metagenome assembly OGDF01 (sample SAMEA4370581, study PRJEB24528) | human gut metagenome | reverse complement strand
CAATTTTGAGGGTAAAAATTTTTTGACAAATTTCCCGAAATAAATTGACACTATCATTAAGAAAATCTAAATTGATATAGATATAATGACATGATATAATTTGTAAAAAAATTGAAAAGAGTGAAAAATGTGCAAAGATATAATCCAGATTATAAAATAGGTTTAAATTATGAACAAGTAAATAAACGAAAAGAAGAAAAGCTAGTTAATTTTGATACAACAGTAAAAACGAAAAGTATAAGATCAATTATTATATCTAATTTTTTTACACTATTTAATATAATGAATTTTGTTTTAGCATTACTAATTTTCGCTGTAGAAGAATATAAAAATTTATTATTTATAATAATTGTAATTTTAAATACATTAATTAGTACAATTCAAGAAATATATTCCAAAAGAACAATTGATAAACTTTCTTTCCTAGCTCAAACAAAAACAAAGGTAATAAGAGAAGGAAAAACAGAAGAAATCAGTAATTTTGAACTTGTATTAGATGATGTTATAGAATTAAATGCAGGGAATCAAATACCAACAGATAGTATTGTTTTAAGTGGAGAAGCAGAAGTAAATGAGTCACTTTTAACAGGAGAGCCAGATAATATAGAGAAGAAAAAAGGAGATAAATTATTATCTGGTAGCTACTTAGTTAGTGGAAAATGTTATGTAAAAGTAGAACATATTGGAAAGGAAAACTATGTAGCACAAATATCTCATGAAGCAAAACAAAAAAGAAAAGTAAATTCAGAAATAATGACTTCTTTAAATAAAATAATAAAAGCAATTTCTTTTGTTATAATTCCAGTTGGAATATTATTATTTTTTAATCAATTAGATTTACAAGGAAATGATTTTAAACAAGCAATAGTAAGTACTGTTGCAGCGTTAATAGGTATGATACCAGAAGGGTTAGTATTATTAACAAGTACAGTATTAGCAGTAAGTGTAACTAGACTTGCGAAAAAGAAAGTTTTAGTTCAAGAATTATATTGTATAGAAACATTAGCGAGGGTAGATGTGCTATGTTTAGATAAAACAGGAACTATTACAGAAGGAAGAATGAGTGTTGACAAGATAATTCCGTATAATAACTGTACAGATGATGAGCTAAAAGAAATACTTGGAAGTTTAGGAAAATATTCAGAAGATAAAAACTCTACTATAGAAGCGATAAGGGAAAAATTCACAACTGATAAAGAGTTAAAAGTTAAGTCAAGAATGCTATTTAAATCTGCTAATAAATGGTCTGGAATTAGTTTTGAAAATATAACTTATGTGTTAGGCGCACCAGAGGTTATAGGAAATACACCGAAAGAGATAGAAAATTATATTTCAGAATATAGAGTAGTTGCTATAGGAAGAACAAAAGAAAAAATAGAAGACAAATTACCTGCTAATGTTGAAATTATGGGATATATATTAATATCAGATGTAATTCGTAAAAATTCTAAGGAAATATTAGAATATTTTAATAAACAAGGAGTAGCTATAAAATTAATTTCTGGAGATAACCCAATAACAGTTTCAAATATAGCAAAAAAAGCAGGTGTAAAAGAATATAATAACTATATTGATGCAAGAACATTTAAGACTATAGAAGAGTTAAGAGAAGCAGCTACTAAATACACTATTTTTGGGAGAGTTACTCCAGAACAAAAGAAAGAAATAATACTTGCCTTAAAGGAAGAAAAACATACGGTTGCAATGACAGGTGATGGAGTAAATGACGTATTAGCATTAAAAAATGCGGATTGTAGTATATCTGTTGCAAACGGAAGTGATGCAGCAAGAAATGTATCACAATTAGTATTAATGGATTCAGATTTTAAATCTATGCCTAATATTGTAGATGAAGGACGAAGGACAATAAATAATATACAAAGATCTGCCACATTATTTTTAGTAAAAACAATATATGCAACCATACTTGCAGTCTTATTTGTATTTATAAATATGCCATATCCATTTATTCCAATTCAATTAACTTTAATAAATTTAGTTGTAACGGGAATTCCTTCAGTAGTTTTAGCATTAGAGCCTAATAAAGAAAGAACAAAAGGAAAATTTATAATAAATGTCATAAAAAGAGCATTACCTACTGCATTGACAGTAGTTACAAATATAGTTATTATAGGAATAATTAGTAGTATATATAATCTAGATGAACTAAATTATTCAAGTGTATGTGTTGTGGTAACCGCAATAACAGGATTTATTTTATTATTTAAAATATCTAGACCATTTAATTTAAGTAGAACTATATTATTTATAGGTGTTGTTGCAATATTTACATTTGATATAACTGTATTTAAAGACTTATTTAGTATTAGATTAGATCTAAGTAATATTATACCTATAATAATTTTAGGAATTGCTTCAATTTTTGTAGGAATAGTATATAATATTATTGCTAATAGAATTTTTAGAGTAATAGAAAAGAGGTTACAAAATGATTAGCAAAGAAGATGTGTTGGAAAATTCAGCTGATAAAGAATTTATATTAAAAGCAATAGAAGAAACACCGACTTTAATAGAATTTGCAAGTGAGGAACTTCGAGATAATAAAGAAGTAATGTTAGACGCAATTAAAAGAAATGGTGAAGTTTTAGAATTTGCGAGTGACAGATTAAAAGGTGATAAAGAGGTTGTTCTAACAGCAGTAAAAGAAGTTGGCTGGGTTGTATGTTATGCCTCAGAAGAATTAAAAGCTGATAAAGATATTATTTTAGAAGGATGTAAGATAGATGGCCAAGTGCTATATTATGCAAACAAGGAACTTAGAGATGACAAAGAAGTGGTATTGGAAGCAGTAAAAAACAAAGGGATCATAGTAAAATATGCCAGTGAAAGATTGTTAAGAGATAATGATATTATAATTGCAGCATTAACACAAAACAAAAAAGCATCAATATTTATACCAATAGAATGTAGAGAAAGAGAAGAAGTAAAAGCTGTGATAGAAGGAGAATAAAAATGGAATTAAGTTATATTCTAAAATTAAGAAATGCATTAAAACCAGAGTTAAGACATATGCCTTTGTTTCAAAATGGTAGTGCAATAATTGTTGAAAATAAGGAAAAAGAAATTTTACTAGAAGAAAAAGTGGATAGAGAAATTTGGTGTTTGCCAGGAGGTCTTCAGGAATTAGGCGAAACTTTTGAAGAAGTAGCAATAAGGGAACTATTTGAAGAAACAGGCTTAAAAGCTAATAAAGAAGATTTAGTATTGATAGATGTAATATCTGGCGAAAGTAGAAAAAATAGTTATCCTAACGGTGATGAAGTATATAATAATACAGTATTATATTGTGTATCTAATTATGAAGGCACATTAAATTGTGATTATGCAGAAATTACAGATAACAATAATTCAAATTTTGTATTACAAAAAGAATCAAGAAATCTTAAATTTTTTGATATAAACAATTTACCACAAAACTTAATGGATAAAGATTTAATACAAAGATATATAAAATTTAGAAATAAGGAGTAATATTGTGAAATTATCTAAAATAAATAATGAAAACTTAACAGATAGACAAATAGAACAAATTGTTTTTTCGAATATAGCAGATAGCGCTAAAACCGCAAAATATGGAATAGTATTTGGAAGTTATATATTACAAAAATACAGAGTAGACATAGCCACTAAGTTATACGAAGCTGGTAGAGTAAATAAATTAATTTTAACAGGTGGAAAAGGTGGAATTAGCAATAAGAATAATGAAGATATAGCAGAAGCAGTTATAATGAAAAAGCTACTATTAGAAAAAGGAATTAATGAACAAGACTTAATTTTAGAAAGCAACTCAAATTCAACAATTGAAAATGGAATAAACGTAGCTAATGTATTAAATAGTATTTCGGAAAATATACAAGAGCTTATTTTGATCTCCTCAGAATTTCATTTAAAAAGGTGTATGGCTATAATGAAAAAATATTATAAAGAAAATATAGACTATATTTTAGTGCCAGCTAAAGATGGTTTTACAGATAAAGAAAATTGGTTTTTATCAGAAAGAACATATAACAGCGGTAGAAATTTAGTGGAGTTTGAAGCTAAGTTATTAATAAAATATGCTAAAGAGGGAAAAATTTATGATTTAAATATTTAAATAAAGGGGGATTATATGATTAAGGTTGAAAATTTAAAAAAGAAATTTATAAGATATGAAAATAAAAAGATAAAAAAAGAATTTTATGCTGATAATGGAATAACATTTGAAGCAAATGATGGAGAAATTATTGGAATTTTAGGACCAAATGGCGCAGGAAAAACAACATTGCTTCGTATGATTGCAGGAATTTTAGAACCAACAGAAGGAAATATTTATTTTGATAATTTAAATTATGCAAATAATGAAATAGAGATAAAGCAAAATATAGCATATCTATCTGGAAATACAAAATTATATGATACTCTATCTGCATATGAACTGTTAAAAATGTGTAGTGATATTTATGGAGTTCAAAAAGAAGAGGCAGAAAAAAGGATACAAGAAATTACAAAAATTTTAAAGATGGAAAATTTTTTGTACAATAAGATAGGAAATTTATCAACTGGACAAACACAAAAAGTAAATATTGCAAGATGTTTAGTGCATAATCCAAAATATTATATATTGGATGAAGCTACAACAGGACTTGATATAATATCTAGCCAAATTATATTAGACTTTATGAAACAAGAAAAAGCTAAAGGAAAAACCATATTGTATTCAACTCATTATATGGAAGAAGCAGAAAATATTTGTGATAGAGTAATAATGATAAATAAAGGTATTGTAATAAAACAAGGAACACCAAAACAAATTAAAGAAGAAACAGGAACCACTAATTTGAGAGATGCGTTTTTTACAATGATTGGAGGTGGTTCTGATGAAGAATAATTTATGGAATATCCTAAAAAAAGAACTAAGAGAAATGTTTAGAGATAAAAAGTCATTATCTATGATGTTAGTAATACCTATATTTGTACCTTTAATAGTATTAGGAATGTCTGCTTTATTTGAAGTACAAGCAAATAAGGATATAGAAGAATATAATAAGATAGGTTTTGCATATGAACTTAGCGAAGAGGAAAAAAATATTGCTAAAGAAATAGATATTGAAGTTATCGAAGGTAATACTGATGAATTAAAAAACAAATATGAAAATGATGAGATAGATTTGTACATAACTAAAGAGGGCAATAAATATATAATAAATGGTAATGATTCAGAGGTAACCACATATGCAAAAACTTTAATGGAATCATATTTTAATGTATATAAAGAATACTTACAAAGCGGATATTTACAAGCAAATAATGTAAATCCAAATGATGTACTTAATATTATAACTGTAGAAGAAAATATAACAGAAGAAGAGAATATGTTTGTAAGTTATATAAGAGATTATGCATTTGTATTTATAATAATGGCAATAACAGTATCTGCGACATATCCTGCAACAGACACAACAGCAGGTGAAAGAGAAAGAGGCACATTAGAAACATTACTTACATTTCCAATAAAAAGTAGAGATATAATAGTCGGAAAATTTTTAGCAGTAACAATTGCCTCAATTCTTACCGGTATCATAAGTCTAGTTTTAGCAATTATTTCTGTTGCAATTGCACAAAATGCATTTTCGATATATGAAGGATTAAATATAATGTTTAGTCCAATAAGTATATTGTTATCAGTAATAATTATAATTGCATATTCATTCTTTATAAGTGGATTATGCATTGCTATTGCAAGTAGTTCTAAGACTTTTAAAGAAGCACAAAGTGCATTAACACCATTAACATTCATATCACTATTTCCAGGAATGATTGCATTTATGATAGGTGTAACAGGAACACCACTGCTTTCTATAATACCATTTATAAATTATGTAGTAGTTTTTACAGATACAAGTGCAGGAAATGTAGATTGGTTAAATATAGCTTTAATGGTAATCTCAACAATTATATATATATCAATTGTATTAACATATATTATTAAACAATATAAATCAGAAAAAATATTATTCTCAAAAGAATAGCAAGTGTTTTGGGACGTTCCTTTTTTCCATAGTAGGGATTTGGGGACGTTCTTTAAATCCCGATTATAAAATAAAAAGCTTACTTTATTTCTGGATAAGGTAGGCTTTTTTTATTGTTATTAATATCATTAATGTTGCAAAAATTAAAAAATATATTGACAACTGTTATACACTGTTATATATTAAATATAACAGTTTGAAAAGGAGGAGAAAATGAATATTATTATTAGTAATAGTAGTAGTGAACCCATTTATGAACAAATAAAAAAAGCAATTAAACAAGCGATATATACGAATGAATTAAAAGAAGAAGAAATTTTACCGTCTGTAAGAGTACTGGCAAATGATTTAAAGATAAGCTTTTTAACTGTAAAAAAAGCTTATGACGAATTAGAAGCAGAGGGATTTATAAAAACTGTTCAAGGTAAAGGCAGTTATGTGTTACCTAAAAATTTGGAACTGTTAAGAGAAGAGAAATTAAAAGAGCTAGAAAAAAATATAAGTACAGTTGTTAAGTTGTCAAAAATTTATGGTATTACCGAGGAAGAGGTAATTAATTTAATAAAGATTATGTTTGAGGAGGATTAATAAATGGAAGCAACTATAAAAGTTAAAAATTTAAATAAGAAATATGAAGGCTTTGAATTAAAAAATATTAGTTTTGAAATTCCAGAAGGTAGTATTGTTGGATTAATAGGGGAAAATGGAGCAGGAAAAACTACAACAATAAAGTCAATTCTAAATATTATAAATTCAGAAGGAGAAATACAAGTTTTGGGAAAAGATATAAAACAAAATGAAAAGGAGATAAAAAGTAAACTCGGTGTAGTTCTTGATGACAGTTTTTTATCAGAATATTTAACTCCTAAAAAAATAAATTCAATAATGAAAGATTTTTATAATACTTGGGATAAAAAGCTTTTTGAAAAGTATATAAAAATATTTAAGCTTCCAGAGAATAAAATGATAAAGGATTTTTCTAGCGGAATGAAAATGAAATTAAAAATTGCTACAGCAATATCACATAAACCTCAAATATTGATATTAGACGAACCAACTAGTGGATTAGATCCTATTGTAAGAAATGAAATTTTAGATATCTTTAGACAGTTTATAGCAGAAGATGAAACAAGATCAATTCTTGTTTCTACACATATAACAACAGATTTGGAACATATTTCTGATTATATAATGTTTATAAAAAATGGTGAAATAACGCTTAATCTACCTACATCAGAAATATTAGAAAATTATGGGATTGTTAAATGTGACGAAAAAGATTTTAGCAAAATTTCTAAAGAAGATTATGAATATTATAGAAAAGAGAAATACCAATATGAAGTACTAGTAAAGAATAAAAAAATGATAAAGAGTAAATATGGAATTTCTACTATAGATAAGGCATCAATTGAAGATATAATGCTATTTTATATAAAGGGGGAAAAATAGGTGAAAGAAATTTGTGGCTTAATAAAAAAGGATATTTTAAATTTAAGTAGCTATAAGATTTCGCTACTAGTAATGTTCGTATGTGTATTTGCAATAGGAAGTGCTGGGGAAGAAATGTGGAGATACATTCCAATTGTTATGACGACTATGCTTGGAATGATAGCTTTATCAACATTTAGTTATGACGAACTTGCCAAGTCAAATGAATATGTTTTATCTTTACCTGTTAATAAAAAAGAGATAGTAGTAGAAAAATATATTTTGGTAATTTCTATGGCGTTAATAGGTGGAATAGTAGGTTTTATAATAACTCCGATATTTGCAAATATATTAAATAATATAAGGGCTGATAATATTATCAATGTAGACTATAATTCTTTATTGTACTCAACATTAGGAGGAATGTTTGGTATCTCTTTAATTCTTGCTATACAGATCCCAAGTATTTATAAATGGGGAGCAGAAAAAGGTAGAATACAAATGTTTATATTATTTTTTATAATAATATTATTAACTTTAGGAATTGCATATTTAGTAACACATAATCTAGGAATAGAAATAAATGAAGAGGCTATTAATACTTTTTTTCAAAAGTTTGGAATAGTAATAGTAATTTGTTTACTTGTATTAATGTACTATATTTCATATCGCATTTCATATAAAATTTTTAAAAATAAGGAAAATTAAAATTTAATCAAAAATAACCATAGAGTCATAAATGGAAGTTGTTGATAAAAAGCTATACAAAAGTCTACTTTTATCTAATTAATCCAAATATAAACTCAATGGTTATTTTTTTGGCACAATAAATCGGGATTTTAGGACCGTCCCCAAATCCCTACTAAATCCCTAATCCTTTTATTAGAATTCCTAAGTTATCATGATAAATTTTACTAAATTGTTCTAAGGGTAAAGGATTTTCACCTTTTCCGAACCTCTATTGTAAAGCCAGGCTTGTTAAAATTTTTTATAAACCAATCTCTAAAACCACCAAAAGAGGAATTATAAGGAGTGTCTTCTAATTCATATCCACTTACATGAGCAAATTCTTTTGCAAGTTCTAAAGAGTTTGGTGGTAAAAAATCGGTGTATTTCCAATAAATTACTTCTCCTTGAGAATGAAAACACAAACATAAAGAAAAGTTTTTTAATAAAGCAAAATTATACATAGCTTGTGATTCTGGTTCAGAAAGAGGGGAGTCTCCTGCAAAATCTCTTGGAGCAGGTTTATTATATCCAAGGTTAGATTTGATTTTTTTTCCTAGTTCCCAATTAGCTGGAAATTGTGAATTTAAATCCACACCTGTGGGCTTTAAAAACTTCCAACCACAAAAATAAGTTAATAAAACACAGTAATCATCTATATTACAGAGTATTTCTAAACGAAAGAAATATTCTGTTTTTTTGTGCTTGATTTACTGCTAGAATTGGAGTGGAAAAATGGAAGAAAAACAAAGAAATAAAGTTGGATACTATTCACTAATACCATCAAAAATACTATACAATAAAGAATTAAAAGCAAATGAGAAATTACTATATGCAATGATAACATCGCTTGCATGTAAAGAAGGATATTGCTTTGCAACTAATAATTATTTTGCTGAAGAATTAGGAGTACATCCTAAAACAGTTTCAAATTGGATATCAGATTTAAGGGATAAAAATTATTTAAAAGTTGAGATAGTGAGAAAAGAAAATAAGAAGATAATTCAAAGAAAGATTTATATAAAAAATGATATACCATATCCATTAAATAATGGATACAAGTATCAATCAAAAAATGGACAGGCTATCTATCAAAATATGGAAGATAATAATATAAGATTTAATAATAAAAATAATAATAAAGGTAATATAAAATTTATATCAAATTATGAAAATCAGAGACAATATACTAAAGAATTTTTAGAGAGTCTGTATGCGAATTAATGTTAAAATATTTCTCAAGAAAATACTCAATACGATTTTTTTCGTATTGAGTATTGACAAAATTTTAGATATGGTGTATTATCTTGGAAAAGGAGAAATAAAAATGTTTAATTATATATATATTGATAATGTTGCAGGAATAGATACGCCAGTTGAATTAAACTTTATAGGTGTTCCTAGAAAAAAAGAAAAACAAAATACAGTTGTAAAGATAGAAAATGGAGTATATGTTAATAAAATTACAGGAATCATAGGTGGAAATGCATCTGGTAAGACAAGTATTATAAAAGCAATATCTGCAATCGGAACATTTTTAAGCTTTTCTGATGACAAATATAAAAATGATAAAATTTCTTTAAAAACCAAAAAAGAAGGATTTGAATTAAAAGAAAATTTATTGGATATATTACCAAGCCAAAATAATAAACATAAGGATAAAATGTCAAATATTAAAGTTGAGATGTATATAGAAAGTGGAGAAGAACCTGGATATTATACTTATGATTTACATTATTATTTAGGAAATAATTTGGAAAATAAAGTTATTGAAAGTTTATCTTACAGAAAAAAAATTAAGGATAAACCGGAAACTATAGTATCAGTAAAGAAAGAAAAATTAGAGAGCGAAATAGGTTATAAATATAACCATAAAGAAAGTTTAGCGATTGATTATAAAGATGTAGATGATAACTTATATAATCAATTTAATAAAAAGATGAGATTTTATACTACTTTTTATGAACACTATGTTAAATATTCTCAAACATCGAGAGATTTTTTTCTAATTGATCCGATTCAATATATTAATTTACATTTTTGGTTACAACAAGATAAAGAGATGGTTAACAAGGTAATTAAATTGGTAGATAAAAAAATAGAGTATATAACTTTAGAAAAATCAAAAGAAGATGAAGAAGATGAAATTGTGATTTACGATAAAAATAATTCCAAATTAGATTATGATGATTTATCAACAGGAACAAAAAAACTATTGTTTTTGGTATATAATTCACTATATGCTATTAAACAAAATGCTATTTTAATTTGTGATGAAATAGAGAATAGTCTTCATTTAGATTTAGTAAAACTAATATTAGAATTATTTACAGTAAAAGATTCAAATGCTCAGTTGATTTTTACCACAAATAATGAAAATGTTTTAGATGAAGAAATACTTAGAAACGATCAAATATATTGTATTGATAGAGATGAAACTGATAAAATAAAGGTTGAAAAATTTTCTGATATGCCTGGAGTAAGGTATGATACAGTTTTCAAAAAGAATTATAGAAATAAAAGTAAAAATATACATTCTGCTCAACCTAATAAAGATGAAATTGAGAAATTTATTTGTTACATAGATAATGTAAAGAAAGATAAAGAATATAAAAGATACATATAATTGACTTTTAAATAGTTAGTCATTAAAGAAACAAAAGAAAAGAGCCATACGAATATAGCCCATAATAAGTATAAATTCCGCCAAGAATTCAATACATACTTATTATAATACAAATGATAAAATTTGTAAAGCAACAAAATTCTGTGTGGTTCTGGAGAGGAGCTACTATGAAATACAGAATTCAAAAAAACGAATAGATTTTTAGCCCTAATTAAAAATAATTAGGGCTATTTGTGATGGGAAATGAGGAGGAAAAAGAAATTGAATAAAATAAATGAAATACAAAATTCAAAAGAAATTAAAGAAGCAATATTTTCTCAAAAAATGCTATATCGTGAAATGTATAGATATAGAATAATTGCATTTGTTATCTTAATAGCAGGAATAATATTGGTAAAAGTATTAGAAAATAATAACATTAATGAAATGATTGTAGTAGCAATAAATTTGATTTTTGCAATAACATTTGGATTAATTAATAAGTTATCCAGTAATAAATGTAAATATGCAGCCACTATACAAGAGTTTGTTGATATAACATTATATAAATTTGAAATAATTGATAATCAAATAGATGGAATTAAACTGGAAGAAATTAAAGAAAAAATATATGAAACAATTAAAAGACATAAGAAAGAATACCAAAAACAAATAAATTCAACAGGTGATTCACCAGAACATGGAGTAGCTGATTGGTATACCAATATATCAGATGACTTAGAAATGCCAGATGCGATTATCAAATGTCAAAAACAAAACACATGGTGGGATAAACAACAAGATAAAATATATAAAAGATTTAAAATAGTATTTACAATATTATTAATACTAATATTAGTAATTTTGTTTATAGATATGTGGCAAGTAATCGTTATAACAGTAATTAGTATTGCTATAGAGATTTATAGTTTGTATGATAAGTATAAGACTTATTCAAAGCTATCAATAGAAATAAAAACATTAGAAGACATATATCTTAAGAGCAAAGACGAAAAAATATTAAAAGAAATACAGTCTAAAATATATGAAAGAAGAAAAACTGGTTATAAGGTGCCCGATTTTTTACATAATTTTAAATCAGTTGATTTACAGGAAAAATATAACAAAATTTTTAAATAGGAAGGAATAAATAATATGGGTGACAAAAATAGAAACTTAGAAGAAATAATAAAAAAGATAGATATAACTGAAACTATGGCAGAAAATGCTGAAAGTAAATATAAAGCCGTAGCTAGAGAATTGTGTGCAAAAGGTTTAGATGTAGATATTTATCCTCAAGGATCTTTTGCATTAGGAACGGTAGTAAGACCTTTTACAGAAGGAAAAGATGTTGACTATGATTTGGATTTTATATGTGAGATTAACCAAAAAAAGGAAAATAGCAAACCAAAGGAAATAAAAAATAGTGTTGGAGATGTTTTAATAAATAGCGGAAGAACAGTAAGAGAAGATGATACATGTTGGATAATAGATTATGCTAATATTCAAGATAATATAGGATTTAGATTGGATATTGTGCCTGCTGTACAAGAAGAATCAGGGATAATAAGAAATTTAATTGGACAGGGAGTATTAGAACAGTATGCGAATACTGCATTAGCCATAACTATTAAGAAAAATAATGTGTATGATTGGGGAAATAGCAATGCAAAAGGATATACAAAATGGTTTCAAGATATAAATGCACCATTTTTAGAATATAAAAAAAGAGAAAAAAAAGGAATCTTTGAAGCTAATATTGAAGAGGTTCCAAATACAACTCGAAAATCAAATTTACAAAGAGTGATTCAAATATTAAAAAGGCATAGGGATATATATTATTACAATATAAGAGAAAATGATAAACCAAGTTCAGCAATTATTACTACTTTAGTTGCTAGGATTGGAGAATTTGCGAATCCTAACTTACCGCTTTTAGAATTATTAGAATTTGTTATTAAAGAATTAAATATATATTCAAAACTACAAGTTCAAGATTATTCAGCTTTTTTACTAGAAAATATTAACAAATATACCATAAAAAAAGAAGGAAAAGAATGGATTATTCCAAATCCAGTAAATCCAGAAAATAATTTAGCGGGTTATTGGACGGATAGAACTGCGAATCAATTTTTTAAATGGATTATAGAAGTAAATAAAGATTTAGTTGTTTCAAAAGATTATGATGATGAAAAATATTTAGTAGCATTAAAAAATGGTCTAGGAAGTAAATTAATTGAGCAAAGCTTGAATGAACTGAATTTGAAAAATATTGGTAAAGCACCTGTACAAGTATCAACAATAAAACCATGGAGAAAGTATATAGATGAATAATATTGAATTAAATTTTATTGAATTAAGAGAGGAATATCCATGCTTAAATATGAAATTCTTAAATAATACATATGTAATAGAAGGAAATGTTAGAATATATGCAACTAACGAAGATGTTCCTTTAATTGATGATTTTACAATTATTATAGAAGTTCCGACAGGATTTCCTAGTGAACTTCCTATAATAAAAGAAACTTCTAATAAAATACCAAAATCGTTCGAGCATGTAAATATAGATAAATCGTTATGCCTGGGAATAGAAACGGAAATAAAAATTAAATTTATGAAGAATCCAACATTATTAAATTGGTTTCAAACTTTTGTAGTAAGTTATTTTTATAGTGTTATGTACTATAATAAATATGGGAGAATTCCATATGGAGAAAGACTTCATGGTATAAAAGGAATAATTCAATTCTATGTAGAATTTTTTAATGTTGATAGCATACAGAAAATATATGACATTTTGAATGCTATAGAAATGGGCAGGACAAAAGATTATTATAAATGTCCATGTGGGAGTTTAAAAAAAATAAGAAAATGTCATTTAAATCAAATAAATTTGTTAAAAAAAGTAGGAGTTAAATCGGATTTTAAAGAAATTTCTAAACTTGTAAAAAGAAAAGAAAAAGTTATTTTTATATACCCATATAGTAATGAAGAATTCTATAGGAAATTTGGTTGGTTAAAAACATATAAAAATTGAAAAAAATAAAAAAGTATGATAGTATTACTCTGGAATAATAGAAAGGATGATAAAAATTTGAACAATAATATTTTAAAAGCGATTATTAATTTGGTGCAAACACCTTCATTTGAATTAAAAGAATATTACAGTAATCATAATAGAGCAAATAGTATGGGAGATGCACTAGAAGAATATATAAAAGATATTTTTGCGGGTACATATGCAATAGCAAATGAACAAGAACGATTAGAAAAAATAAGTGAAGTATTTAGCTATTTAGGTAACAATTCTAATCCACCAGATGCAATGCTAAAGAAAGGTGATGCAATAGAAGTTAAAAAGATAGAAAATAATAATGCTTCATTAGCTTTGAATTCATCATATCCAAAACATAAATTGTTTGCAGATAGTCCAATGATAAGTTTACATTGTAGAGATGCAGAGGAATGGGATGAGAAGGATATAATTTATGCAGTTGGTGTAGTAGATAATAATAAATTGATGAATTTAAGTCTTGTTTGTGGATTAGATTATTGTGCGAGTGAAGAAACATATACTAAAATAAAAACAAAAATTAAAGATGGAGTTGAAGCAATACCAGGAGTAGAGTTTTCAGAAACTAGAGAACTAGGTAGAGTTAATAAAGTAGATCCATTAGGAATTACATATTTAAGAGTTCGTGGAATGTGGGGAATAGAAAATCCATGGACAGTGTTTAAATATATATATGAAAAGGATTTAAGTAAAGAGTTTAATTTTTTTGCAATAATAAATGAAGAAAAATATGCAGATTTTAGTAAAGAAGATAGAAAAGAATTTGAGGATTTTGTTAATAAAAGTGATTTAAATATGACAAAAGTAAAAATAAAAAATCCAGATAATCCAGCTATATTAAATGTAGCATATTTAATAACGTACAGCAAATAAGGAGGAATTTATGAAAGTTATTAGTCTTTTTTCAGGGGCTGGGGGACTAGATTTAGGATTTGAAAAAGCTGGTTTTGAAATAGAATGGGCAAATGAATTTGATAAATCAATATGGGAAACTTATGAGAAAAACCATAGCAATTATTTAGATAAAAGAGATATAAGAAAAATACCATTAAATGAGATTCCTGAATGTGATGGAATAATTGGAGGTCCACCATGTCAAAGTTGGAGTGAAGCTGGAGCATGCAAAGGTATTAATGATGATAGAGGAAAATTATTTTATGAATTTATAAAAATTTTAAATGACAAAAAACCAAAATTTTTTGTTGCAGAAAATGTATCAGGAATGCTTGCAGAAAAACATAAGGATGCAGTACAAAATTTTATAAAAATGTTTAAAGAAACAGGTTATGATGTTAATTTATATTTGGTAAATGCAGCTGATTATGGAGTGCCACAAGACAGAAAAAGGGTATTTTACATAGGATTTAGAGAAGACTTAAATATAAAATTTGAATTTCCAAAACCATTCGGTAAGAAAGTAAATTTAAAAGAGGCTATTGGAGATTTACAAGATACAGCTATTCCTGCATTAGAAAAAAATAAAACAAATGGAGTTTATTGTAAATTTCCCAATAATGAGTATATGACAGGGGGATTTTCTACTATATATATGTCGAGAAATCGTGTTAGAAGTTGGGATGAACAATCATTTACAATACAAGCTGGAGGAAGACATGCTCCTATACATCCTCAAGCACCCAAAATGACATTTGTAGAAAAAAATAAAAGAGAATTTGTAAAAGGAAAAGAATATTTATATAGAAGATTAACAGTTAGAGAATGTGCAAGAATTCAAACATTTCCAGATAACTTTCAATTCTATTATACAGATGTAGCTGATGGATATAAGATGGTGGGCAATGCAGTACCTGTTAGATTAGCTAATGTAGTTGCTAATGCAATAAAAAATAGTTTAGATTAATTTCAAAAAAAATTCGTGAACTGTGAATTAAATTTCACAGTTTTTTTATAAAAAATTTCTCCCAGCGGGCTAAAAAGGTTTTAGGGAAAATTCCCTAAACAGTAAAAATGGTGTCAAAACACCAAGCTGGCGAATTTCGAGCATTAAAAAATGCTCTCCAAAAATCATTTATAAAAGTTTTAAAAAGAGCGCTGACAAATAGCTAAATATACGTTATACCATGATTGATAATCGATTATTAAATTATTTAAATCGGAGGTGGTATAACATAAGTAAATTTACAGATAGAAGAGATTTAGTAGGTTGGCTTTTAGATTATATCAAAAAATACAATATTTCTGATAGATATAAAGAACAAATCTATAATGTAGTTCTTAAATTACCCGAGAAAACTGATTTACAAAAAGAAAGATTTATTAGATACTACGGATTACAACCAACTGAATTAAAAAAAGAAACATTATCTGCAATTTCAAGAGAACAACATTGTACTCCAAATGCTGTAAGAAGTTCAGTTATTTCTATAAGAATTGCAATGTTTCGTATTCATGATGAAGATTTTTCAATATTAGAAAAAATTTATGAAGAATATCATAAGTAATAAGATAATTTGTTAACAATATTATTAAGTGAAGAAGTGAGAAAATTAGTTGAGATACTAAAGTTCTTACTTCTTTTTTTGCATTTGTCAAAAAATTTCCATTTTACCCGTCATAGTTTTAATTTTCAATCGCTGTTAAGGTTAAGAGGAAAAATTTTAAATTGCCCATAACCTTTTTAAATTTCAATTGCTGTTAATATTAGAAGAAAAAATTCAAATTGCCCATAAGATTTTAAGATTTCAATTGTTGTTTATGTTAGAAAGAAAAATTTAAATTTACCCATAACGTTTTTAATTCTCAATCGCTATTTATGTTAGGAGTATAAAAATTCTTAAAAATATCGGGACAATTTATATATTTCTCGCCTATGTGTATAGGTAACCAAATTGCACATTGACAAATACACTTAATTTAAGTGTCATAGTATGCCATTTTCTTTAATATTCTGTATTAGGTAGAAAGGATTTGAATAAGTATGATCGAGGATAAAAATAGAACAAAAGATAATAAACTAGAGTTTAATACATATTGTATTTTTACAGAAGAAAAGCAAAATATTGGAGAAACAATAGGATTAGCTTTTAAGGATTATTTAGAAAGTATAAAAGTAAAGAGTAAGTAATTATTACAAAACATTTGCAAAAATTTAAAGAGCACGTTATAGTATAAGCATAGATGATTACGGATAGGAGGTTAAATGCTGGATTTAAGAAGTCAAAATTTCAAAGTACGGAATGTATATAAGACTATCTAGGGAAGATGGCGACAAGCAAGAAAGCGAAAGTATCGGTAATCAAAGAAAAATTTTGCAAAGGTATGTAAAGGAGAATAATTTATGTTTAGTTAAAGAATATGTTGATGATGGAATCTCTGGAACTACATTTGACAGACCTTCATTTAATGAGTTATTGCAAGATATAGAAAATCAAAACATTAATATGGTTATAACAAAAGATCTATCAAGACTTGGTAGAGATTATATTAAAACTGGATTTTATTTAGAGGACTATTTTCCCAAAAATAATATTAGATACGTTGCAATAACAGATGGAATAGATACATATATAGATAGCACAAATAATGATATAACACCTTTTAAAGCGATAATGAATGATATGTATGCAAAAGACATTTCAAAGAAAATTAGAAGCGTTTTAAAAGAGAAACAACAACAAGGAGAATATATGTGTAGTATTCCAGCTTATGGTTACAAAAGGCATCCTAGTATAAAAAATAAATTAATTGTTGATGAACAAGTAAGAAGTGTTGTAGAAAAAATTTTTGAGATGTATGCAAATGGACATGGCAGTGTAGAGATAGTAAGCTTTTTAAATAAAAACAATTATCTATCTCCGACTGGGTATAGAAAAACAGGACTAGTGCAAGATGAAAACAAAACAAACTATAATTGGAATGAAGTAACATTATGCAATATGCTAAAAAATGAGGTATATATAGGAAATACAGTGCAAAATAAAAGGTCTATAATATCTTATAAAGTTAAGAAATTTAGAACTGTTGATAAGGAAGAGCATATAAGAGTTGATAATACACATGAATCCATTATTGATAAAGAGACATTTGGAAAAGTACAATGTATTCTTGAAAAAAGAGGTACAAATACAAAACTAAAATATGATTACTTATTAAGAGGATTAATTTACTGTTATCATTGCAAAAGAAAGTTACAAATTGTGCTAAAAAAGAACTCTAAACGAAATGCAAAACCACATCCATATATAACTTGTAGCAACCACAAATCAAGAGGTTGCTATCCATTAAGTATCAATTATGGAAAGTTTGAAAAGCATATATTTTATGTTGTAAAAAAGATATGTAGGATATACGCTGATAAAGAAATTTTTTATTCTATTTATGAAAAATATCAAAATAAAACACTTGATATTAAAGAGGGATACAAGAAAAAACTAGAACAAATTGATAAAGCGATATTGGATATAAATAGCAAATTAGACAAAATGTATATGGATAAATTACAGGGTATCATTCTTGAAGAAGACTACATTAGAGTATCACAAAAATTTATATTTGACAGAACAAATCTAATGAAACAAAAGAAAGAATTAGAACAAAAACTAATTACGACAGAAGATAAATTACAAACAAAAAATAGAACAAAAGAAAAAAAAGAATTAGATAAATTAATAGAAGAATTTTTAAAGTTAGAAAAAATTGATAAGATATATTTGTATAGATTAATCAATAAAATAGAAATCGATAAAGATAAAAATGTGTACATATATTTTAACTTTTCAAAACTAAATTCTATTAATGAGAATCTAGATGAATTTATAAAAATCGAAGAATTAATAAATGAAAATAAAAAATGCAGAGTCGTGTAATTTCAGTAGTTACAAGACTTTGCAAATTGGTTGGTAGTTTTTTAAGTCTACACCATTAATATTAGCTTTCCAACCAGAAGGAAAGGGAATATCTGGATAATTTTT
>OGDF01003590.1_pt1 | contig 18817 bp, 16 predicted proteins | sample 1570141 | NCBI WGS metagenome assembly OGDF01 (sample SAMEA4370581, study PRJEB24528) | human gut metagenome | reverse complement strand
ATTCTAGATGATTGGTTCCTCTAGCATGCGTGTCCGAAAGAACGATACAGGTCAGAGGGCCGCCCCGTCGCGGAGGCGGGCGGCGGCGTGAGCATCAGGCTGGCCGCCGACTCCGGCCAGTTCATGAACCCCTTCGACACCAAGGACGTCGCCACGCTCTCCGACCCGCTCCAGATCGCCTTCAAGGTGGACGCGTTCCTCGCCCTCTCCGCATCGATGATGGCCGAGGGAAACCAGGGGCTCACGCAGGCGGAGAGGTCGATCATCGCCCGATGCGTGGAGGAGGCCTACCGCAGGTCCGGAGCCGCGGGCACCCCGGTGCTTGAGGACTTCTACAAGCTCCTGCTCGAGCAGCCCGAGCCCGTCGCGCGGGAGATCGCCCTGCGCTACGAGCGCCACGTCAAGGGATCGTTCTCGTTCTTCAACCGCATGTCCAACGTGCACCTCGACGCGCCGATGGTGAACATCGACCTCCATGACCTCAACTCGGACATGAAGGTTTTCGGCATGCTCACCGCCCTAGAGCAGGTGCGCAACCGCATGTACCAGAACTTCGCGGAGGAGAGGACCACCTGGCTATTCATCGACGAGGTGCAGAGCCTCTTCAAGCACCCGGCCGTCATCGCCTACTTCGAGAGCTTCTGGGCCGAGGGACGAAAGTTCGGCCTGGTTGCCACCGGCCTGTCGCAGAACGCGAGCTTCATGCTCGGCAGCGACATCGGATCGACCATGATCCTCAACTCGGACTACCTGATGCTCCACAAGCAGTCGACGGTGGACAGGGACCTGTGGGCCGAGACGCTCAACCTCTCCGACGAGGAGATCGGCTACATTGACGACGGCATCAAGCCGGGCGACGGCCTGCTCGTGGCTGGAGGCGCACGGCTCCCGATCACCAACGAGCTCCCCAAGGGCAGGATCTACGACCTGCTCACCACCAAGCCGTCAGAAGTGGCGGCCCTCGGCGGCGCGGGCATGAGGTCCGCCCGATGACGAGGAGCCCGGACAAGGACCCGATGCACGACGTCGTCACCGGAGAGAGGGAGAACCTTCTCAACTCCAGCGTGGTGGCAGGCGGCGAGTCCTTCCGCGAGGGGGTCGTCGGAAGCGGATTCGGGCTGTCTGAAAAGCCAGCCGAACCGCAGCATATGAGATCGGCGAGCCTCAGGCGGATGGCAGCCGGCACGATGGCAAACGAACTCGACGACACGGACGAGTTCGAAGGCGTCCGCGACGCCTACGACGCCGCGGACGGGGGCCTTGCCATCAGGCGGAGGCTGGCCAGAAGGAAAGCCAAGGCGAAAGAGGCCGAGCCGTCTCCGGGCGATGGCGCAGCCAATCGGGCCGCATCGGACGGCAAGGCGCATGGCGCCGCATCCGCCGACGACTCCGCCGCGGCCGAGCAAGCAGCTCAGATGAGGGCTAAGACCAACGGAGCCGCCGGCGCAGCCAAGTCGGCTTCAGCGGGAACGGCCCAAGCAGGCATCGCCACAGAGATGTCGGCCCAGGCGGCCGGGGCGCAGATAGCCAACGCAAGCGCCTCCTCCGCGGCAGCAGTCGCGACCGCGGAGGGCGGAGCCGGGGTGGCAGGCGCCATCGCAGGCGCCGGCGCCCCGATCGCCGGCATCGTCGTCGGAATCGTGGCCTTCGTGCTGGGCGCCTTGCTGGTGGGACAAATTGTCTCAGCGCTCTTCGGATTCTGGGAGAACGAGGCGAACAAGCAGGCTATGGAGGGACTGCCTCCCTACATCACCTACGAGATGGTGGAGGCCGCCCTCGACGCCCAGGAGAAGTACGGGCACCCTGCCGGCTGCACGATCGCCCAGATCATCTGCGAGAGCGGGCAGGGAGACCACATGAGCCAGCTCGCCACCAGGGACCACAACCTGTTCGGCATGAAATGGGCCTCCTCCTACGCTTCGGCCGCGGAAGTGGCAGGAAAAGCGAGCTGGGCTACCGGGGAGGAGGCAGCTGACGGCAGCCACTACACCACCGCCGCCCAGTTCATCGTGTTCAAAGGCGACGCGGAGTGCATCGGGTTCCGCAGCCGAGTCTTCCTGCAGGCGGGACGGTACGCCAACAACCCTCTAATCAGGGAGGCGATGACGAACCACGACTCGGACAAGATGGCCGAGGGCCTGAAGGACGCAGGATGGGCAACGGACTCCAGCTACGTGGAGACCCTAAAGTCGATCATGCAGACCTACGGCCTGTACCGCTTCGACGGCCTCAGCCTAGAGGACTTCAAGGCCGGCGAGGAGGCGGGAAACGCCATCGTAGCCGCGGCGTACAGCCAGCTCGGCGTGCCATACGTCTGGGGCGGCTCGACGCCCGGAAAGGGCCTGGACTGCAGCGGCCTCACGCAGTACTGCTACCGCCAGGCGGGCATCCGCATCAGCCACTACACGGAAGACCAGAAGAGCGAGCTCAGGCAGATACCCATCTCCCAGGCGAGGCCCGGGGACATCCTCTACAGGCACGGCCACGTCGCCATCTACATCGGCGACGACAGGTACATCCACGAGCCCCGCACGGGGGACGTCTGCAGGATCGCCTCGGGAGTCGACTGCTTCACCTGCGCCCTGACGGCGCGCCACTAGAAAGGAGAAACGAATGGAGAAGAAAAGCAAGGCCATGGCCGCGCTCGCATGCGCTGCCCTGCTCGTGCTCATCGGCTCCGGGTGCGTGCGCTGCACCATGGTCCACAGCACGCAGCAGGGCCCGGTCGAGCAAAACCAGGAGGAAGGCGCGGCGGACGAAGCCGATGCCGCCAAGAACAGCCTAGAGAAGCTGCTCGGCACCAAATGGACGTCCAAGGACGGAAAGGCGACCCTCTCGATCATGAACGGCGCCTTCGTGGAGAGGGCTGTCGACGAGGAGAAAGTCACCTATTGGGAGCCGGAGAACGCCAAGGCCGACGGCGGCGGCTTTTCGGAGTCCGTCTGGGCCAGCGACAGCATCACATCCGCGCAAACCCCGTCTGTGGTCAGGGTCGACGCCACCGAGAACGGCGGCATGGCGATCACCTGCGACTCCTTCAAGATCTCGGCCACCTACCTCATCGATGCCCCCGAGGACGTCGAACTCGCCATCAGCGGCGACATCGACTGCCTGGCGACTCTTGCCGGCGTGGAGAAGGACGGAATCGTTAGCTGCCTTCAAGACTTCGTCAGGTCCCGGAGCCCCTACGCCAAGACGGCGACCTGGGACGGCGAGGTCTACATCGACGCCAACGCCAACAAGACCAGCTCCACCTTCACGCTGGACGACCCCAACGGGACCATCGCGACCATCGTCATCGACGGCACGTCGGGCAAGATCTCGGCAATGTGATGCCCATGGGCTCCCTGGTAAAACTCGACTATGACCGCAGGTTCAAGCTGGCCTTCGCGGCAACGATCGTGCTCCTGACGACGCTGCTCGTGCCGGCACACGACGCATACGCGGACATCGCGGGCGACATCAACAACTGGCTGGCCGAGCTCTTGAGGGAGGCGACCAACTGGATGTTCTCGAAGCAAGTGGATGTGCTGAAGGGCATCGGCTACGACGGAATCCTGGGCGCGGACTTCGACTCCATGCTCACAACGTCGGGAAGCGTCTCCATGTACGACATTGCGCACGGCGTGTGGAAGGTTGCCATCCTCCCCATCGGATGCGGCGTGCTCTCGCTGGTCTTCACTGTGAAGCTTATACAAATCTCACAGAGGGTCGACGGGAACGCCTCCATGCCAGGCGTCAAGGAGGTCGTGTTCCTCCTGGTGTTCTTCGCTGTGTTCTTGTTCCTTATCCAGCACAGCTTCGAGCTGATGCAGTCCATCTACGAGGTGGTCGGAATCGCAATCAACAAGGTCATGGGACTGTTCGGTCAGGGAGGGACCCTTGATCTCGCAGCCGCGTCCATCGTGACCACGGACGACGACATCCCGGCTCTGCTTGCGATGCTCGTCGTGTCACTCATCAGCTGGGTTGTCGTCCTCGCGGCCTACATCGTGGCCCTGGTCGTCTGCTGGGCCCGCGCCCTCCAGCTCTACATCATGGCTGCATTCAGCCCGATCCCCCTCGCCTTCATGGCCTTGGACGACACGAGGCAGATAGGGGTTGGCTACCTGAAGAACTTCACCGCCGTTTGCATCGCGGGCCTGATCATCGTGATCCTGCTGATCGCCTTCCCGGTGATCCTCGGAGGGCTCACGGGAGCGAATCTCGGCACAGGTACGCCAGTGGACGCGGTCGCGACCGGGCTCACGTACGCATTGCAGTACCTGGCCATGTGCATCCTGCTCATCTTGTCGCTCGCCAAGAGCGGCGCATGGGCTCGGGACATAGTTAGTGGATTCTAAGAGAAAGGAAGGAAGTTTTGTACGAACCGAACAGCGGGGCCACGCCGGAGGCGGCTTGGATGATGTACGACCCCGAGGACGGAACGCGCCTCCTGCTTGAGGCGCATGCGGCGCCTGACCCCAAGGACGGCTGCACCCTAGGCTTCTCGTTCTCCCTTTGGGCAAGGCGCGAGGACGGTTGGACGGAGGTGATGAACGGTTTCAATTGGGGGTACTCGGACGCCGAGGACCTCGTTGACGCAGCAGAGGCGCATCTCGGCTACGAGCCGAACGACATCGAGCGAATCGGCTACGGGGAGTTCGAGAGAGCGCTGCTCCAGGACGAGTCCCTCACGTCCAGGATCCAACGCGCGAGGAGCATCCCCGCAGTCGACCAAATCAGGCAGAAGGTTGGTTATCGAATGGGCAGGTAGGCCCTGCAGGCACCGAAGCCGGCACTTCCACATCAGGCCGGCGCAAGACGTAAAGGAGGGCTCGCATGAGCCAGGAAACACCAAAGAACACTTATGTCACGTTGCATAAGAACTTCGTGCGCACGGACATCGAATACGCCGACAGGAGGACCGGCGAGGTTAAGACCTTCAATTCCGTGACCCTTCCGAAGGGCACGGTGATCGACGGACGCGACGTCAGCTACTACCAGTTCAGCCCGTTGTTCGTGAACGAATCCCGATACCGCGGCGAGGATTACCGCGACATCCCCCTTCTCACGGAAAGGGAGGTCTGGCTCCGTAAGAGCATCCTCGACGAGGACGGCAAGCCCGTCGTTGGAGAGGACGGCATCGAGCTGAAGGAAGTCGTCAAGGTGATGCCCGCTCAGATCAGGGACGCGATCGAGCGCAACCGGAGCGAGTACCTGGAGAGCCTTTCTGCGCGCGCACGTTCAGCTCGCGACGGCAGCGAGCGCCTCAGCCGTGGCGCTGCCCAGCGCGCAAGCTCCCGCATGTCACGCGAAGACATCCCGTTCTAAGGAGGAGGCGTGAGGACCAAGACAACCGAGAGGATCATATCCTCTAAAATCATCAAAGTCGTCATGAGCATGGCCCTGACGCTCAGCGTGTGCGTGTCGGCTCCGATGAGCGCGTTCGCAGCTGAAAGCGTCGACGTCACCATCGGAGACGACATCCCGTACGCGGGCTACTCCACGACCCGCATGTACGCCGACGGCGAGGTTGCCTACTGCGCCGACCCGGCTTCTGCCACACCCGCGCCCGGCACCTACAGCAAGAGCGGCGTGAGCGACCCCGACCTCATCGCAACGATGTGGTTCAGCTACGGCGCTCCGGGATTCGATGCGTCCATGTTCCCCAACACCTGGTACGACGGCAGCGGCTGGAGCGCGGAAAAGTACATCGTCGCAAGCCACGTGCTCCTGTCCTATGCCTATCAGGGCTCCAAGGCCGATGCCGTCTTCGGCACCTGCGGCGACTTCGGGGACTGGGCCCGCGGCGAGCTTCTGGGCAGCACCTGGAAGTCCATCAAGGCAAACAAGGGAAAGGTTTCGACCGGCTTCGATGCGTTCTGCATCCACACGGGCCCCGACACCCAGGTGCTCATGAGCTTCACATGGGACAAGGGTGGTCTGAAGGTGGCTAAGGAAGACTCCCAGGCAGGGGCCGATCCCCAAGGCGACGCAACCCTCGACGGCGCCAAGTACGACATCGTCAACGAATCCGGCCAGTACGCCCTCGTCGACGGCAAGTACTACGCCAACGGCGAGGTCGTGAAGACCATCACCGGCCATTGGGACGGCGACGCGGGCGCATTCGTTGCCAAGACTTCCTCCGATGCCCTTCCTTGCGGCACTTACGCCGTGGTCGAGTCCCAGGCACCCGAGGGCTACCTCGTCTCCGACTGGTCCGCCAAGGCAGAGATCAAGTCCGATATGCAGGTTGTGGACCTCACCGGCGATCCCTGCGACGACGACGTGATCCGCGGCGGCGTCCAGGTAACGAAGTCCGACGTCGAGCTCCAGGCCTCCGAGGCCCTGGGCGGCAACTCCCATGACGCCTTCGACACCGGCTCCACGCTCTCCGGCATCGAGTTCACCATCGCCAACGAATCCGAGCACAAGGTACTCGTGGGCGACAAGTGGTTCGAGCCCGGCGATGTCATCGAGACCATCGTTACCTCCTGGAACGCCGAGGCCAGCGCATACACCGCCCAGACCGCGGCCGACGAGCTGCCTTACGGCACCTACACCATCCAGGAGACCAAGACCAACGACTCCTACCTGCTCACCGACGGCGAGCCCAAGACCTTCCAGGTCCGCGAGAACGGCGCAATCGTCAAGGCGACCTCCGCTGGCGGCGAGCTCAAGTTCTACGACCAGGTGGTCCGCAACGACCTTGAGGTCGTGAAGATGGCCGAGGACACCAACGCATCCCTGCAGGTGGCGTTCAAGTTGACCAACGTTTCCACCGGCGAGGCCCACGTAATCGTGACCGATCGCAACGGAAACGTCTCTACGGCCTCTTCCTGGAACAAACACAGCAGCAGCACCAACGGCAACGACCGCCTGCTCAAGGCTGAGAGCATCAAGGCAGCCGACATGAACTCCAAGGCTGGCGTATGGTTCTCCCTCGGCGAGGACGGCTCCGATGCCGACGTTAACGACGAGCTGGCAGCGCTTCCCTACGGCAAGTACATGCTGGAAGAGCTCCGAAGCGACTCTAACGAGGGCTATGAGCTCGTGACCAAGACCTTCGTGGTCGAGCGCGACTCCACCGCGGCCAAGGCCGTGTGGATGAGCCTCGACGACAAGGAGGGCCCGAAAATCCAAACCGAGGAGACCGACAAGGCCGACGGCGACCACGTTGCCCAAGCCTCCGCTGAGACCACCCTGGTCGACACCGTCTGGTACGAGAACCTCAAGAACGACGGCACCGAGTACACCGTCACCGGCACCCTCATGGTGAAGTCCACCGGCGAGGCCCTGCTCGATGCCGACGGCAATGCGATCACCGCCACGAAGACCTTCCAGCCCAGGCAGAAGGCCGGCGAGGTCCAGCTCGAATTCGCCTTCGACTCCAGCCTGCTTGCGGGCGAGGATATCGTGGCCTTCGAGTCACTTTTCGCCGAGGGCGTAGAGGTCGCTGTCCATGCCGACATCGCAGACGAGGGCCAGACCGTGCACTTCCTCGACATCCATACCACCGCGGCCGACAAGTCCGACGGCGACAAGCTGGTGACCGGAACCGAGATCGCCGTCGTCGACGAGGTGACCTACGAGGGCCTCGTTCCCGGCACCGAGTACGAGCTCCAGGCTGTCTTGATCAACTCTGAGACCGGCGAACCCGTCATGGTAAAGGACGGATTGGCCGAGAAGCAGGTTACCGGCACCGCCGCCTTCACACCTGAGGAGGCCGACGGCACCCAGCTCGTCGAGCTCTCTTTTGACGGGACCGACCTTGGCGGCAAGAACCTCGTCGTGTACGAGAAGCTCTTCGCAGCCGATGTGCAGCTCGCATCCCATGAGGACCCCTCCGACGAGGGCCAGACCGTGACCGTCGTGGAGATCGGCACCACCCTCGTCGATGCAGGCGATGGAGACCACATCATCGCCTCCGGCAAGGTGAAGCTGACCGACACCATCGAGTACAAGGGCCTCGTCCCCGGCGACACCTACACCGCCCATGGCACTTTGATCGTGAAATCCACCGGCATGCCGCTTGAAGATGCCGACGGCAAGCCCGTGACCGCGACCGCCGAGTTCACCCCCGACAAGGCCAGCGGAACCGTGGATGTCACCTTTGAGTTCGACGCATCCAAGATCGAGGAGGGCATCGAGCTGGTCGCCTTCGAGGAATGCCTCGACGTAAACGGCAACGTAATCGTAGTTCATCAGGACATCGACGACGATGGCCAGACCGTCGTCGTCGACAACCCTGATACCCCTGAGGTCCCTGACGAGCCCGGCAAGACCCTCGACAAGACCGGTGTCGACTTGGCCCCGATTGCCGCGATTGTCGTAATTGCGCTCCTCACGGGCTCGGTCTGCCTGGCTTACAGCCTGCGCAAGCGTCGTTTGTCTGCAGCAGCTGACATGAATTCCGAAGACTACGACAACGAGTCGGACGATAGCTAAACAATAGCCAGCTTCCGGTTTCGAGATGGGCGGCCGCGTGCCGCCCATCGTTTTAGGAGGTCTATGAACGACAGGACAAAAAGCCGAATTGCCCTTGCTTTGGCGGCATCCCTAATTTCACTTGGGCTGGCTGTAAGCGCTTCGACTCTCATTCTCACGGAGAGGGCGTCGAGCACAAGCCCGGACCCACTCGGCACCTACGAGGAGGCCGTCCAAGACGACGGTTTCGAGTCGATAGACTGGGATTATTGGCTTTCCGTGAACCCGAACATCATCGGATGGATCAACGTCCCCGGGACTGGGATCGACTATCCAATTGTCCAGGGCAACTCTGGGGACCCTGGCTACTACCTCCATCACAATGCAAGCAAGAGATGGGACTATCACGGCGCTCCGTACCTGACTTGGGAATGCGCGGAGGGAGGCCTCCTGCACAGCCCTAACGCGCTGGTGTTCGGCCACCATCTGCAGGACGGGACCATGTTCTCCAAGCTCAGCGATTTCATAGACGTCGCCTACCTGGACGAGCATACGCCGATACAGATCCAGACCCCAACCGAGAAGGCCAACCTGACCGTCCTGGCGGTAGACAGGGTCAACGCCAACCGCGAGACCGTGAGGATTGAGTTCGACACAGCCTCAGACCACGCCACATGGCTGGCAAGCGTCACGGCTGCATCCGACAGCAACTTGAGCTCTGCGGGATTCGACTTCGGCTCAGTCGAGAACGTCGTTACGCTCTGCACCTGCAGCTACTCTACATGGGGAAACGAGAGGACGCTCCTTTACTGCACGATCGAAATGGTTCCCTGATTAGCCATCCCAAAATCGCGCCACGTTCGATTCGCAGTTTGCGCACCAACTAAGCGCATCTCTGCCCATCATTGGTCAGCGCCAAACAGGCGGAGAGAAGGGCGAAACCCGCCCTTCTCGACCGTTTTTCAGGGTATGTAAAACTGGTTTGAATTGTTGGGCAGCTGGTTGTAAGATCTGCCAACGCTTTGTTGAACCATTGGTTGGAAATCGCTGTGATTCCCATGGCTGCCCCGTACGTTGTAGCGAAAAAGCTGCGCGGTAACGTAAGGAAAGTGTCGCATGTCCAACCATCGGAACACGGCACATTCCCCAAAAAGCAAGTGCTATTGATTTTGGGGATTCGAACCGCACAGCCAATCGGCGGCGTCGATAATTCGTATGCCTTCATACTGGTATTCGGGCTGGTACGTTCGAGCAATCAGGATCTTCGGGTAGGCGTCCCTTACCGCTAGCAGGGGGGCCACCTCTCGTTCAAAGGTTCGCTCCTCGGATATGCTGTTCGCAACCTGGATGTAGAGCTTTTCGCCCTGCTTGATGGCGACGAAGTCTATTTCCTTCTTGTACAGCACGCCGACATACACCTCGTAGCCGCGCCGTAGGAGCTCTATGGCGACGATGTTCTCCAGCACTCGGCCGTAGTCCATGTTCTTGGTGCCGAGGCGGGCGAACCTAAACGACTGGTCGACAAGGTAGTACTTGTCCTCCGACCTCAAGTACCTCTTTCCGCGGATATCGTATCGGCGGATTCTGTAGAAAGCGAACGCCTTGCATAGCGCGTCCACGTACTTGCCGATCGTCTTGTGGTCGGCCTTCGTCCTGTTCGATTCGAGCGTGTCCGCAATCGACCGGATGGATGTGAGATTCCCGACGTTATCCATGAGGTAGTCGATGAGCGCATGGAGCAGCTGCTCGTTCTTCAGCTTGTACTTGCTCACGATATCCCTCACCACCAGGGCGTTCAGGACTTCGGAGTCGATATAGCGCCTTCTTTGCTCCTCGGTCCTGTACATGTACGATCCAGCCATGCCCCCATCCGAGATGTAGCTGGTCAGGCTGTCGTAGATGTTCTGGGACGGGTAGTATGCGAGGTACTCCCCGAAGGAGAACGGGTAGACGGGAATCTCGTATGTCCTGCCCACGAACAGGGTTGCCAGGTCACTGCTTTGCAGGAAGGCGTTCGAGCCGGTGACGAATATGCTGTACTTCTCCCTGGCATGCAGGCTGTTTATCGCCTTCTCGAAGGACCTGCACATCTGTACCTCGTCGATGAAAAGGTAGTTCTGCCGGCCGGGCTCGTAGCGCTCCTCCACGTATGCCTCCATGGAGCGGTAATCCAGGATGTCCTCGAAGTCCGTGAGGTTGTAGTTGATGCGGATGATGTTCGCATCGGGCTGTCGCTCGGAGATCTTCTGCGCCAGGGCCTCCAGAAGCTTTGACTTGCCCGACCTGCGAACGCCGGTGATGACTTTGATGTCCGGCGTATCGGCAAGCTCCAGCATCTCCGAAAGGTACACCGTTCGTTCAATAAGCTTCACAGGTATCCTCCTCAACAACGTATGTGGTGTGTATTCCCCAAAATTGAATTATATTCCGTTTTGGGGATTTGTGTGTTCTACAACTGCATGCAATGACGAAAACAGTGTATGGATGGCCGCAGCAAACGCCTAGGGTCACTGGGAGCCGAGGCAGGTGAGATTGAGGGCTTCCACTGAGCCATTGCGGTATGCAACGTGTCATTGTTATCGCCTCTATCACTGATTCGGTAATAACCATTGTGTTTTTGGCACGGTTCGATCGCGTTGCCGACGGCCCCGCGACGCGGGAGACGGCTCACATGAACCTGAACACGGCCTTGATGAGCCACCTGCAGAAGCCGCCAATGGCTCCGAAAATCACCCTAATCGCCTTCACGGTCCATCCAACCTTCCTCTTCGCCTTCAACCTCGATTTGCCGCAGGGGCTGCAGCTCCCTGGCCCATGCCAACGACTCCCAGCTGGAGCCGGCAAGGGCAGCGGCCGCCTCATCGTCCATGGTCGAGTCCGCCGCCTTCAGCGCCTCGACCACGCCCTGCAGTTTGCTCGCCAGGGACGGGCCGCCTCCGTCGGAGAGCAGCAACGCGGATGCGCCGTCCAAGCGCATGACGTCCACCAGCCCTTCTCCCATCCGGACAAGCATGCGGTCCCCGTCGACAAGAACCTGCTCGACTTCTTTCAACTCGGCATCCTCCGCGAGGAGGAAGCGCCATCCCATGGACCTTCGCCCTACGGGAACCACGCCGTCGTCCAGATCTTCCTTGAACCTCGGGTCTGCGTCGTAGAAGTGGGCTTGCAGCCACAATCCCTTCTCAAGGCGGTCGAACCGGACCTCGTAGTCCGCCAGCATGCAGCCGTCACCGAACGGCTGCGCGGGCGTGTACGAGTCCGTGTCGAAGACGTCCAACCGCCCGCTCCTGTACTTGATTTGAACCCTCATCGGCTACGCCCTTCCTGCTGCCTGTCCCTGCTGTTCCGCCTTGCCGCAGAGGAGCCCTGAGCCGCCCTCTGAGGCCTGTTTCCGCTACGTTGCGACCCGTATTGCCAACGGTCGGATCCGGAGCTTTGATGCCTTCTTGCGGGCTCCTCATCTGGAACCAGGGAGTGCCTTGAGGCGTACTCCCTGGCCTCGGTGAGCTCCTGGATTCGCTCGGCGCATTTCGCCGCCGCCTTGGCCTCAAGCTCCCTTTCCATGCGCCTTTGAAGCGTCTCGATGCGCCTTTCGTAATCCCCGCTCGATCGGATCGAATATTGCGCGTTCGTCTCGACCGCCTTCGCCAGGCTGCCGAGCTCCGCAACGTCTTTGATCTCCACGGCGTCGGTGGCCATGGAGAGGATCGCCCTGGAGGATGCGGCATCCGGATGGTAAGAGCCGATTCGCGCGAAGCGCTCTGTCAACGCTATCTTGCCGAACGTCATCCCGAGCCTCTCCCCTGACACCTTCCTGGATGGCTGGTCTGCCAAGGAGAATATCCAGTCCTCCCTGGGCGCCTGGGACGAATTCTCTGCGACCTCGATCTCCATGAGCTCCAGGATTCGCATGAACTCGCCCTCGTTGCGTGACAGCACCTTGGCCACGGACACCCTGTTCCTGACGTCGCTGACCCACGAGTAGCCACCCGCGTCCAGGATTCCGCGCTCGGCTTTGTTGATATACGTGGCACACCGCGTTCGAGGTCGGGGAGGGGTTCTCGGATCGCTCCGCCCTGCCCTGCCCCTCGGCATCTCGTTGTCGAAGGCCGTCAGCCCCCTTGCCCCGGCGACTTCCTGCAGGCTGTGGTTCATATCGAGCGCGTTCGGGATGTGGAGTCTCCGGCCGGTTTCGAGATTGGTGTTGTTGACCACGATGTGGGCGTGCGGGATCCCCTGCCTGTTGTCGTCGTGGTACACGACGGCCACCTGGTAGTCGGAGAAGTGCTTCCTCACCCATGCATGAGTTAGGCCGCGCAATCCCTCTAGGTCGATGCCGTCACCAGGGTCCGGGGAGATCACGTAGTGACGGAACGTGATGGCGCGTTGCCCCTTCCATGGTCTGTCGTTGCCGTAGTCGCGGCGTAATGCGTCCATCTCCAGAGCCCAGTCCACTTCGTCCTTAAGAGCGTCATCCAGCCCCTTGTCCTCGACCTCGTCCCAGGAAAGGTTGAAGAAGTCGCGCAGCAGCGCCCTTCCGCCCTTCTCCAAGTAGTCCTTGATTCGTCCGCATCCCGTGTGGCCGTTGATCGCCTTGAGCACCGCCATCGTTACCGCCAAAACCTCTCGGACTCATGGACCGCCTGAACCATGTCCTTGATTTCCTCTACGGAGCCCTGGACGAGTTCCAGCTCGCTTGCCGCCTTGGTTAGCTGCTCCTTCGCGACCTGCGGGTCGACGTCGCCTTTGTTCCTTACAAACATCGCTATGGTGTTCAGGGCCCTGACCGCCTGGTTGTAGTGGCGTCCCCAGCGGATGAGCTCGCGGTTGATGCGGCCCATGGTCTTCGCGTCGATGACGACGACGCGGCTTCCCGCGTCTATGGCGACGAGGTCGTCGGGGTCGGCTATGGGCAGCCTGAGGAGGGCGCGGATGGCCTCGGAGTTCGCAAGCTCCAGACTCTCCGCCCTTTGGTCCAAGAGCTGCCTGTCCTCCTCTGTCATGCGGCAGCTCACGGTGCACGTGTACACACCCATCGTTTTCTCCTTGCGTCTTGTAGGGGCCACGGGGGATCCCCCGTGAAGGAAGCGGCGACGGTGGAAGGCGTCTTGCCGCTTCCGATTGCCGGAGGTCGGGGAGGGTTTCCGGATGGCGTCCCCATCCGGGGTGGAAGCGCCCTGCCCCGTCTCCGGAACGAGTTCATTGCGTTGTAATACGCAATGAGTTACTCGCTACGATTCGAATCTGACGGGTTCTGCCGAGCCCCGTGGGCTTCGGTGAACCCTCGCACCGCATCGCCGGCCTGGCGGGCCAGCTCTGCGATGCGGGATATGGCCTCGGAATCCGCCGCAGAGGGGTTCCGCGGAAGGCTCGCGACGAAGCGGCTGAGCGCCTTCTCGGCGCTTGCGAGCCGCTTGTCGGCGACGGGTTTCGAGGCCGTCATCGAGGCGACCAGCTCGGTAGTCGCCGCCTTCGATTTCGGCGACTCCGACCACTTCTCGAACGCCGATCTCTGCGTCGACTCGTCGGACCCGGCCAAAGCGTCGACGGCCTTGGCCGAGAGCCCGCCGGAGTCCGCCGCATCGCGCCATTCTGGAATGAGGCCCGCGACCTTGTCCGCGAGCGCCTCCTCGCGTTTGATGGTCTTTCCGCTCACCTTGCGGCCCGTCATCTCCTCGACGATGCGCGCCTTGACGTCCTCCGTGCGCATGCCGGAAAGGGACGGGTCCGCCGCGCGCATCTGCACGACTTGGATGCCGAGGGCCTTGGTGGCGGCAGCGCGCTCGGTGACGGTCAGGGAGCGAGTGAAGAAGTTCGCGGTATGAAGCAGCACCAAGGCCTGCTCGTCGGATACGTCGGAAGCGATCCTGCAGGGGATCCTCGAATAGGAGGGACCCTGTTGGGAGAGCAGCTTGAATGCCGCCATCCTGCGATGCCCGGAGATCATCTGAAATCCCCCGCCTGGCAGCCTCCTGACTAGCGGGAGGTCCGTAAGACCGTCGCGCTGGATGGACTCGGCGAGTCTTGCGATCCCCTCCTCGTCCATGGAGTACGCGACGTTGCCCGGGTGCTCCTGGATGTCGGAAAGGGGTATCTCCCTTACCGGAAACCTGCTTGCCGTCTGGGAGCCGGCGTCGAGCAAGCCGCTGATGCTGAAGCCTTCGGCTACGTCTGCTGCGCTCATGCCATCGCCTCCCAAAGCTCGTCGGCAAGGGACTCGTAGTCCCTGGCGGGCCTGCTGCCGGGCTCGAACACCGAGACGGGCTTCCATTGCCAGCTGCCTTCGCAGACCTTCGATGATGCATGGATTACGGTGGAGAGCTGCTGACCGGAGAAGAACCTGTCCAGCACCGCCTCGCCAGTCCTCTCGGCGTTCGTCATTCGCCCGGGCACGCATGTCCTGAGGATCCTGAATTCTGGGACGGGCACGCGCAGCGCGTCGGCGATCGCCCGGATGGCGTTCACGGTGAGCGCGGTTCCCCGCATGACGGTGGAGTCGAGCTTCACAGGGATGACGACCATGCCGGACTCCGCTGCGGCTAGATAGGCGTTGAACGCGAGCCTTTTCATGGTGGGGCTGCAGTCGATGATTGCGACGTCGTAATCCCCCGCGCAATCGTCCAAGGCGAAACGGAGCCTCTGCTCTCGCAGCATCAGCTCGTTCTGGTCGGTCAGCTCGATGATGGAAGGGATGACGGACAGGTTCTCGATGTCGGTCTCGTAAGCGACGTCCGCAACGGCAGCGTTCTCGTAGAGAAGCTGGATGGACGTCTTCCCGTCCTTGGCGGCCCGGTCGTACAGGCCGAAGTAGTCGGTGGCGGATGCCTGGGGATCCAGGTCGATGAGCAGGACCCTCAGGCCGCGCGCCGCGTATATGGCGGCTAGGTTCACGGCCGTGGTCGTCTTGCCCACCCCGCCCTTGTAGTTGCTCACTGCAAGGGTTCGCATGGGAAAACTCCTTCGCGTCTTGCGGTCCCGAGGTTGTGGAAGCAAGGGGCCTCGTATTCGATTGGCTGGATGGGTTCCTTAAACGCAGTTTCCATCCTGTATTACCGATGGTATCACATGCTGATACGTTTTTGTATCAGTTCTTTTAATCAACAGCTAAGACCTGTCAGTCGCAGATGAGGTTAAATACGTGTAAGACTATGTCCGGAATCGATTGGGGCATCGCGCCGCTTCAAGGAAGGTTGCTCGACCGTGAAAGACTGCTCCAAGCCGAACAAGCAGTTCGTTCTCATTGACATACACGAAGACCGCGAGGATTACGATGTCGCAGCCGGCGTCGCCATCCCTGCCGAATGCGCTGACGAGTTCGCAGGGCCGTCGAGGAGCTCGCCGTTGAGAGGTTCGGCGGCGCGTCGTTCTCCGAGCTCTTGGACAACGATTTGGACGACGTCTCCATGAGCGCATCTGCCAAGAAGAACTTCGAGGACCAGGTCGGCCGCGTCCTCGCGGCCGCAGAGCGAATCATGGGGAACGTCCGATAAAAGAACGGAAGAGCCCCTCGGGATGACCCCGAGGGGCTCCCGGCCCTCCAGCGGGGGCCGGGATGGAGGTCGGTTACTCGACCCCGCAGCTGAAGGCGTCGATGTGGTGCCTCAGGAGTGCCCTGTCGGTGCTCACGACCAGCATGTCGATGATGTCGAAGCGGACCTGGATGTCGCCGTCGGGCGAGTTGACCGCGAGCCAGGAAGCCGCCGCGATTTCAAGGTCGCTGCGCTTGACCTTGCCGCCCTCGAAGCCGCCCTCGCCGTACTCGGTTGCGGTGACGTCGATGAAGACCAGGGTGTCGTCGTCGCTGGCGATCAAATCGATCTGGGTTCCCTCGGGGGAAGTCCAACCGGTCTCGAGAAGCTCGAAGCCCTTGCGCTCGATGAAGCGGGCGGCTGCCTTGACTGCCTTCTCCTGAAGTTCGAAATTGCTCATGATGACCTCCGTATGTTCGCGGCCGGCCCCTTTGGCCTGCCTTGTGATCCGGAAGCCGCTCAGGTTCTGGCCGAAGGCAAGGAATCAAGCGAAAACCCGGCAGGGCCCGAGTTTTGCGCAGCAAAAGTTTTTCGCGCCTTACCTGAAGAGCCTGGTTCTGAGCGAGTGTGGCGGAGCCAAGGAAGACGAAGGAGGGTGTCCCGGCATAGGGGGTTCTGCGCAATGAATTCAGGAATGGCGGGTTGGCCTACCCGCTTTGAGCGCGAATTCGAGCCGAAGGTGGTTGGATCAGACGAGGCAACCAGAGCGATTGCCTGCATGACGAAGATTTGGTTTCATCGGCCATCGCCACAGATGGCGTCGATTCGAGGGCTGGCAAGGTTGCGTTGAGAGCTTGCGGTAGTATGCCGACTCGGCAACACAACCAGAGACGTTCCCCGCTTTTTCATCGACTTGCACGTGAGCGCAAGGGTACGTGGTGCCACTCGCCTTCATTGCGGGGCTATATCGACCAGGCTGGTCCTGTAGGAGCCGATGGCCAAGGTCCAGCTGTGGCTCTTCCGCGCAAAAGGTCGTTTCCCATGATTCACTCTCAAGCCAACCGCCCCGCTAATCCAACGCGGTAGGCGGGCTTGCCTCCTAAGAATGTATGGTTTCCTATTACCAGGATTTCTGGTTTACGGCTACCAAATCAGTGATATAGCGTTCCTAGACAAAGGTTTGGTAGTCATAAACCAAGGAGGCATCATTGGAAACCACGAAAGACATCGCATGGGAAGTCGCCAGCACTCTTCGCGGATCGGTGAACGAGCGTGGTTACAGCTTTATTGCAGTTATGGCGATTTGCCATGCCAAGAGGGCTGCTCTTGCTCACTTTAGTTCCGACATCGCCTACAACGAAAACATCGTCATGAACCTCATCGAAGCCGTTAGCGCGAACGATGATGAGGGATGCATCTCGCACTTCGTTGCGGAAGTCCTGACTTCTGGACGCTATCTCGCGGAGGCTGACGAAGCCGTGAGAAGGGTCTACGAAATCCTCCCTGATGACCCCGATGAGCTTGCGGATATCATTCTCGACATCGAGTTGGAGGAGGACCTTGCCTCCCAGTTCATGAGGTTCGAGGGAATCACCCCGTGTAGCGTTACCGAACTCGCAGTCAGGGCTCTTAATATCGTCGAGGGAAACTGCGTGGCCGACTTCGGAACCGGAACCGGATCCTTTCTCGTCAGGGCATCAAGGGAAGCCAACTGCGAGCTCGTCTATGGATGCGACGTCGATCTGACCTCCGTGGCAATTGCGAAGATGCGCGCAGAAGCCATTGGCCCTAACGCCACTGTTGAGCAAGCCGACATGTTCCACATTGACGGAACCTTCGACAGGTGCTTTTCCAACTACCCCTTCGCGATGAAGATGGGCAGTTTCAAAGAAGAGGTGCTTGAATCTCTAAAGTTGCAAGGCTACGAGGGCATCCCGCATTTCCATTCCAGCGATTGGCTCTTCAACCTTCAGCTCGTGGCAAGGCTGAAAGAAGGCGGAAAAGCGGTTGGGGTCATGACGCGCGGCAGCTCCTACAACGGCGCAGACGAGAAGATTCGCCGCCACTTCGTCGCCAATGGCTGGATCGAAGCCGTTATCGCACTTCCTGCGGGTATGTTCAGCCCTTACACGAGCATCCCGACAACCATGGTCATACTTTCGAAGGGAAATGACGCAGTTAGACTTATCGACGCGTCTGAGCTGTGTCAGAAAGGGCGTAGGGAAACGACCTTCTCCGATGGCGACATCGCAAGGATTTTGGAGCTTCTCAACAAGGATGCCGAAGGCCTCAGCAAGCTTATGACGTACGAAGAGCTTGCAGGCGACGGCTTCATCCTTAACCCAGAGCGGCACCTAGGAGAGACCATCAAAGTGAAAGACGGCATCTCGGTTGAGGAACTCTCGCTGAGGATCACCCGAGGGTCCGGCTGGGCCAAGAGACAGCTCGAAGAGCTCAATTCCAACACTCCCACCAAGTTTAGATACTTGATGCTTCAAAACATCATTGATGGCGAAGTCGAAGACGACCTGCCCTACCTCACGGGGATCGAGCCGAGCCAGGATAAGTACTGCGTCAAAGACGGCGACCTGCTGCTCTCCAAAATCGGCCCCAACTTCAAGATTGCGGTCGCCGATGTGCCCGAGGGCGAGAAGATCCTCGCAACGGGAAACCTCTACATCATCAGCCTCGACCGTGCAAAGGTCGACCCTCGATACGTGAAGCTCTATCTAAGCACCGACCAAGGTGTTGCCCAGCTCCGAAGAGCATGCGTTGGCACGACCATGCCAAGCATTCCCGCTAAGGCGTTCAGCGACATCTTGATCCCGATGGCGAACATTGACGAGCAGGCAAGAATTATCGATCGCTACGAGGCCCTCCGCCAGGACGCTCCTATGTTCTGTCAAGTGAATTTTTGAGCGATCCCGACGTTCATTTTC
>OGDF01003572.1_pt1 | contig 18878 bp, 22 predicted proteins | sample 1570141 | NCBI WGS metagenome assembly OGDF01 (sample SAMEA4370581, study PRJEB24528) | human gut metagenome | reverse complement strand
TGCAGGACTACATCCTCTGATGGTATGACAAACGATGAATTCCTTAAATGGCTTCCAGAAAGCAAGTATGATTACAGACGCAATGTAAGTATTGAGCGACTGATAAGGTCTGCATACTTCAGATATAAGGCATATATCGAGGAAATAGACTATACAATAAAACGGAATCTTAACCGTAACCGGCTTGAAAGACTTGCATCTCTTGATTTTATAAGAGACGGACAGAATATTTTCATCACAGGAAGTTCCGGAACAGGTAAAAGCTATATAGCTTCGGCGATAGGATATGAAGCATGCAAAAATGGAATAAAGACTTTGTACTCAAATGCGTCAAAACTTATGGGCAGCTTAAAATTGCCAAAAATAAGGGCACTATAGAATCCGAGATGAAAAAATAGAAAAGTGCCAACTGCTGATTCTTGACGATCTGTTTCTTATAGGACCGGATGCCGGGGAAAGGTCAATCCTTATGGAAATAATAGAGGACAGACACGGATTAAAATCAATCATAATAACATCACAGCTTCCTCTCGAAAGCTGGTATGATGCAATTGGTGATCCTACAGTAGCTGACGACTCAGCGTATTTTCCCGGTTGGCAAGCTTTCTTTTAAGCGTATAGCCTAGCCAGTCTGAACGTTATTCTTTAAGCATTTGTACCTCATTTGCACAATTTTTTATAACACTTTGTCTTACAGTTATGTATTACATTCCACTACGTTCCATACTTTCGTCTCCGACCAACCCGAAGAAAGAAAAAAGAGAGAACCAAGTATACCTCAGTTCTCCTTTCTTATCTTATTTATTCCTCTTTCTTTGTTTTCATTTCTATTATTCATATTAACAAATCTTGCAACCAAAGATGAAAACCATTAACTGAGGCATATTGACCTACCATGTCTATATAGTTAATTGCATAAGACAAATCCACTTCATAACCATAAAAATCTATCAAATCTCGTATTAATTCTTCCGGAGTAATCATAATGTTATTTTTGATTCTAAAGAACGATTGTCTATAATCGTTTGAAGCGTATTAGAACATTTTTCATATTCTTCTTTATGCTCAATTCTAAATTTGCTACATTCAATGGCTATATTTAGCTACATTTCATTATCTCTTTGTTAGTTTAATAAACTTTTTCCATTCTTTAGATGGATTGTTTAAATCAATATAAAATGCCGCATTCCGTTCCTACCAGATTCAACGTGGATGACATTTCATCATCCACGACCGATTGTTCGTTTTTCCTAAAAGAAAGGGATTAGGGAGCAAGCGTTACCAGTTTGACCGTATACTCTTCTTCCTTTTCGTTGAGCACCTGGATCTCCTTTCCATCTACTGTCACCTTATAGCAAACAACACGATAGGGCTTTTCTTCCAGTCGCCAATACGAAACGATAGAATGCTCTTTGTTATCTCCAAACAAGGTTGGAGAGGAGAGACAATAGGCTATTTCAGGCACCACTTTCTCAACCGACAAATATTTGATTCGTACAGCAGCTTCTCCCTAGCTGTCGACAAACACTTCCAAAGGTTGAACCTTGTCAAAACCTTCCGATGCCAGACGATGAGCGTACAAGTGGGATAACACATTATAGCCCTTTCCCTGTTCATAGCTTCCCGGCAACATTCCTTGACACAAATTGTCACCCGACTCGCTTGACATATACATATTCAGGCAATAAGTAAGCGGTACAGGAGAAGGTGAAATTTCGAAATCATCATCCGAATCACATCCCACCAATACAAGAGTCACCACAAAAGACAATAAAAAAAGATACATTTTTTTCATAACATAACGGTTTTAATGGATAGATATATACAAATTCTTTCTCGTTTGACTAAAGTCCATGTCTGGTGCAGGTATTGCATTGTGGAATCAACCATTATGCATACCACCCCATCCCCAATTCATATGAAAAGAAGCAGGATATGTAATTCCACCAAAGCCATCCGGATTGTCAATAAGCGACAAGCCTAAATTGCCGTAACGACCATTATAGACATATTCTGCATACAAATCGTATTCAGTAGAGCATTTTGTATATCCGTCACATACCCAAGCATGACCTGTTTCAGACTTACCTACCATGAACACCGGTCTCTTGTTATGAATAAGCTCATCATCAGCCACCTCCGTATCATTATGTTCTTTTTGAATTACACGATATCCATACGTTTGGAATCCCATCTTAGCATCTGACAAACTTGCCGAAGATTCTTTAATGCCATATTGAACATGTATCGTCTTCCCTATATCTGCAATCAGATATTGACTTGCATAAGTCGGCTGGTCATCCAACATATTACTCCAATCAAACGATGAAGGATACTGATGGAACTTCATAATTTGTACCATAGCTACGGGGACGCATCCTGCAACACAATTTTCAGGACATAGGTAATTATACCCACCACTCTGCGACCATAATGTTGTAGTTAAAGGACCTACATTGTTATATATGTTGTTATCTCTAAGTCCTATAATCGTATATTCATAAGGAATACTGTACCGATCAGCTATATCATATATACGCTGCGGCATATCCACCTGTTGTACAGAGGACAGAGTCATGAAGGACCATCCGTCCTGCGAATAGGTTTCATTCAATTCTTTCAAACGGTTTCTGCACATGACCGCTTCAGGAGCAGTACCACCGGTAATCCCGAAGATGCAACATTTGCTATGTGAGGGGTATACTTCAACCATTCCAACGCAATTTGTGAAACAGTCTGTGCATCCAAATGCTGACTGGAACGGATAGCCTGAGCCATCTCATCCAACCAAAAATTCAGGCCTTCATTGTTCGCCATCTGTTCCAATGAGAAACTATGAGTGTCCGAATAGGCTAAAATCGGATAATACGCTTTCGTGGCACTGACCATCGTCCAACCTCCCCCTTCATGGTTAACCACATAAGCCAGTGGAGTATTTTGCGTGTCCAATATCGGACTTGTCTGACTAGGTAACTGACGTGACTGGACAGCAAAAGTTCCACCACCTTGTTGAGCGTGGAAGACCTGTGCCGAAATCCAACTTCACAAATATGTAGCGGAATGCGTAGTGAGGGTAAAAAAAGAACCCTTGAACTATCTCTAATTCAAGGGCTTTCTAAAATTGAAAAGCTTTTTGGTGGTGCCACCAGCAACCGAAAGTCGGTTTGTATGGCACTATTTCTCAATAAGTTATATCTTTATCACGATGTTAGTCCCTTGAATAAGGTTTTCACAGCTTTGCACCGTTCGACATCAGTTTGTTTCTTGGGTACGATTTCTGAGCACAAAGATAATATTTATATTGTGTTTGGTAATTCTTATGCCTTAAATATTTTATACTTTAATGCATATAAGCAATATTATGATATTGTATTCATGCTAATTTATAATTAGTTAGTATGGAGTCATAGAAATAGAGATAGCTGAGGATTATCTTTCATTATATTTTTAATGTTATCTATTAGAACCTCATCACTCAGTTCATGATCATATTTGGGGTATTTTCGTTTGATTGCAATAATGTGATATGCAAACTCTTGATATTGATATTTTAAATGAAAAAGTCTTCTTTGTAAATAATCTTTGCAGTTTTGAGAGTATTGCAAGTCGTATTTTATATGAAGAAATATAGCACGTAGAATATTAGCTTCAATTGTTGGATTGAGTTTTTTATAGTTGTCATTTTTTTGAATTATATCTAATTCCATTTTCTCAACACATTCATTGTAGTATTTAGAACATAATTCAAGTTTATTTATGTTCATAACGAGTGAGTCAAAATTATAGAAACATCCTTCTGCTATATTTTCAACAATATATTGTTCGTTCAATTTGACTAAATTATTCCTAAAACTCCAATTGTTTTCAAAACTCCATAAATCGACTTGATAATCACAAAGATCAATTTTGGCTCCTCCCATTCTGTTGATATTAAATTTTAACTTTGAATTTGTCAATATTGAAATTAAACGATTTGAAGGAAGATTGAAAATTATATCTAAATCTCTTGATGCTTTTTTATTAGCTATATCTCTTAAATATCCTCCTATAACATAAGCAGTCCCTTCAACAAGCGTTTCATACAGAAAAAACTTAAATATAGGGTAAGACTCCAAGAAAGAATAAAATTCCTTCTTGAAGTTAAGTTTGAATAAATTATAATCAGATATAGGCTTTAGCATTATAGTTTTATTCCTTTTAATTTTTGGTATAAATCTAGAGCATATGAATCAGTCATACCTGCAATATAATCAACTACAAGTTGATATTTTTTATATTGTTTACTAACATTTTCGTCTTTATTATAGTTTTCGTATATAAAACGAAAACTAGATGATATTAGTTTATACAATCTAGATTCTTTGTTGTTGCCTTTTGTTTGAAAATTGTCAGATTTTGTAGCAGGAATAAATATATCTAATAATCCATATAATGCTTCCCAGCCAGCTATTTCTGTTTTCATAATCTTCTTATTGTCGAAAATTATCAACTGAAGTTCTTTGTACGCCTTTCTAATATCTGAAGCAGTAGAAGCTAGTATTAATTCATAGGGAAAACTACCATCCATTATTGTGTCATAGTTTTCTTTAAAACATTCAATAACTGCTCCAATCATTCGTCCTTGAGTAAGTACTCTAAAGTTTTGAACAATTAAAAAAAGTTTTTCATTATTGAATGATTGAAACTGATTATACAGTTTGTCCAATTCTTCCAACAAGTCCTTGTTCTGTTTAAGATTTTTGTTAAATGTGGCTTTGATGATTTCAAAATCAATCAATCCTAGCTTTGCTCCATCTTCAATATCTGCTGCACTAAAAGCAATATCATCTGCTGCTTCTAATAAATATGTTACTGGATGTCTCTTATTCTGCAATTTTAGCACTTGAGATATTTCTTCGTAATCCTTATTTTCAGATGCAAAATATCCAAATTTTTTTAAAGCAACATGTTTAGCCAGCTTTCCTTCATTGCCATTAATTGAAGAATGCGGATATTTTATGATACACGCTAAAGAAGGATATGTTAAATTGAAACTGTATTCATCTTTGAAGAAATGCAACTTTCTTAATATTCTAAATGTTTGAACATTACCATCAAAATTTGTAAGATCTTGTATCTCCTGATTTCCCAATCCTTTCTTATTTTCTTCTTCATTAAAGAAATCAACAAAGTAGCTTCTTATTGCTTCTTCGCCAAAATGTCCAAAAGGAGGGTTGCCTAAATCATGAATAAGTCCACTAACCCGTAATAGAGAACTAATATGTCCTTTATAAATTTCTGTTATATATTTTTGTTCTAGCAAGAATTTTTCGATACTTAACCCAATTGAACTAGCTATATACGAAACTTCGAGTGAATGAGTTAATCGGGTTCGTATAAAATCACTTTGTTCTAAGGGAAAGACTTGTGTCTTGTCTTGAAGGCGTCTTATAGGTGAACTTGATATTAGCCGTCCATAATCCCCTTCAAATGGATTTCTTCCATCAAAAGTTTGTCGGGGAGACTTTTCTCTGAATGTTTGGTCTAGTAAAAGTTCACTCCAACGTTCCTGTTCCTTTATTTGTTTCTCGATTTCTGCCATAATCTTTATTTTCTTGCAAAGTTATATAAAATATATTTTAATTATTCGCTTTGTTTATTTAGCGATAATTTTGGGTTGTATTTCTCAATATAGGGTGTGCTAATTATTATTCTTTTAAATAATATCCTCCTATTTTAGGTGCTCCTCTGAATTCAATCAGATTTTGCTTAGATAAAGAACTTAAATATCGTTTTATAGTCGGTACACTCTTTCTTAATTGTCGTGCTATTTCTGTAGCATTTAATCCTGCATGTTCTTTCAGTAAATTAAGAACTTCCTGTTTCTTCTCATTTACTGTATCATTTACTGTATCATTTACTGTATCATTTACTGTATCACTCATGATACCGTGTTTTCTTTTGAGTACTATCGTAAATATCCCTTCCGTATGAAATTCCGGTTCGGGTAGATTTGCTTCCCTCATGGCTTCCTGCATACGAGGAATACCGGATGCAACTCTTTCGACCAAGTGCATACGGGTAAATAAACCGAAAATTAGCGGATTACGTGTCATGCTTTTATGCCCGAAATCTTTAGCTACAATAGGCAGAAGTCCTCCGGGATTGGAAATCTCTACCCGGTCGTCAAACATTTCTATCATAATGCTTGCACCTTGTTCATAGTAATCACGATGTGACAGAGCGTTTATAATGGCTTCTTTAAATACGGTCAGAGGTATTTCCCAAATTTCTTCTCTTGGTCCTGTTCCCTCTATTTTATAGGCTACTTGCAGTTTACTTTCTAACCAAGCTATAGCCTGTAGATATTGCTGGTACAATGAACCTCCGAATGTTTTATCATCTATAATATAGACTTTATTCGTTCCCTTGAAAAGAACACACCTTGTGATAGCATGTGGAAACTTTCGTTCAGGTTGCTTGCCGAAGAACATCGCTGCACCGTTCTTTGCCGTTCCATTCTCGGTAAACAGTTCCAAGTTTTCAAATATTTGTTTGTCGGGTGTGGACGGACTTAGTTTTGCTTCTGTTCGGAAATCCTTAATCATCTGTTCATCTGCATCTGTGTAGATATTGAACCAATGGCAGGGTATATGGTCGAAGAAGATTTTGTTACACTCCTGAAAGAAGCTGCGCATTTCTTCGGCTGTGCGAAGTTTCTGTGAGTTTGCCCCCTCACGGACATAGATAGAACCGGAAAATATATAAGGTTTATCCTTGCCGGACGGAACATCAATCACCCAAACAGTTTTATTCACAATATTTACGGAATACAATTCACAGTGGAGTGCAGGAGATATTTCGCTGATAGAACCTTGAATAGCAGAACGCTTATCGTTTTCTAAGTTAGTATCTACCACTTGTCCGTTATCATCTACTCCAATAAGCAAATATCCTCCGTCTGCATTGGCGAAAGCACATATTTCCTCTGTCAGTTCACGCACCTTTGAAGGAACACGAACCTTAAATTCTACATTGTAGCCTTCTCCGCTATCAATAAGTGATTGTATGTTTTCTGTATTTAGCATGAATTTTATCTTAATAATGCAAATTTACGGATAAATCAGTGAAAACAAAATAGTTGTCATAAATTCCTTTTCCTAAATTCAGAGGGTATGACGCCTTTATATTTTTTGAATAGCTTGTTTAAGTGGCTTTCATCTGTAAAGCCTAATTCAGCAGCAATCTCATTGATTCTCATTTCGCTATGCAATAATCTGTTTTCTACTAACTTCAACTTATATTTGATGATGTATTGTTGCATTGTTTCATTTGTATGCTTTTTAAAATAGCGCCCCAAATAATTTTGCGAGATGCCAAAATGCTGGCTAATAGTGTCTGCCTTTATTTTATCGGGATTATATATATTGTTTTGGATATATTGCAAAATATCCAATGTCTTTTCCTCTGAACGTTCATCAATCTTTTCAGGCAGATACTTGGCAATGTTACGAGTAACGATGACTATCAATGTATTTATTAATTGTTGTATCAGTTCTTTGTTATACAAATCTTGATTGACATATTCTCTTATAAGAGCTTCTATTATAGACTTTATAAGCGGTTTATCCGTGATGTTTTTTAAGATACAACCCGGTTGATGATTGGCATGTTGAAGAATAAATTCTAAGTTCTTAATATTTTTAGGTCCAAAGAAACCAGAATGAATATATATATCATTAAAACGAATGAAAAAGAATTTGGTAGTAGTATGAATATCAAAAGAATGGCAATCTTGAGGGGTTATTAGAAACATATGTCCCTCATGATAATCAAATTTATTATTATTGATACATTGTAAACCTGTTCCGGAAAGGATATAAACCAATTCAAAAAATATATGTTCATGCTCTTTAAGAGGAGATTCTTCGAGCTCTTTTACGCTGATTTCAAACGGCTGATGTAGATTTTCCTTTTTCATGTTGCAAATATACTGTATTTAGGAAAATATATACTAAAAACAAAGAATGAAATCGGTATAATTTTGCTCTCTGAAATAATCTTTTAAATTATATATGAATTATGAACTTCTTAGAATTAGTAAAAGAACGCCATTCTGTTAGGCATTATGCACAGCAAGTGGTAGAAAAAGAAAAACTAGACTACATTTTGGATTGTGCTCGTTTGGCTCCTTCGGCAGTCAATAAACAACCGTGGACATTTATTGTAGTACAAAGCGATTCCCAAAAACAGAAATTAGCTAAATGCTATCTGGCAAAATGGTTTACGGAAGCTCCTGTATATATTGTTGTCTGCGTAAATACTGATATTGCATGGAAACGACAGTTTGATAATAAAAACCATGCTGATATTGACGGGGCTATAACTACTGAGCATATTTGTTTAGCAGCAGCAGAACAAGGGTTAGGAACTTGTTGGGTATGCAATTTTGATGTTGCGATGTGTAAGGAAAATCTTGATTTAGAAGCATATATTCAACCTATAGCAATAATTCCCATTGGCTATCCAATCAGCAAAGAACATCAACTATCTACGAGAAAGGAAATTAATGAAATTGTTTCATATATATAAATTAGGAAATGAAAAAGAAGATATTATTTGTTGTTACCAGCCATGATAGATTGGGAAATACCAATAATCCAACAGGTTATTATTTATCAGAAGTAAGCCACCCTTGGTCTGTTTTGATAAGTGCTGGGTATGAGATAGATTTTGTAAGTCCCAAAGGTGGTAAAGCTCCAGCAGAAGCAGTCGATTTGACAGATGAAATAAATAAAGCGTTTTGGGAAAACTCGGTTTATCGATTTAAAATAGAGCATACATTAAATCCCAAAGAAGTTAATCCTGTAGAATACATTGCAGTTTTTTATGCTGGGGGACACGGAGTTATGTGGGATTATCCTAATAACCAAGATTTAGGAAGAATAGCTCAAACAATTTATGAAAATGGGGGTGTTGTAAGTGCTGTCTGTCATGCGCCAGCAGCATTATTAGATGTAAAATTATCAAATGGAGAACTGTTAATCAAGGATAGAAAAATAAATAGTTTCACGAATGAAGAAGAAAGATTCCTTAAAACAGATTCAATAGTACCATTTATGCTTGAAACAGAACTGAAAAAACGAGGTTGCCTTTTTGAAAAATCCGGTTTGTGGAAGTCACATGTTACAGTAGACCATAGAATTATAACAGGGCAAAACCCTCAATCTGCCTTAGAGGTGGGAAAAGCTATTTTGCAAGAATTAGAAAATCTATAAAATTGAAGCAATATAGTGAGTTTCTTTATTTTAGGATAATAAGGAATACTCACTATATTCTTAGTTATAGCAATTAATATGAATAAATTATTACAACAGAAGTTTTTTCGATTATTATCGGAATATTCTCAACGTAAAGTTTCTGCATCCGAGTTGATAGAAGCTATTAATGAATTAGCAGCCTATGTAGCCGATTTTAGTATTAATGAGCAGGATTATAGCGTATTACTGCGTTATTTCTCCTTTGGATTGCATCGTCTTAAATCGTATCGAGTGCGGTTTGAGCAAGAAAAAAATACCTTATCTGCATCTTATTGATGAAGCGATAGGACTTTTGAACACTGAAATACGTCTTATCGAGTGGCGCATCAAGTACCCGGAACAATTCAAACAACGGATTGGCAAACAAACACTTTCCCCTCTCTATCTCGCAGACAAGACAACCCTTATCAACATTATGGAAATGGTAAGCGGTCTGTTCCTCTCCAAAGACATCGTGTATCAGAACGGCAAGCCCGCCTACTTGGTGGACTTGACGAAAGCCTTTGAATGGCTGTTCAACATCAGGATAGGTGACTGTTACCAAAAACATGAGGACGTGATAAAACGAAAGCCGGGCAAACTGACCGGGTTTCTTAATGGATTGGTAGAACTTATCAAAAAGGAACATGACAAGAAAGGATATAGATAATCAGCAACTTACGATTTATTTATAGGGGATTCCATTAGTTCCCCCGTAATTTCTTTGCGCCCGATTTCTGAACTTTGCTTCATCAATCGATTGACAGACCATAATGTATAATCAGAAAAATGAAGCAATCATGTATATAGACAATGACGATTTCAGCGTATGGATGCAGAAGCTGTACGCCAAACTGGAAGAACTCTGCAAGGATGTGCGGGTACTGCGCAATGCCGACAGGGTGCTGCCTGAAGATGACAACCTGCTGGATAATCAGGACTTGTGCCTGCTGTTCAAAGTAAGTATCAAGACCCTGCAACGCTACCGGGCTATCGGTGCGTTGCCGTATTTCACAATCAGCGGAAAAGTGTACTACAAGGCTTCCGATGTCCGGGAGTTCATCAAGGAGCGGTTCAGCGTTACCACGCTACGCCAGTTCGAGAAAGAACACTGCACGAAGAAAAAGAAATGAATTAGAAAGCCGGGGCGGTTCTGCTCCGGCTTCGCTTTTGTTTTATGGCTTGCCTAATTTGTCGGCTTTCTCCCTTAGCTGCTCGGCTTGTTTGTTTAACAGCCTTGCCCGTTCCAACGCTTCCGCCTGTTTCCTGCTACGGTATTCAAAGCCTTTCACCGAATCGGTCAGGCTTCGAATGAAAGTGTTGTCCCGTTCCCGGCTGAACTTCGTTTCCAGCAAATCAAGGCTGCTGCCGTCTGCCTTTCCTTTCATCAGGATATAGCGGTATCTTATATCGTTGTCCTGTAACCGCTGCATTCTTTGTATAAACCGCACATTCAATGCAAGCGACACAAGACAAATGATTATCCCTGCTGAAAGAAGAAAGAACTTGGGTTTCAAATAGGAAGTTACCCGGTATGTCAGTTTGCCGTACCATGAAACGGGCGTTGTTTCTCCGGCTGGTGTATCATCAGCCGGGAACAACACCTTTAATCGCTCCTTGAAATATCGATGCGAGGTCACGATAAGCCCCTTTATATCTTCAAGGTCTTGTTTTTGGTTCTCGGACTGCCCTTTTCCGATACTGCCAATTTGGTTTAGAATCTCTTGCACCATGTTTTCAGTAATGCCGGATTTACCTTGCATTTCCGAAATGCGCTGTTCGATAACGTCCAGTCGGTTAATCGTTTCCTCCCGGCTGGCTGGCGTTACCTGTCTTTCCTGCCGTTCTTTCAGTTCCGTAACCATGGAGAGAAGCCCCTCCAAAATTAAGTTATTTTCCATGTTCCTATAATTTTAAGTGTCGTTTCTTTTTCTTCTTTTTTCTTTCACCGGGATTGTCGGGCGTTTCATCAGCCGGAGAGGACGGGGCGGAGAACAGACCGCCCAAGCCTGCCAATAGCGGACTGTCGGCTTTGCCCGGTGTCTGCGATAGCTCCTGAACAGGTGCGGAAACCGTCTGTCGGTTGCTTTCGGTAGTGTTCAACCCCGCATCCCCGAAACATTTATCCAGCTTGGAGAAACTGAAACTGCGGTCTATCTCCGAACCTTTGAACGTATATTCGCCTTTGGAAAAGGATATACCCTGCACTTCGCCAGTCTGTCCCCTGTACTTGAAATGAATCCCGATACCCTTTTCTGCCAGCCGGGTTTGTAACTGCTGCCAGTTCCTTGATTCCCCAATTTCATTCTTTACTGTGTTGTAAATCTCGTATTTGGATTTGTCCGGCTCTCTCAAACGGTGTTGCTTTACATGCTCCTTGCCTTTAGCGAAATAAAGCCCGTGTTTGGCTTTCAGCTTCTTGCATACTTGTTCATTACGGTACATGTCGTTCCTGTCCGAAATGGTCTTGCCGTTGTTGTCTATGCGGTTGAACACGATATGCACGTGCGGATGTTCCCGGTCTTGGTGGCGCACGATGATGTACTGCGTATCGGTGATTTTCATTTCACGCATGTACTCCTGCGCAAGCTGTATCATTTTCCCGTCTGTCAGCTTGGGTGCGTCCACCGGGGAATAGCTTAGCGCAATATGTCCGACAGGCTTTTTCAGGTCGGGGTTCATCCCGGCTTGCAGAATGAAACTGCGTATGATGTCCCGGTTGCTTTCCGCTAACACTCCCTCCGCATGAAGCAAGGCAGCCTGTTCCTTGCCCAGCACGTAATTTACACAGCCTTTAAATCCGCTTCCCTTTTTTATTTTTCCAATCATCCGACAGTTGGTTTATGATTTCGACAATCCTGTTTTTGAGTTTCACCAGTTCCACCGCCACCAGTGCGAACCCTCCGGCATTCGCCCGGTGCGCCAGTTGGTTGATGTTGTTGGCTTCGCTCGCCAGCTTGCGGATAGTGTCCGCATCCTGCCTGTTCAGCCGGGGCGTTACCTCTGCCGAAACGACCGCCTGCCGGACGTACTCGCTGACACGCAGCCTGGCTTCGGTGGCTCGCTTCCTGATTGCGTAGAACTGTAACTCGGTCAGTTTCGTGCTGACTACCCGGTTCTGCTTGTCTATCCAGCTTTTTGCCGGGCGACCTCCCGGCTTGTTCCTTATCCCTGTCATGTGTTTTTGCTTTTAGGTGGTATCTTAAAAATTGCGACCAACGGGAGAAATTTTCTTTGCTGTCAAGCAAAGCAAGGTGTTTCGGTCTACCGAAACATAACCTTGCTCTCCCTAATCACACAGCCTGCCGTCGGTTCATGCCGCCAGCCTTGCAGGTCACATCCTTAGCCCTCTCTTTCTTTTTTCACCCGGATTTTGTCTGTTATCATGCTCCGGCTGGGGCTTGTCGGTAACTGTCAAATCTTGGGATTGCTTCACTTTAAGGCTACGCAGATAGTCGTTCAGGTCATTGTGACCGCTGTACAAGTGTGATGCGTCACGCACACGCCATTTGTATTCCTGCCTTATGGCTTCAACCGCTTTCCTGCCTGCCTCGTCATTGTCAAGCATACAGTGTATATGCCCGTAATCAGCCAACGGATATAAGGCTTTATCTACGTTGGCGGTGGAGTTCAGGATAACGTAATCCTGCCAGTCGGTACAGGGCATACCCGGGCTTTTCTGTTGCCGGATAGTAAGGAATGAGAGGAAATCCAAAAAGCCCTCGAACACGAAACAGGTGTCTTTTGGCTCTCCCTTTTGTCTTATGTGGGTGATGTCTTTCGATGTGCTGCCCTTGAAACGGGGATTGCGAAGCTCGTAACCTCCTGAATCATTCCTGAACGCCAGCGCAAAATAAGGCTTCCCACCGATGCGGTAATACATTTCCTGCACGTATGGGGCTGCCGTTCCGGGGGAAATCCCCCTTTCCTGCAAGTAGCGCATGAGTGCCGGATTCTGTAACGGCTGTATTCTGCGTATCTCTATCGGGCTGGTAGCCTGCCTTTTTGTGTCCCTTTCGGGCAGGTCTTTCCCGTGAAAGGAAAAAGAGGTAATGTCGCCCTGCTCCAGTCGGCAGATAGCACCGTAGGCGTTGCACCCGTTCTGCTTCATCACAAGGTCGATGAGCGTCCCGCCCTCGCCAGTTCCGTAGTCACACCATAGATTGGCGTTATAATCCACCTTGAAACTTGGCGTGTTGTCCTCCCGTAAGGGGCTGCGGTACATCCCATAGCTTCCCTTTTCCATAACGGGTTGGATTCCTAAAGAGTTCAGGTAGTCTTTGATACTGATATTGTTGGCTTCCTTGTAGGTCATAATCTTTATTTTTTTGGTGTTGATAAATCGCAGTAGCACAGTAAGAAGTCAGTAAGAAGAAAAGTTATTATGTTTCTTCGCATAATTCTTTTTCTTTCAGTGGATTATCTCTTATGCAGTAAGATAAGTAAGTTATTTCTTCAAAAGAAAATAGAAATACAGCCTTATATTCCTGCTTGCTCTTTTCTTGTTTTTCTTTTTTCCGGTTTTCCAAAAAGTTTTGGATTTTATCTTACTGCTTACTGCACATTGTACAACAGGCTGATTTTTAATAGTTTGAATAATAGCATGATACTTTTGCAGTAATTACTGCATGGCTGCCTATCCGTAATCGTCATTTGTATAGGATGCAGGAATAGGCTTTATTCTATACCCATATACCGAATAATTCTGTTTGTTGATACGTTTTTGCACTCGTTTGAACCCGGCTTTGCGCAACGCTTCCCCCAGCCGTTTTTCAGATAGCTGCATGGCGCATATATCCCGTAAACGTGCCAGTATTTGTGCCGTTGTCATAAAGAACAAGGGTTCTTCCTCCTCTGTCGGCTTCTCAAAATATTGTGTCAGCATTTCAAACTCGACCGTCTGCACCTCAAATCCCGCATTTGCTAAATGCAATTCTCTAATTTCCAAATCATTGAACCAGTAGCGCACGCCCTGACGGTACAGGTACATGATTTCGGAATAGACGTTGTCCATGTGAATACTTTCTGCCGTGGGCTTGTCTATGCGCAGCACCTCGAACGGCAAAAAACGCCTGCTGCCTGTCGGGTCGGTCAGAAACTCGTTGCCGTTTACCGAAGCCATGAAGCTGGCGAGGTGGGGGTATTCCTCTATGTAAACATCATACGGTCTGCGGTACTTCACCGCCGGAGTGGTGATAAGGTTCTTCAATGCGTTCTCGTTCTGCTTGTTAACTTCCTTTAGCTGGTCGTCAATGTTGATGAACAGGTATTCGGCTATCAGTGTCAGGATGTCTTTGCCCTGCGGGTCTATCTTCCCGGTGAACAGGTAGTTCTTAAGCGGTGTCGGGCAAAGGTTGTCCAGCCACCACGATTTGAATTGTCCCTGCCTGTCCCCGGTCAGTACCAGACAGGTATGGTTCTGACACCCCGTGTCGTTCATGGCGTTGGCTACCACACCGATAAGCCATTTCGTGAAATATTCCTCCCATTTGCCGGGGTTGGCTACCTGTACCGTGTTCAGAAGCCTGCCGATATGCCCGTGTTCGGCAGGATTCAGTAAGGGCAGGGCGTTGAAGTATTCCCGTATGGGATGTACCTTTCTTGCGAAATCGCTTTCCAGTATGGTACGGATGTTCTCGGCAGAGGTGACAATACCAGCGGTTGCGTCCAGCCTGCACCTGAACGAGTTCAGGACGAATTTCGTAACGGGCTGGTACAAGTCCGAAGAACTTGCAGCCCGGTATTCTGTCCGGCTCTTTACGGTATTGAACCGGAAATCGTACAGGACGTTCAACAGGCTTTCGATGCGCTCGTTCTTTGACTGCCAGCCCTCGATATGCCGTGCATCATCACTTCTTTTCTTTTTCATCGGGAAGTCTGTTAGAAGCCGGGACATACTGTTGCTGCATCCACTTTTTGAGTTCCTCCATGTCGAAACGCAGGGTACGCCCACGCTTGACACACGGTATCATCCCCTTACTGGCTAAATGGTACAGGTAATTGACCGAATACCCGGTTATGCCGCTGGCAACGGATATTTTGACTAACACAGGCTCTTTTCCGTCCTGCCGTTCTTCGGGCTGTGCGCCCATGACCGGGGCAATCATCTTTTCGATGTTCTCCAGTCGCTTGAAAATTTCTTCGAAAGGATTGTTCATAGGTGCTTGTTTTTTGAATTAGCACCACAAATAAAATAAGAAAAATCGGTAAAAAACAAAGCGTCAGCCGTTTGGAATCGCTTTGCTTCGCTCTGCACCAAATTAATGTCAGCAAATAGAAAATGGCTTTGTGTTCATTACCTTACTTATTTATGGAGAGGGAAAAAGCCGGAGTTCTTGTTATCGGTTCGTTTCTTTCATGTTGTTTTTGGGTTGGTGGTGGACATTTTCAGACACGCAAGGTCATTTATGGACAGGAAGAAACAACCTGTCATTCAGCCTTATATATTTGCACCAGTGAAGAAAAACGGAGTATTGACAAGAATAAATATATCGGTTATGGAAATAGTGACGATTGAAAAGAAAACCTTTGAACTATGGAAACAGAGGTTTGAAAACTTTGTGGGGCGTGTGGATGCGCTCTGCGTGCCTTTGCGCAGGAAGCGTGACAAATGGCTGGATAACTGCGAAACCTGCCGCCTGCTGAATGTTTCAGCCCGGACGATGCAGACCTACCGTGACACGGGGAAACTGCCTTACTCGCAGGTTAACGGCAAGATTTACTACAAGGCTTCGGACGTGGAAGCCTTTCTGCTCAACCAAGTAAGGGACAATTCTAAAAAGTAGGCGTATGGATTTGATAACGAAAGATTCCGAAACCACGCTGGTACTGTTTTCCTCCCTTGACAGGGTGCTGGAAAACGTGGAGTACGTGGTAATGAACTATCGCCCGGTATTGAACGGTGAACACTACCTGACGGGCGATGAAGTGTGCAGGCGACTTTGCATCAGCAAACGGACGTTGCAGGATTACAGGGACACGGGGCTGCTGGGCTATGTGCAGCTTCCGGGAAAAATCATCTACCGGGAAAGCGAGATTTTAGACCTGCTGGAAAGGCATTACAGAAAATGAAATCTTGAAAACATGAAATCTTGCTTTCTTGAAATATTGAAGTATTGAAATATAGCTGTCTTGTTTTCTATATTGTTTGGTTGAAAGCCAGCAATCACGGTTTCTTGAAAACTGTATTGCTGGCTTCTTCGTGTTTATACGAATAGCTGTTTCTCAACGGCTTGCATATCCCTTAATATCGTTTGGTCTAATACCTTTGCGTAGTGCTGCGTCATTCGGGTGGATGAATGCCCCAGCATTTTAGCCACGTTCGGCAGTGACACGTTGTTAGCCAGCGCAATAACCGAAGCGAAACTGTGCCGGGCTGTGTGCGTGGTCAGGTTCTTTTTAATACCGCATAGGTCGGCAATTTCTTTCAGGTAACTGTTCATCTTCTGATTGCAGGGAACGGGTAACAAAGTTCCTTTATCCATGCAGTAGGGGTTATCCTTATACTTTTCAAGTATCTGTTTGGGAATGCTCAAAAGCGGGATGTTGCAGATATTGTTTGTCTTTTCACGGGGTTTCACTATCCACAGGTTGCCGTTGCTGTCCTCTGAAACGTGTTCAGGGCGCAAGTTATACACGTCTATGAATGCCAGCCCGGTATATACGCAGAAGATGAAAACATCCCGTACCAGTTCCAGCCGTTCAATCCTGAACTCTTTCTGCCATATCCGGTTTATCTCGGCTTGACTTAGGAACTGTTTGTTTACCTCCACCTCGTGAAACTTGATTCCGGCAAACGGGTTCTTTGTCAGCCACTCGTTGGCAATGGCAAGGTTTATCACTTTCTTAAAACATTTCATGTACCGGATAACGGTATTCTGTGCGCAATGCTTCTCCGTCTTTAGGTATAAATCGAATTTGCGTACCAGTTCCCCGTTTACCTCACGCAGCAACATATCATCTACCTTGTAATCCCGTTTAACCAATTCCATGAGGTATTTAAGGCAATTGTCGTAACGTCTTACGGTGATGTCGGCATAGTCCGTCCCGATTAGCTTCCGGCAGTTGTCGTTATGCTCCTTGAACACATTGTATAATGTCTTGAAAGTCTCGTCCTTTCCCTGATAGCGGTTCACTATGGCACGTGCGGAGATAATCTTTCCCTCCAGTTCCAAGTCTTGGTAAATCTGATAGAATTTCACACGCAGGGCGTCAATGTAATGGTTAAGTTCTACGGAGTTTCGGTCTTTGCCTGTTGATTTCTCTTTTTCCTGCGACCAAAGTGGGACTTTTACGCTCCGCTTTAGTTGAAGTTCCACGTATAGGCGGTCATAAGTGACACGCACACGCACGGGTGCTTCCCCGTTTTTTAACAGTTTGCTACGCTTGATGAAGAATAACACGCTGAATCTTTTTCTTTCCATACGGCTCAATTTTTAATGATACAAAGTTAGGAAATCGAACTGAGAACCCTGTTATGTAAAATAGTGCAACGTGCTGTAAAAGAATGAAGTAAACACCTCGCAGTGGAACATTTCGGGCTTTTGAAAACAGTCCCTTGAATAAGGACGTATAGTTTGCTTCAATCCCACTAATTTTGCCTACTCTTGGAAAAGAAAAATCCCCGAACTTCTTTGAAATTCAGGGATTTACATCGTTTTGCTTTCTTAAAAAGTGGTGCCACCAGGAATCGAACCTTTTGCTTCGGTTTATTCTAACTCCTTGAGTGACTGTACACTTATTACTTTATCTTTTATGAAAGCCATTGAATTAGCATCACACTAAATTCATCGCTTTTCGTAATTGTCTTTGCAATCGTCATCTCTTTGACAATGTAAAGGTAGATAAAAAGTTCGATTTCCGCAAATGTCAATAGGATTTTTATGAAATATTTTTTGCTCAAACCTGATAATGTTCCTAAAAGATGGCTAAGAGCCTGTCTAAATCTTACTCAATTCTATTTTGAGAGTTTCATCCAGTATCTTTCAGCCATAGGCTGTAGCCTGTCTCTTATTGCCTTCATCACAGTATCGAAATCAAGTGCCTCTTTCCATTGAATTTTTCTAAGAAAAGCCTTCCAACGGCTTATGCGTGCCTCGTCTGTAACAAAACTATCCGTAAACAGTTGCAAATCGGGGTTGTATGCAAGCCCTCGATTGTCAAACGTCGCTTCAATAGCGTCATACAAAGCGTTGTCATTCAAACTTCTCTTCGTCAGGAGCTGATAACAGTCAAAGAAATCTTTCATGCGACTGTTGAGAACATCACGGTCTATCATCGTATGGAACTTCTCGGCAATAACGGTTTCTAAAGAATATGCCTGTATATTCACAGAAGGGATATCCGGTAAAAGCAGAGGAAAGTCTATTGTTGTTGGATGTGGAATGACGACATCGCCAAAGCCAATATCTACAGACATATTATAAGCTATGGTATCCATATGGGCGGTAAAATAGAATCTTGTACCAGGATATTTCTTTTCGACCGTGATCGGTTCTATTTTGATACTTCCCGCGTCAAATGATACCCCATCTTCATCGCATACGATACCCAGGATTTCTTGGAAGACACGAGCCAGGAAATCCCTGTCACGACTGATCC
>OGDF01003548.1_pt1 | contig 18972 bp, 16 predicted proteins | sample 1570141 | NCBI WGS metagenome assembly OGDF01 (sample SAMEA4370581, study PRJEB24528) | human gut metagenome | reverse complement strand
TGTGGGTCAGCGCACCCAGATTGCCGTACACCCGCTTCTCCGCGTGGTCGCGGATGGCGCAGGTGTTCAGCACCACCACGTCCGCCTGGGCCGGATCGTCGGTGAACGAGCACCCCATAGCCCGGAGCATACCCATAATGTGCTGGCTGTCGGCCACGTTCTGCTGGCAGCCGAAGGTATCCACCAGCGCGCGGAGGGGCCGGGCGGCGTGCATCTCCTTCAGCTTTGCTTCAAAATCCCGCTGGCGGTCCAGCTGCGCGGCGGGGATCTGTACCTGTGTTCTTTCCAAGAGGACCTCCCTGCCCCCGGCGGGGGCGAAGTTGAAATATCGTGGACAGTATAGCACACCCGGCGCGGAAATACAAGGACGGCGGGGCCATAGGCAAAAAGACGCCGCCCCCGGAAGGGACGGCGCAAGCGGGTGGGATATTGGAAAGCCTCCGAACCGTATAGTACACCGGGGCGAAGCGCTTGTAAATAGGAGCTTTTGCCGCATTTTGGCGGAAAAAGTCGAAGGCTGTCGAATTTGGCCGTTCCGCGAATTTTTTGTGAACATTTCACAAATTCTTCCAAACCCTCTTTTCAACGCAAGACATATTTGCTATAATTAGTCAAGGATAAGGGGAAACCACTCCCCGACCCTTGCACCGTTACCCGTTACGGAAAGGAGCAAACACTATGAAGTTCACATTCGCCTGCAAGAAGATCTCTCTCAACGACTCCATCAAGGAATACGCCGAGAAAAAGATCAGTAAGCTGGACAAGTATTTTCCGGAGGAGGCAGACGCCTTTGTGACCTTTGCTGTGGAGAAGAAAAACCGCTGTGTGGTGGAGCTGACCATCCGCGCCGCCAACGGCACGCTGTTCCGCGCCCAGACCGAGGACCCCGACGGCGATATGCGCAGCGCCATCGACGAGGCCGTCAGCTTCATCGACCGCCGCATCCGCAAGAACAAGACCCGCCTGGCCAAGAACCTGCGGCCCGACGCGCTGGTGTCCACCGTGCCCGCCGAATTCGACGTGGTGGAGGACAACGACTTCGACATCATCCGCACCAAGCGCTTCTCCGTCAAGCCCATGACCACCGACGAGGCCGTTCTGCAGATGAACCTGCTGGGGCACTCCTTCTATGTGTTCCGCAATATCGAGACGAACGCCGTGTGCGTGGTGTACCACCGCAACAACGGCGGCTACGGCCTGATCGAGACGGAGGAGTAATTCACATACACGACACGAGAGAGCACCGCCGAAAGGCCGCCTGACACAAGAAAACACACGGTTTTGCCTGTGTCTATCCGGCTGAAATCGACCGCAAAAACGCCCACATGCGTCAGCATGCGGGCGTTTTTGCAGCCAATTTCAGCTCGAATTTACTTTGGCAAAACTGCTTCGCACCGAAAAAGAGCGCGTTTTGTGCAGAGCCGAGGCGCGCCGCCGCAGGCATACTGGATGTCTGTCAAGGCGGCGCAACGATGGGGCTGCGCGAAACGCGCCTTTTGCGGCGTATGTTTTCTTATGCCAGGCGGCCTAAAGGCGGTGCTCTTTTTTTGCTGACGGATCCCGTCATTTTGATGCAAATGACCCGCCGCTTTAGCCGATGCTGTAAGTATATTCACCAAAATCACATATTCTGCGAATAAATATTCAATTTTGCCTTGACATTCCCGGACTGTGGTGGTAAATTATGCAACATCAACGAGAGAGATGCACCGGACGGCGGCAAGCCCATCCCCGGAAAACGCACACTGGAAAGGCGGTACGACCCATGAAAAATCACCACAGCAAAGGAGTTGGCACGATGGCACTGCCGCGACGACGACAGGCGCACCGCCTGCACCGCGCGGCATGAGCTCTCCCGACCACATACATTTTATACATGAATAAATATTCACCATATACGGAAGGATATACGACCATGAAAAAGTTTGTTTCTTTGCTTCTGGCGCTGATGATGGCGCTTTCTCTGGTAGCCTGCGGCAGCAAGGCTGATACGACGACCGACGACAAGACCGACGACGACACCGTGACCGAGCCGGCCAACGCGCTGGAAAAGATCAAGGCCGACGGCGTGCTGACCGTGGCCCTCAGCCCCGATTTCTCCCCCATGGAGTTCGTGGACTCCTCCAAAACCGGTCAGGACCAGTATGTGGGCTTTGACATCACGCTGGCCAAGTACATCGCCGAGAACCTGGGCGTGGAGCTGGTCATCGAACCTATGGGCTTCGACGCCAGCCAGACCGCCGTGTACACCGGCTCCGTCCCCATGAGCATCTCCGGCTACTCCTGGACGGAGGACAGAGCCCAGAACTATGAGCTCAGCGATTACTACTACGCCGGTGAAAACGAGACGAGACAGGCTCTGCTCATCAAGAAGGAAAACGCGGATAAGTACACCTCCCCTGAGGATCTGGCCGGTCAGGACGTGGGCGCGCAGAACGCCTCCCTGCAGATGCAGCTGGTGACTGAGCAGCTGACGGGTGCCGATCCCATCTCCATCGGCGACATCACCGTGGGCGTCATGGAGCTCAAGAGCGGCAACATCGAGGCGCTGGCCGTGGCCTACGGCAACGCGGAGATGATCGTGGACGCCAACCCCGATCTGGTCATCTGCACCTGGGAATTCGACGTGAAGGCCGAGTATTCCGCCAACGTTATCATGATGCAGAAGGGTGAGACGGAGCTGCTGGACGCGGTGAACGCCATTCTGGCACAGGCCAAGGAGGCCAACCTCTACGACGGCTGGTACAAGGACGCCGTAGAGCTGGGCAAGAGCGAGAACGCACAGGAGCTGACACTGAACTGACACGGATATACACCGCGGCGGCGGGTACGAAAGCCGTACCCGCCGTCGTATACACAGTAAAAGGAAATCACCATGAAATTCATTGACTTTGAAAAGCTGGCCGCGCTGTTCCTGAAATACTGGGACAAATTCCTCATCGACGGCGTGTCGTACACGCTGGCGCTGGCCGCCATCACCGTGGCCTTCGGCGCGGTGTTCGCCTCTGTGCTGGCACTGATGAAGATGTCGAAGATACCGCCGCTGCGGTGGCTGTCCACCATCTACATCGAGATCATCCGCGGCACGCCCATGCTGCTGCAGCTGTATTTTTTCTATTTCGGCCTGCCCATGCTGATCCCGGCGTTGAACAAGCAGAAGTTCCTCTGCATCGCCATCGCCCTGATCTGCAACAGCGCGGCCTACGTGTCCGAGGTCATCCGTTCCGGCATCCAGGCGGTAGATCCGGGGCAGAAGGAGGCAGCGCTGAGCCTTGGCTTCAGCGAGAGCAAGGCCATGTGGTTCGTGGTGGTGCCCCAGGCAGTGAAGAACATCCTGCCCGCCCTGGGCAACGAGTTTATCATGATCATCAAGGACACGTCCCTGGGCTCCACGTTCTTCATCGGCGACCTGATGACCCAGTACCTGGTGGTCAAGGGCGCCACATACCTGCCCATCGAGCCGCTGGTGATCGTGGGCGTCATCTACTTCATTATGACGTTCGTGCTCAGCAAGGTGTTCGGCCACTTTGAAAGAAAAATGAAGAAGGCCGACCGGAACAACGGCTATGGGCGCAAGCGGAAGCAGCAGCGGGAGGTGCATATCTGATGGCACAGACGCTTATCCAGGTCAAGGACCTGAAGAAATACTACAACGGCGGCGACGTCAAGGCGCTGGACGGCGTCACGGTGGACGTGTACAAGGGCGACGTCATCGCGGTGATCGGGCCCTCCGGCGGCGGCAAGAGCACATTCCTGCGGAGCCTGAACCTGCTGGAAACGCCCACCTCCGGCTCCATCATCTTCGACGGGGTGGACATCACCGGCAAGAAGGTGGACCTCCCCCTCCATCGGCAGAAAATGGGCATGGTGTTCCAGCATTTCAACCTGTTCCCCAACAAAACGGTGCTGGAGAATCTGACCATGGCGCCCATCAAGATCAAAAAAGTCCCCAAGTCGGAGGCCGAGCAGAAGGCCATGGCGCTGCTCCAGCGCGTTGGCCTGGCGGACAGAGCCAACGATTACCCCGCCCAGCTGTCCGGCGGACAGAAGCAGCGTGTGGCCATCGTCCGGGCCCTGGCCATGGAGCCGGAGGTCATGCTGTTCGACGAGCCCACCAGCGCCCTGGACCCGGAGATGGTGGGCGAGGTGCTGGAGGTCATGCAGGAGCTGGCCCAGTCCGGCATGACCATGGTGGTGGTCACCCACGAGATGGGCTTCGCCAAAGAGGTGGGCAGCCGCGTGCTGTTCATGGACGCCGGCAAGATCGCCGAGCAGGGCACCCCCGCCGATGTTTTCGATCACCCCCAGAGCCCTCGCCTTCAGGATTTCCTGAAGAAGGTGCTGTGAAAAAGGAGCAGACAATGAACGATGCAAAAAAGGCGGCGCTGGCCGCCATTGACGAGAAGAAGGAACTGGTGGCAGAGGTGGCGGACGCCATCTGGGATTATGCCGAGCTGTCCATGCAGGAGGTAAAGTCCGCCGCCCTGTTCGTCAAGGTGCTGAAGGCTGAGGGCTTTCAGGTGGAGGAAGGCATATGCGGCATCCCCACCGCCTTCTCCGCCTCCTTCGGCAGCGGTGGGCCGGTCATTGGCCTGCTGGCGGAGTACGATGCGCTGTCCGGCCTTTCGCAGGCGGCGGGCAGCACCGCGTACCACGAGCTGGTGAAGGGCGGCAGCGGCCACGGCTGCGGCCACAATCTGCTGGGCGCGGGGGCCATGGCCGCCGCCATCGGCCTGAAGCACTATCTGACCCAGACCGGAAAAAGCGGCACCGTCATCCTGTACGGCTGCCCCGGCGAGGAGGGCGTGGCGTCCAAGGCCTATATGGCTCGGGAGGGCCTGTGGTACGGCCTTGACGCGGCGCTGACGTGGCACCCCGGCGACAGCAGCGAGGTGACTACCGGCTCCACCAACTCCTGCATCCAGATGATCTACACGTTCCACGGGCTGGCGTCCCAGGCATCCACCGCGCCGGAGCGGGGCCGCAGCGCGCTGGACGCGGTAGAGCTGATGAATGTGGGCGTGCAGTTCCTGCGGGAGCATATGCCCCGCGACGCCCGGGTGCACTACTCCATTCTGGACGCAGGCGGCGTAAGCCCCAACGTGGTGCAGCACCAGGCCAGCGTCCTGTACATGATCCGTTCCAACTTCGTCAAGGACTGCATGGCCCTGCACCAGCGGGTGGACAAGATCGCGCAGGGCGCGGCGCTGATGACGGACACCACCATCGAGCGCCGCTTCGTGGACGGCCTGTCTGACACCGTGTGCAACCACGCGCTGGAGAAGGTGCTGTACGACAACTTCTCCCAGCTGGGCGTACCGCCCTGCACGGCGGAGGAGCACGCTTTCATGGAGGCACTGTCCGCCACCTACGAGGGGCGTGACGTCCCCGGCGGCGTGGGCGCGGAGAACGATCCCGCCTTCGCCGAAAAGGTGAAGGCCATGCAGACCGGCCACTTCAACGACTTCCTGATGCCGCTGTATCAGGGCCCCGCCTTCAACGCCGGCTCCACCGACGTGGGCGATGTCAGCTATCAGTGCCCCACGGCACAGATCCATGTGGCGGTGTGGCCCAACCACGTCCCCTGCCACAGCTGGCAGGTGGTGTCCTGCAACAAGACGCCCATGGCCCATAAGGCCACCGTGCACGCCGGCAAGGTGCTGTGCGCCGCCGCCATCGATCTGCTGGAGCAGCCCGCGCTGCTGGAGGCCGCCAAGGCCGAGTTCCGGCAGCGGACGGCGGCCGGGTACACCTGCCCCATCCCGGCGGACGCCGTGCCGGCGCCCCTCGAGCTGTAAAGAAAGAACACCCCTGACCTGCCGGTCAGGGGTGTTCTCTTACAGATGCAGCTCCTTCAGCCGCCGGAAGCTGCGGCTCGCCAGCAGCAGGCCCAGCGCCGCCAGCACCAGCGCCGCCGCGCCCAGCACCCAGGTCAGCGTGTCCGTCAGCCCCCGGCTGCACAGCCAGGAGAACAGCCGGTAGGCGCCCATGACCAGCAGTATGCCCGCCAGCAGCAGCGCCACCAGCACGGTGGAATTCTCGCAGTTGTCTATCTTCTTCATGGCGTCCTCCCCTGCGCCGGAACGGCCCCGGCGCTTTTGTCCACCATCATACCATCCGCCGCACAGCCCGTCAAGGGCAGAGAGCCGGGGACTGTCCGTGAGGGCAGTCCCCGGCTTCGCGTTTACGCCAGCAGGGCGCGGTCGTTGTCGTATTCCTGGCCGCTGACCTTGCTGAACAGTGCCAGCAGGTCCGGCACCGTCAGCCGGGCCTTCTCCTCGCCGGAGATATCCAGCACGATCCGCCCGTTGTGCAGCATCAGCAGGCGGTTGCCGTAGTGGATAGCGTCGCGCATATTGTGGGTGATCATCAGCGTGGTCAGGTGGTTCTCCCGGACCAGGCGTTCGGTGATGTCCATGACCCGCTGGGCCGTCTGGGGATCCAGCGCCGCGGTATGCTCGTCCAGCAGCAGCAGCTTGGGCTTCTGCAGGGTGGCCATCAGCAGCGTCAGCGCCTGACGCTGTCCGCCGGAGAGGGTGCCCACCTTGGTGGTCAGGCGATCCTCCAGACCCAGACCCAGCTCCCGCAGACGGCGGCGATAGTCCTCGCGCTCGCCGCGGCGGATGCCGGGACGCAGGGTGTGGCGCCGGCCGCGGCGCTCCGCCAGAGCCAGGTTCTCCTCGATCTCCATGCCGGCGGAGGTGCCCATCATGGGGTCCTGGTATACGCGGCCCAGGTAGCGGGCGCGCTTGTACTCCGGCAGAGAGGAAACGTTGACGCCGTCCAGCTCGATGCTGCCCTCGTCGGGCTGCCAGGTGCCGCAGATGGCGTTCTGCATGGTGCTCTTTCCGGCGCCGTTGCCGCCGATGACGGTGACGAAATCCCCGTCCCGCAGCGTCAGGCTCAGGTGGTCCAGCGCCACGCGCTCGTCCACGGTGCCGCTGTTGAAGGTCTTGGTGATGTTATTCATTTTCAGCATGGCCGCTGTCTCCTTTCTTACTGCGGGAATGGGCTTTCAGTTGTGCTTTGACGTGGGGCGCGCCCAGGAACACGGCCACCACCACGGCGGAAAACATTTTCAGAAGGTCGGTGTCGAAGCCGGCGAAGATGATGACCTGGTACACGATGTAGTAGATCACCGCACCCAGTATCACACCGCCCAGCTGCACGGCCATGCGGCCGCCCCGGCGGCCCAGCACGGCCTGCCCGATGACCACCGCCGCCAGGCCGATGACCACGGCACCGCGGCCCATGTTCACATCGGTGTAGCCCTGGTACTGGCACAGCAGCGCACCGGACAGGGCCACCACGCCGTTGGACAGCGCCAGACCGACGACCTTCATCAGCCCGGTGTTTACGCCCTGGGCCCGGCTCATCACCGGGTTGCAGCCGGTGGCCCGCAGGGCACAGCCCAGCTCCGTGCCGAAGAACAGCACCAGCAGTGCCACCAGCACCACGCAGAAGCCCAGCAGCACCGGCAGCGCACCGCCCACGTCCATCTGACTCAGCAGCACCGGAGTGGTGCGGGCGGGCAGCGCCTGGTTGGCCTTGCCCAGCAGCTTCAGGTTCACGGACCAGAGCACCATCTGGGTCAGGATGCCCGCCAGGATGGGCGGGATGCCCAGGCCCACATGGAGCAGGCCTGTCACGGCGCCGGCCAGCACACCGGCCAGCACGGCACACAGCAGCGCCAGCCACGGGCTCTGCCCGCCCAGCAGCAGCATGGTGCACACCGCCGCGCCGGTGCAGATGGAGCCGTCCACGGTCAGATCGGCGATATCGAGCACTTTATAGGTAATGTATACGCCGATGGCCATCACGCCCCAGATCAGTCCCTGGGCCAGAGCGCCGGGCAGCGCGTTCAATAGCTGTGTCATGTGGGTACACCAGACCTTCCTGTCTGAATTTTATTCCATGGCCTCGTAGCCCTCCGGGGCAGCGATGCCCAGGGCCTCGCACATGGTGGGGTTGTACATCTTGGTAGCGGGCGCGTACTGGATGGGCATCTCAGCGATGTCCGCCTCGCCGGTGAGCACCTGGGCGGCCATCTCGCCGGTCTTGTAGCCCAGGTCATAGTAGCTGATGGACAGCGTGGCCACGCCGCAGCCGGTGCAGAGGCCCTTCTCGCCGGCTACCACCGGGGTCTTGGCGTTCAGAACGATGCTGCCGATGGTCTCGGTGCAGGAAGCGGCGGTGTTATCGGTGGGAATGTAGATCACGTCGCTGTCGGCGGCGGCCTTGGTGGTCACAGCGGCCACGTCATTGGAGTCAGAGAAGGAGTAGCGGGTGCAGGTGATGCCCTTGCCGGTCAGGTACTCCTCCACCACCTGGACCTGGTACTCGGAGTTTGGCTCCGCGGAGCAGTACAGCAGTCCGACGGTCTTGGTCTCCGGCAGCAGCTCCAGGATCATGTCCGCCTGCTCCGTCAGGGGCGCCAGGTCGGAGGTACCGGAGACGTTGCCGCCCACGGTGCCGGAGAAGTTGTCGATACCCAGCGCCACGCCGTACTCGGTAACAGAGGTGCCCAGAATGGGGATCTCTGCGGTGGCGTTATAGGCCGCCTGCAGCGCCGGGGTGGCGTTGGCCATGATCAGGTCGACCTTCTTCGATACGAAGGTATTGACGATGGTGGTGCAGACGTTCTGGTCGTTGGCGGCGTTCTGCACGTCAATGGTCACGTTCTCCTCGCCCAGCTTGTCCTTCACCGCGTCGATGAAGCCCTGGGTGGCGGCGTCCAGTGCGTCGTGGGTCACCAGCTGGCACACGCCGATGGTATACTTCTTGGCACCGTCGGCATCGCCGGTGCCGTCCGTCTTGGTGTCGTCGGTCTTGCTGCCGCAGGCGGCCATGCTCACGCACATGGCGGCGGCCAGCAGGGCGGTCATCAGCCGCCGTGTGATTTTCTTTTTCATGGTGTGGTTCCTCCTGATGGGTGTTTTTGAAAATTTGGCTGCAAAAAAGCCGCCCTGTGGATCTGTGATCCATAGGGCGGCTTTGATGTCAGTGCGTCTCCGTGGGAGAACGTCCTCATTTCATCAGCAGCATTTCCGGGCATCACAAATCACTCTTACTTTATCCGCATAGGTAAAGTAAAAGCTAAATGCGTATGCCTTGTACAGCTGCTTCATCATGTGTGGCGTTCTCCTTTCCCGAAGTTTTCTGTAAGATATCACAACAGGGAGCCACCGTCAACCGTCATATCCGCCAAAAATATTTGCCAGGAATAAACACTCCGCCACGCGCTTTCGCGCTTTAAAGTTCGGATGTACCCGGTGTTCCGGCAAATATCCGGCACTTTCCGCCGTCATTTTCCGCTGGGCATATCGCCCAGAGTGCAGCCGTCCTCTGTCAGCAGCGTCAACCCGGCAGGGCGCTCCGCCAGCAGATACTCCAGCACACCGCGGCTGACGTCGTCCATCTCCCCGGCGCGGCGGATATGCACCGCCAGCGGCTGCCGCGCCGCCAGACCGGTGAGCCACCGGATAAACGCCTGGGCCACTGCCGCCGGTGCGGCCGTGACCTCACCCTCCGCGCCGGCACACACCGCCGCAGCGGGCTGTATAGCCCCCAGCACCCGCAGCAGCGTCCGGTCGTCCGGCCGCACGTCGTTCCCGACGGCGTCCAGCAGCTTTCCCACTGTGTCCGCCATCCAGAAGCAGGGCACCGCCCGGAGGCAGTAGGTCTGCACATGCAGGCCGGGAACGCTGTCCGCTGCCTGAGCCGGCTCCGGCGCGGCGGGCGCGGCCTTCAGCTCCGCGTATTTCTGCGTGATGGCGCTGCCGGGATAGATCTCCAGGTTGGAGGCCAGCCGGTTGCGGAACTCGTTGAAAAACCGGATAGCACGGCTGCGGTCGCCGCCGCGCTCATACAGCGTCATCAGCCGCAGGGCCAGCTGCTCGTTGTAGGGCTCGTATTCCATGACCCGCTCCAGAATGCCCACGGCCTCCGGCAGCATATCCCGCTGCTCATACAGCTCCGCCGCCTTCATCAGCAGCCGGTTCTTCCGCTTCTCATAATAGATGCGCTGGCTGAGGATCAGCTCATTCAGGTCCTCGCAGTGGTTGAAATAGTACCCCTCCAGCAGCTCGCCGCCGAAGGCGTCACACGCCCGCTTCAGCTCGTCCGCCGACCGGGTCTCCGGGTCGATCTCGTCGATGGTCTGCAGATCGCAGACATAGTCGTATGCCCGGTCGATGCAGCAGTACTCCCGGTCCAGCTTGATGAGCGACCGCCCGCCCTCGCCGATGTCGGTGCTCTTTTTGATCTTCCACAGGGTATAGCGCAGATTATACTTGGCAGCGCTGGCGGCGCTGTCCGGCCAGAGGTAGGCCGCCAGCTTCTCCCGCGCATAGTAGTCCCCGCCCCGCAGGAACAGGATACACAGCAGGGCGCACCCCTTGTTGCCCAGCTCCGGGGTGATGTCCGTGCCGTCGCAGATGACCTGCGGCTTGCCAAACAGTCTGATCTGAAGCATGGCCGTCACCTCACTGCCGGCTGTGCAGCACCGACCCGGACTTGATGGTCACGGTCACGTCGGTCTGCTCCAGCTGCTCTGCGGGCACGGCGCGGATGTCGCGGTCCAGCACCACGATATCCGCCAGGTATCCCGGCGCCAGCTTTCCCTTGCGCTTGTCCTCAAACAGCGCGTAAGCGCCGTTGACGGTGTACATCTCGATGGCCTGCTCCACGGACACGGCGCACTGGGGCACGGCGCGGTTCACCGCCGCGTGGATGCCCAGCATGGGCCGCGGCTCCGTCACGTCACTGTCCGACCCGCCGCACACCACCGCGCCGGCGGCGAACATGGCGGCAAAGTTGTTGGAGCGCAGATAGCGCTCGCCCACCCGGCGCTCGTACATACCGCCCTTGCCGCCCCACAGATAGGCGTAGGCCGGCTGCACCGAAAAGATCAGCTTCATATCCGCCGCCCGGGCGATCTGCTCCGGCGTGGCCATGATGGCGTGCTCGATGCGGTGGCGCAGGGCGGTGCTGCCGCCCTGACGGATGGCCCTCTCGTGGGCCAGCAGCACGGACTCGATGGCCCGGTCGCCGATGCTGTACAGCGCCAGCTGCATATCCTGCCGGTAGCACTGCTGCACGAACTCGTCCAGTCCGTCCTGGGGCAGGAAGATCTGTCCCCGGTAGTCCGGCCGGTCTGCGTAGGGTGCCGACAGGGCGGCGCTGTGGCTGGACAGGGTGCCGTCCACCATAATATTGCCGCCCACCCGGCGCAGCCCCAGCTTCCAGACCTTCGCCAGGTCCATGGTCTGGTAGAACAGCGGCATATCCACCGGGAACTCGCCGCTGTGGGCGTAGATGAACTCCGCGTCCCGGTCGTCGAACAGCCAGCCGCCCTCAATGGCTGCCACGGTGGTGATGCCGTTTTCCAGCAGTCGGGACATGGCCAGATGGATGGCCTCCATCCGGAACTCGTCCGGCAGGCTCCGCAGCACATTGGAGCGCAGCACATAGTTGGCGTTCCGCCGGAAAATGCCCGTAGGCAGGCCGCTGCCGTCCAGCTCCACACCCTCCAGGGAGAAGGGAACCTTGTAATACAGCAGGGCGTGGGTGTTCAGCATGCTGACGTGGTACTCCTTGGAGAACAGCACCACCGGACTGTCGCTGCAATACCTGTCCAGCACATACCGGTCCGGAAAACGCTTTTCCTCGAACTGCGACTCCTCCACCTGGCAGCCCAGCACCGCGCCCTCCCGCTTTTCGGCGGCGGCCAGCATCTCGCCCAGCTCCCGGTGGGACCGCGCGCCGCCCAGATCCACGCTCATCATGTTCACAGCGGTCTGCATCACATGGAAGTGGTTGTCGATAAACCCCGGCAGCACCGTGCCGCCTCTGGCGTCGATGACCTGCGTGCCGGGGCGCACCAGCTTCTGCCAATCATCGCCGCGTCCCGCGGCGCAGATCATTTTCCCCGCCGCGGCCACCCAGTCGGCCCCGCCGTCGCCGCACATGGTCACGCAGCGCCCGTTTTTAATGATGATATCCGCGTACATAGCGTCCCGTCCTCCTGTTGAAAGCCGTGTTGTGTTATGGCCGTATTGTACACCAGGGCGGGCCGTCTGTCCAGTGGCGCTGTGTCCCCGGCGGCAAATGTACCAAATCGTTGGTTGAAAAGCGCGGCATGATTTGCTAAAATGTTTAGTAACAACGGAAATTCAACGCTTTTCCCACGCGCGGCGCAACATCTCCCGGTTACAATGACATCAAACTGAGGCGGAGCACGGCCGGCGCGGCCCCTCTCCGCCCTCCCGAAAAAACGAAAGGACAGGGATGTATATGAGCGTTTTGATTTTGAACCGCGAGCAGGTCAAGCAGGTCATCTCCATGAAGGAAGTCATCCAGGAGGTGCGCGAGGTCTATCGTCTGAAATCCCAGGGCAAGTCCGTGATCTGGCCGCTGGTCAACTATGAATTCGTGGACGAGCACGCCGCCATGGACATCCGTTCCGGCTATATCAAGGGCGTACAGCTCCACGGCCTGAAGATGCTGAACAACTTTCCCGAGAACCGGGAAAAGGGCCTGCCGCCCTTCAACGGCATCATGATGGTCTACGACTCCAACACCGGTATTCCCGTCAGCGTCATGGACGCCTCCTACGTCACCTGTATGCGTACCGGCGCCGCCGGCGCGCTGGGCGTGGACCTGCTGGCCCGCAAGGACGCCAAGCACCTGTTTATTCTGGGTGCCGGCAAACAGGCCCCCTTCCAGATCGCCGCCACGCTGCTGCTGCGTCCGGCCATCGATAAGGTCTACATCGCCGACCCCATGTTCCCCGACAACGCGGTGCAGTTCGCCGCCCACATTGCCCAGCAGCTCTCCGATGACTTCGGCATCGACGCCTCCGGCGTGGAGTTCCTGCCGGCGCTGGATCTGGCCGCCGCCGTGGGCGACAGTGACGCCATCATCACCGTCACGCCCTCCCGCAAGCCCATCATCCAGAAGGCGTGGCTGAAGCCCGGCACCCATCTGAGCTGCCTGGGCTCCGACATGGAATCCAAGCAGGAGATCGAGAGCACCATCTTCCAGGGCGCCGCCTTCTACGCCGACGACCGTGCCCAGTGCATCCGCGTGGGCGAGATGGAGCTGCCCATCAAGCAGGGCGTCATCAGTGCCGACGACATCACCGGCGAGATCGGTGACCTCATCGACGGCAAGGTCCCCGGCCGCACCAGCGACACGCAGACCACCATCTTCGACGCCACCGGCCTGTACATTCTGGATCTGGCCGCCGCCAAGGTAGCCATCGACCGCGCACTGGCCGAGGGCGTGGGCTTGCAGGCCGACCTGTAACCCCGCGGAATATATCCGCTTACCCTACAAAACAGACGAAATGAGGAGGACAATAAAATGAAACTGGCATGGTTTGGTGTGGAAGAGTGGCTGAATCCCATGGACTCTCTCGCCCGTATCAATCTGGGCAGCAGCTGCGTCAGCGCCCTTCGTATGGACGAGCTGTTTGACCTGACCGGCGAGGATCTGGACGCTTTCCTGAACGAAATGCGTACCATGAGCCTGCATTATCACCACGGCGACGCCACCGGTTCCCCCCGGATCAAGGCGGCGGTGGCCGGCATTTACCCCAAGGGCAACGTGAAGCCCGAGGAAGTCATGATCACCCACGGCGGCACCGGCGCCAATGACCTGGTGCTGATGAGCGTGCTGGAGCCGGGTGACAACTGCGTGGTGATCAAGCCCTCCTATCAGCAGCACTACGATATCCCCAAGGGCAGCGGCATCGAGACCCGCGTGGTCCAGCTGAAGGCCGAGGATAACTATCAGCTGGATTTCGACGCCCTGGACAAGGCCTGCGACGCCAACACCAAGATGATCGTCCTGACCAACCCCAACAACCCCATCGGCGTGACCCTGTATGACGAGGGCCTGCGTAAGGTCGTGGACATCGCCGCCAAGCACGACGCCTGGATCCTCTGCGACGAGGTCTATCGCGGGCTGGACGAGAACTATATGCCATCCATTCTGGACTACGGCTACCACAAGGCCATCTCCATCAGCAGTATGTCCAAGATGTACTCCATGGCCGGCACCCGTATCGGCTGGATCGTCTGCCGCGACCACGAGATGTACGAGGTCATGAAGACCCGCCGTTCCTACAACACCATCTGCTGCGGCATCTGGGACGAGATCATCGCCTCCATCGCGCTGGAGCATTACCAGGCCCTGTGGGCCCGCGCCCGTTCCATTCTGGAGCCCAACCGCAAGATCGTGGAGGACTGGGTGGCCTCCCAGCCCCACCTGCACCTGCGTGCCAAGGCCATGGGCACCACCTGCCTGATCGACTATGATTACGACGTGGACTCCGAGACCCTGGCCAAGGACGCCATGGCCACCGAGCAGATCCTGGTGGTCCCCGGCGACTACTTCGATATGCCCAAGACCATCCGCGTGGGCTACGGTGCCTTCCGCGATCCTCAGGTGCTGAAGGCCGGCCTGGAGGAGTTCGGCAAGTACCTGGAGAAGTACAACTAACTGACACATCCCTCTCTCACAAATTTCTTCCCCCCTGCGGCACGCGCCGCAAAACAAGCGCCCGGCAGAAAGGCCGCCTGACACAAGAAAACACACGGTTTTGCCTGTGTCTATCCGGCTGAAATCGACCGCAAAAACGCCCACATGCGTCAGCATGCGGGCGTTTTTGCAGCCAATTTCAGCTCGAATTTACTTTGGCAAAACTGCTTCGCACCGAAAAAGAGCGCGTTTTGTGCAGAGCCGAGGCGCGCCGCCGCAGGCATACTGGATGTCTGTCAAGGCGGCGCAACGATGGGGCTGCGCGAAACGCGCCTTTTGCGGCGTATGTTTTCTTATGCCAGGCGGCCTAAGCCGGGCGCTTGTTTTTTCGTATTCCGTTAGCGCTCACACCCGCGCCCAGCGCATCCGGCCGTCCTCGAACAGGGCTGTCAGCCGCCCCGTGTCCTTCAGCCACGCCAGATAGGACCGCACCGTGCTGCCCACCAGCACATACTGCTCAAAGCTCATGGTCAGCCCGTAGGCGGCAAACAGCTGCTGCAGGATGTCCTCAAAGCCGCGGGGCACAGCGCAGAGGTCCACGATCCTCTCCGCGATCTCATGCACCTTTCGGATATTGTACTGCGCCAGATCGGCGATGTCCTCCGTCACCTCCGTGTGCGCGGGCACAAATACCTTCGCCGTCATGGCCTGCACCTGCTCCAGCGTTTTCAGGTACCCGGCCACGTCGTAAATAAAGCCGATCTGGTACTTGTCCAGTATCTCCCGGCTGGACAGGCAGTCCGCCAGAAACACCACGTCGTCCGGCGTCCGAAAGCCTACCATGTCGAAAAAGTGCCCGGGCAGGGGGATAGACGCAAAGCCCTCCGGCAGCTTGTCCGCCGTCAGCTCCGCCGCGTCGCTCTCCTGTGCCAGCAGAAACTTGTGCCGCAGGTCCTTGGGCGGATATCCGCCGTAGAGAAACGACGGCTCCAGCACCGGGTGCCGGGTAAACGCGCAGTCGATTCCCGGCGCGTAGATCCTACAGCCCGTCTGTCCCTGCAAATACCGGTTCCCGCCGATGTGGTCGGCGTTGGCGTGGGTGTTGTAGATCGCCGTCAGCTGCCAGCCGTTGGCGTCCAGCACCTGCCGAATCCTCCGCCCCGCGTCCTTGTCGTTGCCGCTGTCGATCAGGCAGACGTTTTTCTCATCCAGCCGGAAGAGGCCGATGTTGGTGGGGCTCTTGATGTAATACGTCCTCTCGGTAAGCTGTATCAGTTCGTACATAGCGGTATCCCCTCCGTTACTTTTTTGTATCGCCATCCGATCATGTTTTGTTGCTTCCTTGTCCTGTCATCCTATCAGTTTTTCCGCCTCTTTGTAATGTCATTCTATCATGTTTTGCTGCTTCTTTGTGCTGTCATCCTATCATATTCCCCCGCTTCTTTGTATTGTCATCCTATCATATTTTCCCGCAAAACACAAGCGCCCGGCCGATAGCCGGGCGCCTGCGTACCTCATCTGTATATGGCGCCGCTGGCCGCCACACAGTTCTTTCCGTTGTTTTTGCAGATATACAGCTGCCTGTCCGCCTTTGCGATGAGTGAAAAGTCCTTCAATTCCCGGCCTGTCCCGCACGCAACACCGAAAGAGGCCGTAACAATGTGCCGGTCCGGCAGGTCCTCTCTTGGAACAGCCGCGGCGCGCACCGCGTCAAGAAGCGCACCGGCGATACGGCGGGCCTCTTCCTCGCCGATATCCGGCAGGATCGCCACGAACTCCTCGCCTCCAAAGCGGAAGAGATACCGGTCAGCCGCCGCCAACACCCCGACCACGCTTCCGGCCACACGCCGCAGCGCTTCGTCGCCCTTCATGTGGGAGTAGTTGTCGTTGTACGATTTGAAATCATCTACGTCAAAAATAATGACGCTGACCCGTTCCGGCGCGGTTTTATCGGCAATGAACGTGCCATACGTCTCCATCGCCTTTTTATTCAGTGTTTCCGTCATCACGTCGTTGTAGGCCAGCTTGATGAAAGCGTGACCCATTTCCTTGATGTGCCGTTCGTTGGCAGACTGCCGAAGGAAGATGGACCGCAGCACGATAAAACCTACAATGATGGAAAATCGCAGCAGGAAATGCTTGAACAGATCATAGTTCTCCGCGTAGGGAAGCTGTCCGGGCAGCCACCAGCTGATCAATATCAGAACACATACCGCCACGGTATCCACACGGCGGTATGTGGGCGCGATCATGATCGCAAACAGATAGCACATGGAGATGGACAACCCGACCCGGTGAAAGTTGCAGGAGACCATAAAGACGGTAACGCTGGCGATCACCACCCCATAGTAGGCCAGCAGCGCAAACCGCGCCGGCGGCGCATCGTATTCTCCTCCACGCTTTTTATAGGCGATCGTAAACACCAGCATCGCCAGCGAGCCGCCGATCATCATGTAAAGCGGCACCATGTCAATGGGGATCATCGAGCGCGCCGCGATGTTCTTGACCAGGTAGATCCCGTTGGTCAGTATAAACAGAATGGCTGCATAAAATACGACCGAAAAATTCTGCCGCATAAGGATGCTCTCCACAGTCGGAATCTCATCGATCTGTATTCCCAGCACACGATCACTAAAGCTCTTAAACCTGGCAAACGCCATATCCGATATCCAGCAGGACACCCTCTGCACAATATCGACCTTATTCCCTCGTCTTTCCATACGATCCCTCCAGCAAATAATACGACCCCGTTTGTCTGCTTTTGTTGATCTATTGTTATATTTTACCATGCTTCCGCCCAAAACACAAGCGCCCGGCTGATAGCCGGGCGCTTGGTATTATGCGGGAAATCGAGCCCTTACTTGGCGTCCTTGATGGCAGCCTGTGCGGCGGCCAGACGGGCGATGGGCACGCGGAAGGGGGAGCAGGACACATAGTCCAGACCCACGCGGTGGCAGAACTCCACGCTGGAGGGGTCGCCGCCGTGCTCGCCGCAGATGCCCAGATGGATGTCGGGGCGGGTGGCGCGGCCCAGCTTGCAGGCCATATCCACCAGCTTGCCCACACCGACCTGATCCAGCCGGGCGAACGGATCGCTCTCATAGATCTTGTTGTCGTAGTAAGCGGGCAGGAACTTGCCGGCATCGTCACGGCTGAAGCCAAAGGTCATCTGAGTCAGGTCGTTGGTACCGAAGGAGAAGAACTCCGCCTCGGTGGCGATGGCATCAGCGGTCAGCGCAGCGCGGGGGATCTCGATCATGGTGCCCACCAGGTACTTCATGTTCATACCGGCAGCAGCCAGCTCCTCGTCAGCGGTCTTGACCACCACGTCCTTGACGAACTTCAGCTCCTTGACCTCGCCCACCAGGGGGATCATGATCTCGGGAACCATGTTCCAGTCGGGGTGCTTCTTCTGGACGTTGATGGCGGCGCGGATGACGGCACGGGTCTGCATGACGGCGATCTCCGGGAAGGTGACGGCCAGACGGCAGCCGCGGTGGCCCATCATGGGGTTGAACTCGTGCAGGGAGGCGATGATGGCCTTGATGTCGGCCACGGTCTTGCCCATATCCTTGGCCAGCAGCTCGATGTCCGCCTCCTCGGTGGGAACGAACTCGTGCAGAGGGGGATCCAGGAAGCGGATGGTGACGGGGCAGCCCTCCATGGCCTCGTAGATGCCCTCGAAGTCGCCCTGCTGCATGGGCAGCAGCTTGGCCAGAGCCTTCTCGCGCTGCTCCTTGGTGTCGGAGCAGATCATCTCGCGGATGGCGGCGATACGGTCGCCGTCGAAGAACATATGCTCAGTGCGGCACAGGCCGATACCCTGGGCGCCCAGAGAGCGGGCGCGGGCGGCGTCGGCGGGGGTGTCGGCATTGGTGCGGACCTTCAGCCGGCGGAACTTGTCGGCCCAGGCCATGATGCGGCCGAAATCGCCGCCCACATTGGCGTCCACGGTGGGCATAGCGCCGTCGTAGATATTACCGGTGGAGCCGTCCAGGCTCATCCAGTCGCCCTCGTGGTAGGTCTTGCCTGCCAGGGTAAACTGCTTGTTGGCCTCGTCCATGTTGATGGCACCGCAGCCGGAGACGCAGCACTTACCCATGCCGCGGGCCACAACGGCCGCGTGGGAGGTCATGCCGCCGCGGACGGTCAGGATGCCCTGAGCGGCCTTCATGCCCTCGATGTCCTCGGGAGAGGTCTCCAGACGAACCAGAACCACCTTCTCGCCCCGGGCAGCCCACTCCTTGGCGTCCTCGGCGTTGAACACGATCTTTCCGCAGGCAGCGCCGGGGGAGGCGGGCAGCGCCTTGCCCACCGGCTCGGTGGCCTTCAACGCCTTGGGGTCGAACTGGGGATGCAGCAGGGTATCCAGGTTGCGGGGGTCGATCATGGCCACGGCCTGCTGCTCGGAGATCATGCCCTCGTCCACCAGGTCGCAGGCGATCTTCAGAGCGGCGGGAGCGGTGCGCTTGCCGTTGCGGCACTGCA
>OGDF01003542.1_pt1 | contig 19003 bp, 17 predicted proteins | sample 1570141 | NCBI WGS metagenome assembly OGDF01 (sample SAMEA4370581, study PRJEB24528) | human gut metagenome | reverse complement strand
GCACCTCGTCCGTCAGACAGATGCAGATACCATTTTCGTCCTCTCCGACATATCGGTTCCACGGTTCTGACACTTCATTGGCAGAAAATAAAAGTCCTGTTTCATCCATCAATCCTAACTGAAGGCAGACTGCCAAAGTATCGATCAGACCCGATCCGCAAATACCAGTTGGCTTTCCGCCACCAATCACAGAGACACAAATCTGCTCGTTTTCCACCCGGACTTCTGAAATTGCTCCAGTGGCAGCCGGCATTCCCATGGTAATCTCTGCCCCCTCAAAAGCCGGTCCTGCTGCCGTCGCACAGCACACATAATCTCCGGCAGTTCCAAGCACCATCTCACCATTTGTACCAATATCAAGCAGCAGCGTACGACTGGTCGTTGTATGCATTTTTGCAGCGATCAGATCCGCTACAATATCTCCGCCCACATATCCTGCTACCGCAGGAATCATGTATACATAATTGCAACGGTTAATTCCGATTCTGCTTCCCTGCATCATAGTTCCAAATTTTGACAACGGCTCAAAAGGCACAACACCAATGCTTTCCGGGGATAATCCGCAAAACAGATGCTCCATCACCGTATTTCCTGCCACTGCCAGCAGATCCACTCTGCCGACCTGTTTTGCTTTTTGCATCAGTTCCCCGATCATCTGATTAATCTGATTCATGATCGCAAACTGCATTTTCCGCAGACCAGAGTCTCTTGCCGCCTGAATACGCGAAATCACATCTGCCCCAAAACTTCGCTGTGCATTCGGTGCGCTGACCGTGCCAAGCCGCACACCGTTTTTTCCGTCCAGCAAATGGCAGACCACCGTTGTCGTCCCGATATCACAAGCTGCCACCAGGCGGTTGGTCTGATCTGTCGGATAAAGGTAACAGTCACCCGTTTCCGCGATCACTGCTTTCTGCTCCGCTTCCAGTATAACCATCATGTCATCTTCACACATCGTCTGACAGGACAGCACGTTTTCTCCATTTACGTTCACCAGACATTTTTTGCAGGTTCCATTGCCTCCGCAGGGCGCATGTATCTGTGTGATGCCAAGCTCCTGAAACACTTCCAAAAGCGTTCGGTTTTCCCAGTTTCCTGCAAATGTTTCTGCATTTCCGTTTATCTCTATTGTTATTTTCATTTTGCTTCCTAACCAGGCAAATATTTGCAATCATTCACAATGCATCAACGTTCCTTATTCATACGTAAAGCGGACATTCACAATCCGCTTTCCCACCGCTTAGTGCTCTACGCACTTGAAGCGGGGGAATGCTTATTCTGCGTTCAATCATTCATTGCACATCTTATTTTTAATATCATTCTAATTTGCCTATTTTCTTATATTATATTACCCTACGCTAACAGGTCAACACGTTTTTCTTCCCAGAACCAGAAAAAAAACTGGAAGTTTTCTCAAAAAAGAGTATACTGTTAAAAAGGCGTTTTTTGCGTCAAAAGCATTGTTCTTATATACAAAGACAGCGAATGCTTTTATTTTTTAATTTAAACTGGATAGGGAGGAAATGACCAGCAGCTGGTCATACTGATACTATGAGATCATTAAATCTGACACTACTCACCGATTTATACGAAATAACAATGATGCAGGGATATTTCAAATCCCAGAATCAGGATGTAGTTGTTTTTGATGCTTTTTACCGCGAAAATCCATGCGGTGGCGGTTATGCCATTGCATGCGGACTGGATCAGGTCATTGAATACATCAAAAATCTTCAGTTCTCCGCAGATGATATCCGTTATCTGCAGAGTCTTAACATGTTTGATGAGGACTTTTTAAAATACTTGAGCACATTCCGTTTTTCCGGCAGCATTTACGCAATTCCGGAAGGAACTGTCATCTTCCCGCGTGAGCCGTTTATCAAAGTCGTGGCTCCGATCATGGAAGCTCAGCTGGTAGAAACCGCTATCTTAAATATCATGAACCATCAGAGTCTGATTGCTACCAAAGCAGCCCGCGTCTGCTATGCAGCACAGAATGACGGTGTCATGGAATTTGGTCTGCGTCGTGCACAGGGACCGGATTCCGGTATTTACGGTGCCCGCGCTGCTGTCATCGGCGGCTGCTGTGGTACTTCCAATGTACTTGCCGGACAGATTTTCAACATTCCGGTCAAAGGTACACATGCACATAGCTGGATCATGAGTTTTCCGGATGAATACACAGCATTCAAAACTTATGCAGAATTATATCCGAATGCCTGCATTTTGCTGGTAGACACTTATGATACTTTAAAATCCGGTATTCCAAATGCGATCCGCGTTTTCCGCGAAATGAAAGAAAACGGTGTGGAATTGCACAATTACGGTATCCGTATGGACAGCGGCGATCTGGCTTATCTTTCTAAAAAAGTCAGAAAAATGCTGGATGAAGCTGGTTTCCCGGATGCAATCATCTCCGCTTCCAACGATCTGGACGAATATCTGATCGAAACCTTGAAAATCCAGGGGGCCAGGATTACTTCCTGGGGTGTTGGCACAAGCCTGATCACTTCCAGAGACTGCCCGGCCTTCGGTGGTGTATACAAACTGGCAGCGATCCGTAACGCAGACGGCGAATTCACACCGAAGATCAAACTTTCGGAAAATACAGAAAAAGTTACCAACCCTGGCAACAAAGAGATTTATCGTATTTATGATAAAGAAACCGGAAAAATCCGCGCAGATCTGATTTGTCTGTCTGATGAAACATTTGATGAAAACAAAGATATGGTGCTGTTTGATCCAAATGAAACCTGGAAACGTACCCGCCTGGCAGGTGGTACTTATACCATGCGTAAACTTCTGGTTCCGATTTTTGAAGAGGGCAAATGTGTGTACACTTCTCCAAGTGTTATGGAGATTCAGCAGATCTGTACACAGGAGAAAGCAACACTCTGGGATGAAAATATGCGTTTTGTAAATCCGTCTAAGGTGTATGTGGATCTTTCTGATAAGCTGTACAATATGAAACAGACGGTGTTTAATGAACTTAGTGCGGTAAAATATTCCAAATAACCAATAATATTTTTATCTTACTAGTTAATCCTTTTTTTGACAATTCTCCTTTAAACTGTTATACTTACCTTAAATATTATGTGTAATATCTGTGAAAGGGGAAAATTGTATATGGATTTAAATGAAATTATGGAAAATTTAATGACAAGTAACGAAGAAGCACCTATTGCGTCTGGTATTTGTAGTGGGCATATGAAGGGCATGTTAGATTGCAATGACGTAGATGGTAATTGTTCAACCGTTGATTAAGCTTTAGAGAGTGATATTAAATCACTCTCTAAATTTATATTCCGACTATTTATTTTATGGAGGTCTTATGAAGAAAGAATCATTATTAACGACTGCATGGTTTACAGTAAATCGTAACTGCCAGTTTCACTGCGAATGGTGCTACGCAAAAGAATCTACACCATCTCAAATTATGGATTTCGAAAAAGCCAAAAGTACAGTCGATGCTTTGCATAAAAAAGGTATAAAAAAAATTATTTTAATTGGTGGCGAACCTTTGTTATACAAAAATATTATTACTCTGGCAGAATATATTGCAAAGAAAAACATATTGGTTTCCATCGCAACAAATGGTCAAGCTTTAAAAAACGAAACGTTATGTAAAAATATAGTTCTATCAGGTGTTAAAAACGTTAACATTTCACTAAAAGGTACTTCTGAAAATGAATATGAGCACAATGTGGGATCTAAAGGTCTGCAGACAGCAATAGACGGTTATCACAATCTAAAAAATGCTGGACTAAATCCAACACTTTCTTATGTAATTGTCTCCAGAAATACAGATGATATCAAACGGCTAATCACTCTGGTCAAAGAAAATAATTTAGATAATTTTTCATTTCAATATGTAAAACCCGTTATTACAAAAAACAGTCCTGAAATATTGGATTTATTTGATATGGGAAAAAATTTATGTAATATATATGATTTAATGAATGAATCTGGCTTATCCTATACAATAGAAATATCTTTCCCCTTATGTCTGATTCCAAAAGAATATCGGGACGAAATTATATCCAGTGGACATATCTATACTGGTTGTCATATTCGCAGAGGCAGTGGTATGATTTTTGATACAGATTTTAAAATTCTACCATGTAATCACTTTGTTGATATGCCTTATAAGAAAGAAGTTCCTTCTCAAATCAATATTGATTATATCAATAATTTTCAAAATTCAAAGGAAGTAACAGCTTTCAAAGATAAATTAAGATTTTATCCTTCAACAAAATGTTCTACCTGCGAATTATGGGACAAATGCGGTGGCGGCTGTTTTACCCGATGGTTATTCAAAAATCCGGAAACATACTGTATCGGTATTTAAAAAACAAATTTCAATATTTACATTTGTCGTTTAGACAAATGTAAATATTGTAAAATATGAAATAACAAATTCTTTCATATAAAACTATTTAGTGAGCACCTAAGCAAGATTTTAATTAAACCCAATTACTTTCTGGGAAATCTTATAAATAGTCAGTGACAATTTTCTTCCACCTTTTCCCGGCAGATTTAATGTCTGCCCCATAATCCGGTTACGCAATTTATGAAACAGCCGAATATCCGCATTTTTGATATATGTCCAAAGTTCCCGTTTTTTCTCCAAATTTTCTTCGGTTCCGGATTTCAGCAGCATTACCGTAGAAATCACCGTAATGATTTCCAGATAATTCAGCATATAATGACGCAGATGGCGATCCTGTATCTTCCATAAATCATAAGCATCCACCATCAATTTATTAACTTTGATCTGCTGGTCAATATTTTTGATCATATTTTTCTCATTAACAGACTGATCCTCTCTGCCGATATAATAACGGTAAAAATCCACGTCCAGATAATACATGGTCTTTACATATGGCAATGGCACATACACAAACAGATTATCCACATAAAAAGTGTGTTTCGGAAGTACCAGATGACAGTCACGCAACAACTGTGTACGGTAAATGACGGAATGCATCAAAATATACTTCCCAATTTTGAAATTCCGTGTTTCTTCCCATCCAAACAGTTGTCCCTGTGGAAGAATGTTGTGATACCTCGTTGCAGATTTGTGTCTTGCTCCCTCTTTTTCATATACAAAATTGCTGATCATAATATCCAGCATGCAACCTGCAGAACACAGATTATGTAACGTATCCAGAATCTGGTGATAACTTTCCTCATCTACCCAGTCATCACTGTCTACCACTTTGAAATATAAACCCGTCGCATGATTCAATCCTGCATTGAGCCCCGCTCCGTGTCCGCCATTTTCCTGATGGATAACACGAACGATGGACGGATATTTGCGGGCATATTCATCTGCAATCTTTCCTGTATCATCGACAGATCCATCATCCACAATGATGATCTCCACATCTTCTCCGCCCACCAGCAGCGAATCTACACAACGACACATGTAATCCTGAGAGTTATAACATGGCACTGTAAATGTTAATAGCTTCATACAAATTTTCCCCTTCAGCATTTCTCCTGCAGCGTAAGCCGCATCTATTTTTACACAATGACTATTCCATTATTCCTTTTAGTATACATCACGACTCTGAAAAAATTAACTTGTTTTTCTAAATTTTTTCTAACAATTCCGCACTTCATAATTTGTTCACATTTTATTTGCAAAAATAACATACTCTCCACATACGAAAGACACAATTCTTCCCTATACTCTTACTTGTAAGATAAATAAAGAACAAAACAGCATCTTACAAAACACAATTTTGAAATTATCAATTTCTTTTCATAAATCTTTTTCATGTAGCCGGTGTTCACACATCGGCTTCCTCTTTGTTACTCACTGCTTATCTTCAAATCGTTCATTTCCAAGACGGATATTCATATATTTTGTGTACGCCGCAAATGCCGCCGGTATCGGATATTTTTCTTCTGAATGTGCCGCTTCCACAAACAAAAGTCCCGCTTCTTCTCTGGTCAGTGAATCAACTTCCACCATATACCCCTGCATCCGCCATTCCACATGGGAAAAAATATGTTTCGCGTCTTCCAGCTTCTGAATCCGCATCGGATGAAGGTTCATCTCCTGCACAGCATGTAATGCCTCATCTTCCGATAGTTTTCCAAGTTCATTCGGGAACTCATACAAACCTGCTAAAAGTCCCCGTTTCGGACGTTTTTTCAATACCACACGTTCACCGTCACGAATCACCAGTACCGTCCTCTCTTCGATCTTTCTGGCTTTTGCTTTGGATTTCACCGGAAGTTCCTGCCAGAGTCCTCTTATTCGTGTTTCACAAAAATCACGCCACGGACATTGGCCACACAACGGCTCTCCGTTTGGCACACAGACAATCGCTCCAAGCTCCATCAAAGCCTGATTAAAACTGCCTGCCCGGTCTGACGGAATCACTTTTAACAAAGCCTGCTCCACTTTTGTTTTCACGGATTGTTTCATAATATCAGAATCATCCGCTGACACACGCATCAAAATTCGCAGTACGTTGCCATCCACTGCCGGCACCGGGATTCCATATGCAATAGAAGCGATCGCTCCTGCCGTATAATTACCGATTCCTTTCAGTTCACGCAATTTTTCATAATCCGCCGGAAGTTCTCCATTATATTGTTCCATCACCGTCTGTGCCGCAATCTGCATATTCCGCACCCGGTTATAATATCCCAGACCTTCCCACAGCTTCAGTAAACGTTCCTCCTCACACTCTGCCAGATCCTGAACCATTGGCAGCGCCTCCATGAAACGTGCAAAATAAGGTTTTACCGCCTCAACTCTGGTCTGCTGCAACATAATTTCAGACACCCATACCCGATACGGTGTTGCCACCGACCGCCAGGGCAGCGTCCGTGCATTTTTTTCAAACCAGCCAAGCAATGGTTCCACAATCTGTTCTAAGTCAAAATCCTCCAGCATTTTGTTTTATCTCCTATCATGATCATGCAAATTTTTTCCAATCCTGTATTTATTATCTATGTAACTCTTTTTACTGCTGTTTTATTATTTTTCTATATAAACTTATTATAAAACCAAAAATTATTCCTTATAAATTTTCTTTACAAAGAACATCTTTTAGCACTTTAACAGATTTTTTATACTTTTTCTACTGGCAAATCTTAGTTTTATTGTTTTCTTTTTAACAAATATGGTGTATAATCATATTTGTTAGTAAATGGTATTACATAACTTACCAAAACAGGAGGTATTTCAAATGAATAATTTACTTTTAGAAGTAGAAGGCCCAATCGCCGTACTTACCATTAACAGACCAAAGGCATTAAACGCACTGAACAGTGAGACCCTGACAGAGTTAAACGAAGTTCTGACAGAGATCGAAGGAAGAGACGACATCAAAGTTGTTATCCTTACAGGTTCCGGTGAGAAATCATTCGTTGCAGGCGCAGACATCTCTGAGATGGTTAACTTCTCTGCAGCAGAAGGACGTGCTTTCGGTATGAGAGCTTCTGAGCCATTCTTCAAATTACAGAACATGCGTCAGGTTACAATCGCAGCTGTAAACGGTTTTGCATTAGGCGGTGGATGTGAGATTTCCATGGCTTGTGATATCCGTATTGCTTCTGAAAATGCATTATTCGGACAGCCGGAGTGCGGTCTTGGAATCATCCCGGGATTCGGTGGTACACAGAGACTTGCCCGTCTGGTTGGTATGGGACGTGCAAAAGAGATGATCTTTGCATGCCAGAACATTGATGCTGCTGAGGCTTACAGAATTGGTCTTGTAAACAAAGTTGTTCCGCAGGAAGAGCTGATGGCTACTGCTAAGAAATTAGCCGGTAAGATCGCTCGTAACGCAAGCTACGCTGTTGCTATCGCAAAAGCTGCTATCAACAACGGTTATGACATGGACATCAAGAACGCTGTTGAGTACGAAGCAAACCTCTTCGGTATGACATGCTCTACACATGATAAAACAGAAGGAATGACAGCTTTCCTTGAGAAACGTAAAGAGAAAAACTTTACAGATTTCTAAATCGAACATTTTTTGAATGAAGATCTTATGATTTTCCGATAAAGCAAAAATAGGGGTGCCACCAGTACAATGTTGTATTTCTGGCATCCCTGTTTTTATAAAACAATTTTTACAAAATAAGATTTCTCTGTTTTTTGATCTTACGATTTATGCTCATACTGTAATTTTTGAAAGGAGTTGTAATTTATGATTAATAAAATGATCAGTTTCATCGGTGGCGGAAATATGGCGACTGCCATCATCGGCGGTCTGCTCTCTTCCGGTCTGTCAGACCGTGACCACATCTATGCCACCGCCGCCCACGAAGCAACGGTGCTTCGCCTGAAAGAAAATTTTGGTATTGACGCGGGAACCGATAATAAAATTGCTGCGCAAAAAGCAGATATTCTGTTTCTTGCCGTAAAACCAAACATGTTTCATAAGGTAATTCCGGAGATCCGCCATGCGATCACCGATGATACCATTATTGTTTCCATCGCAGCCGGCCAGCCAATAGAACGCATTGAGAACATGTTTGAGCGTTCCGTCAAACTGGTGCGCGTAATGCCAAATACCCCGGCATTAGTTGGTGCTTCCATGAGTGCCATCTGTTGCAACGATGAAATCACAGAGGATGAACTTGTTGAAATTCAGACAATTTTCAATAGCTTCGGTGAAGCAGAAGTCATCAGCGAACACCTGATGGATACTGTTATCGGTGTCAGCGGTTCTTCTCCGGCCTACGTCTACATGTTTATCGAAGCAATGGCAGATGCAGCAGTGGCAGACGGCATGCCACGGGCACAGGCTTACAAATTTGCCGCTCAGTCCGTCCTTGGTTCTGCCAAAATGGTGCTTGAAACAGGAAAACATCCGGGTGAACTCAAAGATGCGGTATGCTCTCCGGGTGGAACGACCATTGAAGCTGTGGCTCAGCTGGAAAAATCCGGTTTTCGCAGCGCGGTAATTGAAGCACAGCGGGCTTGCGTACAGAAATCCCGTGATATGAGTTCTTGATGCTTGTTTCGTGGATAAAAATTTAGTAATGAAAGCGCCCCCCAATTTATTTTGTCTTTCCGGCTAATAATCGCTCGTAAAGAAAAAATAAATTGGAGGGCGCTTTTACGTTGTGATAAATATTATTTTTATCCACTCACGACGCATCATGTGACACGCGTGCACAAAAGTATCCATTCTATACACACTCTTTCGCACGCGCAAATCTAGCTGTCGTAGAAGGATTTTTTGATTTCGTCTTATATAAAATTAAAAATTAACGCATTGTAATATATCCACGATAGTTTGCAAGGTTATTGCTTGGTGTATAATCAGCTACTGCCGCACTGCAAACATTGTGGTATGGTTTCAGGAACGGGAAAGCATCCTGCTGAGCCCATGACGGTTTCTCAAGCGCTTTCATATCATCAACCATTACTTTGTACCATCCGGACTGGTTCTCGAACCAAATTTCAAGTACCCAATCCATTACACATCCGTTGATGTCTTTCTTTACTGCACTTGCAAGTACACGGGTGCACTCCGGAGCTGCCTGAAGGATCGGAACAACTTTCTCAAATAACCATTTCTCACCCTCTGCTTTGTCTACGCCTTCCGGGAAACCGATAGTCATATTGAAACGATAGTTTGCGCCATCTTCAATTGTACGTCCTTTTCCTTTGAGGTCTTTCTCCCACCACATCGGAAGGAATGCAAAGATAAATGGATTTCCTTCTGCATTGTTGGATTTACGGGCTGCATTTCCTACATCTCCTTCAGCATCCATCTGAGCGTCTGTATGAGCTGCTGCCGGGATCTGTCCCTGCCATACAAGTACATCCATCGGGAATGTCTCAGCGATTGCTTTGATCTCAAGACGAGGATCAAGGTCGCTTACTAACCAGTGATGCTCTGTCAGCTGCATTCTTGCGTATCCGAAACGATCACCCTGTGGCGGAATCGGAAAGGACGGATAAAATGCATATTTTGTTACGTATGGCTCAAACTGAGAGATACTGTCCGGAATATGTACCTTATAAAGCCATCTCTGAAGTTTTGGTCTGTAGTCTTCGCTTACGCAGTCAACATAAATAAGACTTCTCATTGGTTCGAATTTGAAATCTGCCATTTCTAAATACCCTCTTTTCTCTTATTTAACTTATATCAGACGGGAACTGCATTTGCCCCCGCCTGTTATGATTGATAAATTATTTTTGTTTGGATGGAGCTGGTGTCGGCTCGCATACTGCTGTGTAATGCTCTTTACGTTTTTTGAACTCAGGATCTTTGTAAAGGTTCATCAGACGACCCTCATTCTCAAAGATATCCTGTCCATGTAAGAATTTACCGGAAAGAATATCATGCGCATGATGCTCTGTTGCCGGATCATATTTGAATTTGAATGCTCCGTCAACGATCTCCAGTGTTCCCTCAAGACCACACAGCTCACATACGCAGTGTGTTGTACCCGGGTAGATGTAGAAGTTATTACCCTGGCAATGCGGGCAAGCGCCTTCTTTGCCTTTCCAGAGAGAAGTTTTCTCGGATCCTTCGATCTGCATATCTTCATCAATGATCTGCTGTGCAGCATCTGCAAGGTTACGTCCGATTTCTTTCATACGCTCAACTTTGTCATCCTGCATGATAACGTCTTTACACCAGGAGAAGAACTCGTTGTTTACTACTTTCCATCCCGGACTTAAAGCGAACATCGCATGATCTGTCTCACAACGAACTGCCCAGTCAGATCCACCGATTCCTACGAAAGAAAGTGCTTTCTGACGGAAGTATCTTGGGTTCAGACCTTCTTTTCCAGCTTCTTTGAGTTTTCCATCGAGCATTTTCATCATACCTGTATCATGTCCCGGTCCCATACGATCTGTGATGGAATGATATAAACCGGTTGCACCGGACTCAAAAATCGGATCTACGAAGAGAACTCCATCTGCCTCGACAACTTTCTCATAGAAAGCTTTGAAATCATCCTGACGGGAGCAGATCATTCCTTTTCCCATTACAAGGCCACGGGAACAGGCAACACAACCGGAGCAGTACTGGATATCCCAGTCAAGAAGGTGGATAAATTCGATCTCTGCACCTTTTTCTTTTGCTGCTTCCAGAGCCACACGACACATTGTGTCATTGTTACCGTTTTTTGTTCCAAGTGAAACACCTAAAATCTTCATACTTGTCCTCCTTAAATTTACATTACAGTTAATACTTTCTCCCCACGCATCGAATACCACAAAAAACTATCCTAAAATCAAAAATACGCACATCAAAAATTCCGTAATCAGACTTTCGACCGGTTACTCGTATTATACCATTACTTGTGTCTCTTTTGTATAAATTCATTATAAATAGACCTATTTTTAAAGTCAAATGTACATTTTGCATCAAAAAACCCCGGCAACACACCGGGGTTTTTCAAATCTCGTATATTTTTTAACAATATTATACGAAAACATTGCATGCATCCATTTTTGTTATGCAAAAAGTGGATTACTGTTTTCTTGTACAGATTTAAATACAAATTTTCTATTCTCTTGCATTTTAATATAAAGAATTTTTTGTCAAAATCCTTGTCTCCCGCACCGCGTTTTGATCGGCGCAAAAATCATTTTCTTCCAGACAATGTCCCACTCCCGGAATGTTTATCTCAGAAATCCATTGACGATCTGTTCCTCTGCTTCTTCCTCTGTCAGACCAAGCGTCATCAATTTAATAATCTGCTCTCCGGCAATTTTTCCAATAGCAGCCTCATGGATCAGTGCTGCGTCCAGATCATTTGCCTCCAGCTGCGGAATTGCAAGGATTCTTGCCTTATCCATGATGATCGCATCACACTCGGTATGACCGCTGCACGGTGCGTTTCCGATGATTCTGGAGTCAAATTTCTGATAGGAATTGTCCTTGGCTACCGAACGTGAAATAACATCTGCACTGGCACCCTCTCCGTTTAAGCTGACAGAATATCCGCTGACTGCGCTCTGATCTCCATGAGTCATCAGACGCTCACGAACGACTAATTTTGCACCTGCGGCCAGTTCTGCCTTGGTATCACGAACGGTAGAATCCACACCTTTGATCTGAACCATTTCCATCTCCATGTAGCTTCCTTCTTCCATGTACACTTCCGTGCCAGGATTCAGGATACGTTTTCCTTTTCCGTCGCCCGCGCCGTAATGTTTTTCCACATATTTCACTTTTGCATTTTTTTCAATAAAGAAACGGTGGATACCGTCATGCTCTGCATCCTGATCGCCACAGTTGTCGATACCGCAGCCTGCCACGATAACTACGTCACTACCCTCTCCGATATGGAAATCATTATAAACCATTTCCTTCATACCACTCTTGCTGAGTACAACCGGGATGTGTACACTCTCGTTTACCGTGCCCGGTTTGATGTAAATGTCGATACCACTGACATCTGTCTTGGATACAATATCAATATTTGCTGTAGTATTTCTGGCTGCCATCTGACCGTTCGCACGGATGTTGTAAGCTCCTTCCGGAACGCCGTGCAGATCAGCGACTTCTGCCAGTAGTCTTTTCTGAATCTCATCCATCATCTATCTATTCCTCGTTCTTTCCTGCATTTTATATACAAACTAAAATTCCACTAACAGTGTTAGTCTTTTATCTCCAATATAGATTTCTATTTGTTAAACTTGTCACACATATTGACGGCAGAAGATGTACCAAGTAACTGTGGCAGAATTTCTTCCTTCGGTCCGTGTTTTACAATCTGTCCGGCAGAAATTACAACAATTTCATCTGCAATATCAAGAATACGCTCCTGATGGGAAATAATCAGAATGGAACCGTCTTTTGTTTTTTCCTGCATGCGCTCAAATACCTGGATCAGGTTCTGGAAGCTCCACAGATCAATACCTGCCTCCGGCTCGTCAAATACAGAAAGCTGTGTGCCTCTTGCCAGCACGGTAGCGATCTCGATACGTTTTAACTCACCACCGGAAAGGCTCGCATTTACCTCTCGATTGATGTAATCCTTTGCGCAGAGTCCTACTTCAGACAGATACTGACAGGCATCTGCTGCACTCATTCTGCGTCCTGCCGCCATACGGATCAGATCCAACACCTGGATTCCTTTGAATCGAACCGGCTGCTGAAAAGCAAAACTGATACCCATTTTTGCACGCTCGGTAATACTTTTTTCTGTAATGTCTTCTCCGTTAAATAAAATCTGACCGGAAGTTGGTTTCTCAATACCAACGATCAGTTTGGCCAGGGTGGATTTACCACCGCCGTTTGGTCCTGTGATGACCACAAATTTGTTGTCGTCAATTTTCAGATTAATTCCTCTGATAATCTCTTTTTGTGCTTTTTCGTCTGATACTTCAAAAGACACATTTTTCAATTCCAGCATCTTGTTTCTCTCTTTCTGTTTTTTTAATCATTCAATTCTGTCTTTTTCAGAATTTTTTATTCCGATATTGGATTTTGGTTTTTATATCCTAGCGTTTCTCTTGGTTTTCCCATAAACGCAAAGAGCAGCGAAAAGACTTTTGTCCTTTCACTGCTCATATTTTTCAATTCTCGTGTTTCTATTATGCATAATTTATACATTTTCCCGACTGCACCTATTTCATTTTTCTGTCTTTTCATAAAATACAGGTTCACAGGAAATGCATATGCAATAGTTTAATTCTCAGGTTAGCAGTTTTCCTGCTTGCATGACCTTTTCTAATCTAATGGTCTTCTCGGCATAATGATTGCTGCCAGAATATAGATCAGAAGTCCACTTCCTGCTGCAAATGCAAGTACTGCCCAGATCAGTCTGACGATGGTCGGATCAATACCAAGGAACTCTCCAAGACCTCCACACACGCCACACAATACTTTGTTATCCTCTGATTTGTATAATTTTTTATTCATTCTTTATCCCTCTTTTGATTTACCAACATACAGGTAAGCCCTGCATGGTTACTGAAAATCACCACGATTGCGAACAGATATATTTTACTATAGAAGTATTTTTTTCGCAAGAAGATTCTGTTTTTCTACGTTTCAGCTCTGGCTTTTTCATGTCAATCGCTCGTCAAGAAAAAATACCTGGGGACGCAATTTACGTTATGAAAATACAGCAAATACAAGTTGTAATATTCATTTTCGTTTTATACATATTAAATTTTTTCCAATATCCCAGTTGAAAAGAATTCCGGTCGATGAAAATCCGGTTTCGGCACGTCTACCGGTGCATAACTTGCATAATGAATCTGTTCGGCATTGCCACCTTCACATACCTTGTAAAAATTGCAGGCAATCTTTGTGCCGGATATCTGTGGAATCGGACCACCAATTTCTTCTAAAAGTTCTAACGGCAAAAAGAAACTGATTTTCCAGCAATTTTCTTCGATGACCGCCTGCGGCTGACAGATTCTAATCTGTTCTTCCGTGAAAAATGTCCGATCCGCACGCTCTGTTCCATACTGCATCAGTGCTGCTCCGTTCGCATTCATTTCCACGTTTACATACAATGGCGTATGATCTGCCCAAAAGGATAAAAATGCCTCCATTCCGCTGTCCAGACTCACCGGATCATTCATTTTGGTATAAGTCCGAAGCGGATCTTTTTCTTCACAGGTCATTTCTACCAGGAAACCATGATCTTTCCAGCAGGCAATTTTTCCATATGTTATTGGAATGGTTTTTGTCCCCCATAAAAGATGTGTGATTTCAAATGTTTCACACCGTGCGAATTGGTCTTTTTTGTCTATGATTTTTATATTCATTCTCTATCGTCCCCCGATCAATACTTTTTTCCCCTCAAATGCAAATCCATAATGATGAATCTGCTCCGGTTTTATATGAAGTTCTGATAATTCCGCATCATACTGTTTTTCCTGAATCTGCATTAATGCCGCCTGTACTGTTTCCTGCAAAAAACCAGCTTTTAAACATTCCGGTAAACATTCCAAGTGTTTCCAGATTTGTGATTTTCAGATGATACCACGGTTCCAGCAAAATGCCACGTTGTTCCACTTCCAGCACTTTCAGATATCCACTGGCAAGCAGCATACTCCAAATTGCATTTTTATCCTGCTGTAACTGTTCAAAAACAATCTGCTCATCAAAGGTAACCAAAATCTCTTTTTCCTGCAAAAGAGTTTCCATTTTTTCTTTAATATCCGTTGCCGATTGTTGGATCAGACTGTTGATCAGCGTGTTGGAACTGGTCGCCGCCCAATATGCCCCGATCTTTTTTTTATCCAGATAATTTGTGATCGACCATGGATTATAAATATCCGTATGACTGCCAAATGTAAAGCCGTCATACCACTGTTTCACCAGTTCTTTTTTATCCGCCAGGCCAAATTCTTCCAATGCCTGAAATACTTCCTGTCCCGTGAAACCAAAATAAGTGGCATATTCCTCCGACGTTGTCGTAATCACATTCAAATTATTCAGATCAGAAAAAATAGACTGCTTCGATACCCGTGTGATTCCTGTCAAAACTGCACGTTCCAGATATGGGTTTGATTTGAATGTCGCATTAAAAAGACTTCTCAAAAAAGAGGTAAACGCATCCCAATATCCATGTACATAAGCCTCCTGCATTGGCGTATCATATTCGTCTAACAGCACGATCACTTTTTTCCCATAATAGCGATACAGATACTGGCATAGTAAATTGATTGAAAATGAACTTTCCGCATCTTCCATATACATCGATACATTTCGATACATTGCTTTCTCATTTTCACTGAGCAGGTCTCCATCCAGCAAATAGCGGTGTTCCTCATATAAGCGTGCGATCTGCATATTGATCTGTTTTTTCACCTCTGATAACTGATCTGCTTTCACTGCCGCAAAACTTAAGAAAAGTACCGGATACGTGCCCTGCAATCCCCGCCATTTTTCTTCGTTCCAGATAGAAAGGCCTTCAAACAAATCTCCTCTGTCAGCATACTGATTTGAGAAAAAGCATTTCAGCATATCCATATTCAGAGTTTTTCCAAAACGTCGTGGACGCGTGATCAGTGTAATGTCATCCATGGATTCCCACCATGCACGGATCAGATCTGTCTTATCAATATAAAAACTATTCTGTTCTCTCAGACTCGCAAAATCCTGTTTTCCTATGCTGACTGTTTTTGCCATCTCAGCGCTGCACCTGCCTTTCTGTATTGTTATCAGTATAACATTGCGTTTCCAGAAACACAACGGCACATAGCAAAATATGTCCCATAGTAAAATATCAAAATGTGCTATCATAACTTTCATAAGAAAAGCTATAAATAGCACATTTTTCAGCTATTTCAAGGGATGTAGACGATACATTTCTTTCAAAATAATCTTGCTCCGGATGTATTTTCTACATTTTGCACATATACAATAATATGAAAGCACGGAGCAATCCGTATAATCAAGATTTGGGTGTTTTGACACCCAAATCATATGATTACAGTTTTTAAAACTTTCAGGAAAGGAATCTGCTATCATGAATAATGAAAAATTAGAAAATCTCCTGAATCTGGCATTGAACGCCACACCGGAAGAACGTGAAAAATCTTTAGAACTGAATATTGGATATGATACTGCTTCCCGCAGCTGGGAAGTGATTGTGAAAGCCTCCGGCGGTTTTGATATGCTTTCGGAGCTGTTTCCACAGATCACGATCCATCCGTTATTAAATGGATACGGAATTCTGACAGTACCTGCCGCTCTCCTGGATGCCTTATCAGAACGCCCGGAAATTGAATACATGGAAAAACCGAAACGGCTCTTTTTTGCTGTCAATAGCGGGCGATCAGCTTCCTGTATCACGCCACTTCAGACGGCACCCATGGATAATCCGCCAAATAACACGTTCTCTCCATCCGCTTCATTCATAAATGCAGCGCCTTCTACGTTGCCGGATGATGTAACCGCACCTGCTCCGGAGCGGAATAACCTCTTCGGTTCCGGTATCATCACCGCCATCATCGACTCCGGCATTGACTACGCCCACCCGGATTTCTGCAACGCAGACGGCACCACTCGGATTCTTGAACTCTGGGATCAGAGTCTTGACCGCATTTTCACGCAAGCTGAAATCAACAAAGCCTTGCAGGCTCCCTCTTCTCAGCAACGTTACCAACTTGTCCCAAGCCGTGACCTGTCCGGCCACGGCACACACGTTGCCGGAATTGCTGCCGGAAACGGACGTGCATCCAATGGTCAATATCGCGGTGTTGCTCCGCAAAGTTCCCTTCTGATCGTAAAGCTTGGCATTTCCGACCCAGATGGATTTCCCCGCACTACGGAACTAATGCGTGCGGTAGATTATGTCCTGCAAAAAGCGTTTTCATGGCAGATGCCTGTAGCCATTAACTTAAGTTTTGGCAACAATTATGGTTCCCATGACGGAGCAAGCCTGCTAGAAACTTACCTTGATAATGTATCGTCTTACTGGAAGTCCTGCATTGTCACCGGCACTGGAAATGAAGGTGCTTCCCGGATCCACACTTCCGGAACATTTCTCACGAATTTTTCCCCCTCCGCCATTCCGTTTTCGGTCAGCGATTACGAATCCGGTCTGAACCTTCAGCTCTGGAAATCCTACTCTGACGAAATTGAAATCTCTCTACGGCATCCAAACGGCACCGTCATTGGACCGTTTCAGGAACAGCTTGGCACCTATCGATTTACCGCTGGGATGACCGAACTTCTGGTGTATTACGGAAAGCCAAGTCCCTACAGCACCAGCCAGGAGATTTATCTGGATTTTATTCCCCGTGGGAATTATGTGGATGCAGGTCTCTGGGAACTGACACTTAATCCACGCCACATCAACGCTGGTTCCTATGACCTGTGGCTTCCGGGACAGTCCGTGATCGGCAGTGGCACCGGATTTCTCTACCCAACAGAAGAAACAACACTGACGATTCCATCCACCGCTTCTAAGGTCATTTCCGTCGGTGCTTACAATGCCGCTTTCAACACTTATGCGCCATTTTCCGGTCGTGGATTTACCCGAATGGAGCACCGGATCAAACCGGATCTTGCTGCTCCCGGCGTCAATATCATTTCTGCAGCCCCCGGCGGCGGTTATACTTCAAAAAGCGGTACTTCCATGGCAACTCCAGTGGCAGCAGGGGCCATTGCCTTATTATTAGAAAAATACCCGGATCTGAGCAACCGGGATGTGAAGCTGCGTTTAAAAGAGCGGGCGATCGACTTAAAATTGCCAAAAAACCAGCAGGGATGGGGCTTTTTAGACGTGGAAAGGCTTCTGCAGGAATAAAATCTTGCATTTTTCTATAATTAAATTTATAATAATACCCATACCGTGATCAGCACGAATTATGAATACATTGGAGAAGGTGGTATTTATGGCACAGGAGCCCTCAAAAAAATTAAATGAAAAAGAACTGGAAGCACCGGCGTCCTTCACCAGCCCGGATGTGTTATATCAGGATCTGATCAGAACCATTCATCAGTATCATCCGTCTGATGATATCAGCATGGTGGAGAAGGCTTACCGTGTAGCCAATGAATGTCACAAGGATCAGAAGCGGAAATCAGGAGAACCCTATATCATTCACCCCTTATGTGTGGCGATCATTCTGGCAGATCTGGAGATGGATAAAGAGACGATCGCGGCAGGACTGCTTCATGACGTGGTGGAAGACACCGGTATGACGTTAGATGAGCTGTCTAAGGAATTTGGAACAGAGGTATCTTTCCTGGTTGACGGAGTTACCAAGCTGACTGGGATAAGGATAAAGTAGAGATCCAGGCAGAAAACCTGCGCAAGATGTTCTTAGCCATGGCTAAGGATATCCGTGTGATCATTATTAAATTAGCGGACCGTCTTCATAACATGCGGACCGGTCAGTTCTGGAAGCCGGAGAAGCAGAAGGAGAAGGCCAGAGAGACCCTGGAGATCTACGCACCGATTGCGGACCGTCTCGGTATTTCCAAGATCAAGATCGAACTGGATGATCTGTCCCTTCGTTTCTTAAAACCGGATGTTTATTATGATCTGGTGGAAAAGGTTAACCTGCGGAAGGATTCCAGAGATGAATTTG
>OGDF01003538.1_pt1 | contig 19016 bp, 21 predicted proteins | sample 1570141 | NCBI WGS metagenome assembly OGDF01 (sample SAMEA4370581, study PRJEB24528) | human gut metagenome | reverse complement strand
TCGGGGAAGGGACTTGCTTTCGCCCTCTCGGGCTCCATAAGCGGTGTTTCGCACTGCGAAACTTGAGTTAAAATTATATAAATATGGAACTTTACGAATATGCAAGGCCTGACTTGATGGCCGGCAAAAAAATCTTATATGTGCATGGGTTCGCCTCAGGCGGCCAGAACGGCACAGTGAAAACAATGGGAGTCCTGCTCCCTAAAACGGAAATAATCGCCCCGGACCTCCCCGTGGAGCCTGAAGAAGCGATGACCCTGCTTCGCAGCATCTGTGACAGCGAAAAACCGGACCTCATCATAGGCACATCCATGGGCGGCATGTACACCGAGCAACTCCGCGGCTTCGACCGTATCCTCGTGAATCCAGCCTTCCATCTGGCAGATACATTACTGAAAAACAACGGCTTAGGACGACAGGAATATCATTGCCCCAGACGCGACGGACAGACCTCGTTCCTCGTAAACAAAGGCCTTATCGAAGCCTTCAGAGAGGTCTCATCACACTGTTTCGAAGGCATTGACCCGAACAATGAACTCATCTCGAACTTCGGGCTGGAGACGGGCGAAAGCGAGCGAGTTTACGGCATGTTCGGCATTCACGACACCCTCGTCACAGGCACTTTCGACGAATTTTCGCGCTACTATCCGAACGCGATCCGCTTCGACGGCGCGCACTACATGGACGACAGCGTGTTCCTGCACAGCATCCTCCCGATTATCGAAAGAATCGACGACAAGCAAGAAAGCCGCAACAAGCGAACGATGCTTATCTCGTTGACTGACACCATAATGGACGTTCGCAACGGCGAGGCTAAAGGTATCGCTCCGGAGTCGATGGAGCCGTTCGGCAGCGCGGTCAAAGCTTTCGCCCACCTGTCCCGCAGCTACACCCCATTCGTTCTTGTTTCTGTCAATGCCAATGATTCCGAGTTGGTTCCGGTTCTTTGTCACTGGGTGGAGCGGACGCTCGGAGTTCCGGCATGGAATAGAATTATCGTATGTAACCGAAAAGATTTACTCTTGGGTGACTACATCATTGACAGATACCCTGAAAGGCTTGGGTCTGAGAACTTTATGGGGACGGTGATTCATTTTGGGGAGGAGCCTTTCAAGACTTGGGAGGAAGTAATTACGTATTTCGACCGGCTTGGAGGACAATAATCCAAAAATTATACTTATATTGCGAACTTATAACTCATGGACCGAGTAGGAAAACGGTCCAAAAATAGATGTAATTATGAAAAAAAAGTTAATCTATCTCGCCACATTGGCATTGGCCATGGGCATGTTTTCAGCCTGCGACAAGGATAAGGCTGACGAAAGTTGGAAGGAAATTCCAAGCACAATAATTACGGCGGAAAGCGGCGACGCAACCCTCACAGTGAACGGTGTTCCGGACAAGTCTGGAAACGTTAAGTTCGTGGCTAACAGCGCTTCTGCGGGTGAAGTGACATTGGCCAATATCATTCCGGGATATAATTCCGTAGTGGTTCCTGTCAGCATCGCGAACAGCGGCAAGGACGTTTACAAGTTCGAAGGTAAGGTGTCGCTAAGCAGCGCGCCTGCAATGATTCAGCTTTTCGAGGTAGCCAAGAATAGTATTTATGACATTACTGTCAGCGGTGAGATCACTATGGAAGGCAAGGTAACTTTGGCTGCCGAGACCGCGGTTTCTGAGGCTGCCCAGGGTGGCATCGCAGGTACTTGGAAGACTGTGGATCAAATAGTTACAGACCCTTCTGTGGGCACAGTGAAGTCTTCTCCGATTATGCTTAAATGGACATCCAAGAATGAGGAAGTCAATACAAAGTTGGCTAGTTTGAACAATTTGGGTTCAATGTTCGGAAGTATGGCGCTGTTCAATTATCTGCAGTCTGTTACTTTCAACGCTGACGGAAACATCACGGCTTCTTATTATGGTGGCAAGTTCGAGATGGCTACCATGAATGACGCAGGCAAATTGACTGCTACTCACAATGACTGGAAGTCTTCACCTAAGGGTAATTTTGCTTTCTGGTACACTGCCGGCGAGTATATTTTCATCGTTCCTAATTTCGAGGCAATGTCTGATGATGACAGTGCTGACAAGCCTGGCGAGACTCCTGATTTCGATATCAAGGATATGATTTCAAGCCTGAAGGATCTTAAGGAGTATGGCGTGGATGTGACCGCATTGGTTACTGAGCTTACGAATATCATGAAGCAGGGTTTCGTGCTTAAGTTCGCTTCAGAAGGCAATGGCTTAAAGGTTTACGCCGACAAGTCTATCTGCGGAAATATTATTACTGCTATTATTCCTGCGGCTAAGATGCTCGATACTGTATTGCCTGAGCTTATCAAGGACAAGCCTGAGGCTGCGCAGTATGTACAGATGATCAAGGTCTTACTCGGAATCGAGAAGTTCGCTGATCTCGAGGCGATTTGGAAGGCTACCGATGAGTTCTGCATTACATTGAGCTTCACGAAATAGGGTTTTATTTTCGAATTTTACGGCACCTGGGAGGAATCTCGGGTGCCGTTTTTTTGTGGTACGGGAGTTGGCACCTTACACCTTCCAAAATCCGCCAACCCCCTCGCGGAGATTTTCTTATGTTCAAGCTGGCTCCGACTAAACGAGAGAGCAGATGAAATGTGCAAACGGCTCAATATCCTCTTCGACGCTGGCCTTCTCCAGACTGGCCATGTATTCCTCACGCCTCTCCACCGGCACGACAATCCAGGGATAGCCGCACGTCACCAACTGGCTATTCATTGTAAAGCGAGCCGTGCGCCCATTCCCGTCCATAAACGGATGGATGTAAACGAAGAAGAAATGCCCCAGAACGGCACGGACAAAGGCATCTGATTCCTCCTGCATCAACTTGGACAAAGCCATCATCGCATCCAAGACAGCGTCCGGATTGAGCGGAACATGCATGGAATTGCGGATATACACCTGGTGTGTCCTGTAGCCGACAAGGTCCGAAGCTTTGATGATGCCAGCCCGGATACATGGCTCAAATAGCTGGAAATGCCAACTCTGATGATTCTTGACATACATCTGAGAGGGATCCTGTCCAGCAAACACCTCAGCGATATTCTGCCGTAATAACTGGTAGGACTGATAATACCCGCGAGCAGCCAGGGCGTTCTTCCGCTCCTTGTCTTCTTCATTGTTCTTAGGGTCCCAGTTTCCACTCCGCACCTTTTCCAGCAAGCCCTCCGTAATCTTATAACCTTCTATTGACAAGGAGTTGTAACTATCCTTGATATAGGTTGCATCCATCATTGCCAGCACGGATGTGACGTCCTGCGGTTTTTGCACGATGCCGGCCGAGGCAAGACAGGAAATCACCGCCGGACGCATCTTCTGCCACATAAGTTTAATGCGGGCAGCATAAGGAGATGTCTCAATGATGTCAACTCGGACGTCTTCTTCGAAAGGATTCTCTTCCTTTACGACATAGCCCACCTGGCGCATCATTGAAAGCATGGAGTCAGCCAACTCTTCTCGCCCAATAGAGCGAAAGGCGCCGGCGACTCTTCCCGCCCGCGTCGTATGGCCGCCATCAATTGCAGTCGTTATAACAGGTGATACATCCCTGATGATAGATAGGCACGTACGAGCCTCCAGAGCATTCCTGCGATAATAATCCGGACCGACCATAAGAAGGGCATAGGACAGAGGATATAAACGGATGCCATATTAGTATTTAGCGCACTGCCGATATTAGTTTATATCGCATGAATAATATTAGTATATTTTGTATTACTATTATTAGTTTATTTTGCAAATATAATATAATAATTAGATTTATCCGCAATAACTGCAACAAGAATATTATTCTTCCTGCACTTTCCGGCGCCAGCGGTGGACGGGTTCGCCAATATCTTCGAGCATCTGGTCCATGGTGTGCTTCTGGGAAATAGTCCCAAGAAAAAGCAATTAAACACACCCAAATTCCCAACCATCCCCACCTCACTACCACACTAGCACACCTCCACTACAAAAAAGCAGAGCCACCCGACTCTGCCTATCAAACTATAATCTTCGTCCAGAACTCAACACCCCTGCTCACTCCCATCCTCCCCATACTTCCCATCCTTAGCCTCATAAATCACACTCGGCTCCAAAACCTCCACCGTGTGCCAAACCCCGGCAGGCACCACACACCCGAACCTTCCGGCCGCCGCATCCAACACCACCCGGTCAATCTCCCGGAAACGCCTATCCCTCAACACATTCTGAGCATCCATTCCCAGCTCAAACCCATCTCCAAGCCGCTCCTCCTCATAAAAAATCTCCGCCAACTTCCCCTGCAACAGCAGCACATTCTCCGTACTCTCCGGATGCCGATGAATCGGAACCCGCGTCCCCGGCAAAAGCGCATTGAGCATCCGCTGACTCCCATCCGCCCCCGACGTCCGCAAATCCAAATTCTGCCGCAACCGCGCACTCGCCCCAGCTTTCGCCAGCAGTTCTCCAATTAGTTTATTGTCAATGATTTCCATACTATTAATTTTTATCAATGCTGCAAGACATGTCTCGTACACATCTTTAAACAGATTCATACTGACCGCTCCAGGGTCGGAGTCGACGTCACGTCCTCGGCGGATTTCGATGTTCGCCGAGACGCACTTCGGGATGCTCTCCCTCGGCGGATTTCAACTTTAGAACACATTGAATATCAATATATTACAAAAAACATCATCCGCCGACCCCCTTATATTTGAAGGGGTCGGCGGATTTTAAAATCATCAATCTCCTGAACATCAACAACTTACGCCCTTCAAAATCCGCCAACCCGTCGCCCGAAACTACGGAACCCCAGAAAGTCCATCAACACGTAACTGAGGAGAAGAAGCTTACCAAGGTCGGCGCGCCCACGAACCTAAAGGAGCTCAGTATCAACAAGTTATAATAACAGCCCGCGCCGAGCCCCCTCAAAAATGGAGGGTCGGCGCGGATGCATTATAGAACCACCTGGCTATCAATAGTTTACACGGAGAAGCCGCGCCGACCCCAGAACCGCTGAAAGTGCATCAAGACGTAACTCCAGAGACGACTACCAGTCGAGGCATGCAGAAATCTCCTTTCGGACAAGTGGACGAAGAAAGAGCAGAGTAAATAAATGACATGAACCCCGAAAGTTAGACAACTAGCTTTCTGGGGTTCTTGTTGCAATACGTAACCGCGCAGACGCTTAACCCTACAACCCCTTAACAATCTCCACGAAATTCTCGACCACGTACGCCACATCCTCCAACGACATCCTCGTATTCAGCGGAAGCGTAATCTCATTCTCGAACAAATGATAAGCATTCGGGAAATCAGCGATATCGAAGCCGTGAGCCTTATATGCAGTCATCATTGGGAGCGGCTTATAATGAACATTAGTTGCGATACCACGCTCAGCCATCTGCTCGATCACATGATTCGCCTCCTCGCGGCTGCGACCTGTAAGACGGACCAGATAAAGATGATGAGAAGAACAATGATCCGGACCCTTGTGATTCAGATACTTGACCTGATGATCAGCATCCAGGACAGCATTCAGAGAATCTATACCGGCATTGTACATAGCCACCATCTTGTGACGCTTCTCCAGCATTGACGGATAACGCTCAAACTGCACAAGACCGAGAGCCGCCATAATATCAGTCATATTGCACTTATACCATGGACCGATAATATCATACTCCCATGCGCCCAACTTCGTCTTCGCAAGAGCATCCTTATTCTGACCATGAAGAGAGAACAACTGAGAAAGACGATAAATAAACTCATTCCACGTCTCACCCTCGATGAAAGGAACCGGAGAACCACAATACACCTGCTGACGAGGTACAACGGCATTGCCAAAAGACAAATTCCAGGTCATCGCACCGCCCTCGGCGGTCGTGAAATTCTTCACAGCATGGAAACTGAACGACGAGAAATCAGCGATCTCACCGGCCATCTTGCCATGGCGCGAAGCACCGAACGAATGAGCGCAGTCATTCGAAATGGCGATACGGCCCATAAGGCGCTGAATATCATTGGCCGGACGGAACTTCGCCAGAATCTCGGGGCGATTCACGATCTCACGCACCTTATCCACATCCGCACAAATACCAGCCAAATCCACAGGAACGATAACCTTCGTCCTCTCCGTAATCGCATCAGCCAACTTCTCATAATCCATCTCCACACAATCCTTCTGCGAATCCACCATAACGATTTTGGCACCGACATGAGCCACCACCGACGCAGACGCCGTATAAGTATATGCAGGAACAATCACCTCATCACCAGGCACGACACCCAACACATGAAGCACCATCTCCATCGACGCAGTCGCAGAATTCAGACAAACAGTCTTCTCCGTATGCACATACTCAGAAATCTGCTTCTCCAGTTTCTTAGTCCGCGGCCCAGTAGTAATCCAACCACTCAAAATAGCATCACGAACTTCATTGGCCTCCGCCTCCGTCATATCTGGCGGACTGAAAGGTACATTTCTTCTTTTCAAATCTGTACTCATTGTATAAAAAATTTATCTCTCACTAATAATCACCCAGAACGTCCTAAAAATCAACTTTATATCATACCAGAAGGACGCATTCTCCACATACTCCAGATACAACCGGATCTTCTCCTGCATAATGACATTGACATAAAAACTCTCAGGATCCTCAGCCTTCTCCATCAACTCATTCTCATTTCGGAACTTGATCGAAGCCGGATCAGTAATGCCCGGCCGCACATCCAGCACATGCATCTGCTCCGGAGTCCAAAAATCCACATAATGGCGAACCTCCGGACGAGGCCCCACCAGACTCATATCCCCTACGAAAACATTGATAAGCTGCGGCAACTCATCGATCTTGAACTTACGGATGAAATACCCGCTGCGAGTAACCCGCGGATCATGCCCGCCGATAGTCACCAGACTCCCCTTGTCAGCCCCGACACGCATCGAACGGAACTTGAAAATCCGGAAATCCTTATTATGCCGCCCCACACGAACCTGCCGATAAAACACCGGCCCCGGCGAATCCAACTTGATCCAAACCGCCACGATTAAAAACAACGGACTCAAGGCCAGCAGTCCAAGACCACTAGCCACCATATCAAACAGTCGCTTCATAATTTACTGATATGTAATACTATAGAATAAAATCCCCCACTCGCTATACTCTCATCCCCAGACGCCCCAATCCCGTCCCCGCCTATCGGTTAGAATAGTTTTTTAGGTCAATGATTTTTTCAGTTATTTGGGTCTCAGCTCACCATTTCATTCTGCTCTCCAATAATAGTTTACTTAACTTTAAGTTTCGATATTGTTTTTCACCTCCACAATCTTCTTTTGGATATTGCGCGAATAGTTTTCCATTACCTTATATGTAACGTTGTTCCTGCTGCAATACGCCTGTAGCGTCATCCCTCGCGGGACCCATTCGCTTTGATAATCGAGGTAGAACCTCTCCAAGTCTTCACTGCTGTACATAACCTTTGCTTTTTTCGCCTAAGTTATGACGCTTTTTTCTGGGTCCAAAAATTGACCACTATCGACAATACACTGTAGTGATGTGATCTCCTTATCTCACCCTGATAAACCAATTATCTTTTAAGCCAATCCCAAAGTGGTACTATAATGTTATTATTGTATCGGTACTTAACATAAAATCCATCTGGGATAACTTCTTTTGTATTAATATATCGTGTAGTCCCGTCAAAATACTCTATTGACGGATAAAGCTGTAAATACTCATTACCCTTCCATTCGCGATCATCTTGTTTAATCGGGAAAAGGGCAATCTTGTCAGTATCATATTTCTGAGCATCACCATAGCCTATCTCCCAATTACACCATTCAGAATCAATAGCTGCATCAGAGGCTATAAAAATAAACTTATCATATTTTTTGATTTTATCTTTTAACGCCTCAGCAGTTTTCCTATTTGTTGGATGTTGCATTTCTGGATCAGCCCAATCAAGATAAACGGATGTATTGAGTTTCTCCAACAAATACCTAACCCGTTCTAGATGCTCCAACTCATCATGTTTATGAGAAAGAAAAACTGACAAGTTGTGATTAGAGGCGGAGAAATAGCGAATCTGAGCTCTTGCCTCTGTAACTATCCCAAATTGTGGGGTTAATGAACGAAGTATAGACTCTGTTACTATCATAATTTTACTCTATTGATATTTTATATCCTGCTCCATCATTCTCACTCTTATCATAGGCATTATCGATGTATTTGTCTATATTTGCCAAAAAATCATCCTCCTCAACAAAAGCAATGTATGAGCCAGTCAATGCATTAACACACTTGCATTTATCACAGCTATAGACTGGTGGTTCTTGATTAAATCGGTTGTCATTGATAAGGTCATATACCTTCTCTGTGTGATAATTGCAAACGGAACAACCATCTGAATTAGTTTGACGGTACTTGAACCAATCGTAACTATTGTTAACCTTCATAATTACTCCCACTAGCCCATTACGGTGAGAAGTACGACCTTCTCGTTTTATCTTTTTAAGGCAATATGATATTTCCCAATCAATCCAGTGACTCTCCTTCATATGTGGAGAAATAATTACTATAGTAACAGAAGTTGGAAACATACAATCCTTCAAATACTCTTGTATCTTACGATTGCTTTCATCTGACATATCAGGGGAATCGGATGTTTCTCCGTTATAATACGTTGCGTCTTCCCCCATCGCCTCAATAATGCGGTCACGAAGGCCAGTTGCTTCGCTATATTTGTATGAAATAAATGTCTTATGTGCCATAGTCTGTCTATTTTATATTCAATAATTCTTTGAATAAAGAAGTATATGTAAGTTCTGTTACAAGTCGTTCATCAAAATGAGCGGGAGATGTATCATAAATCAATTTTGCTGCTGCCCCAGTGCTGGCAATTGGATAAATCTTAGCATCTTTATGAAAAGATGTGAACATCTTGAATTCTTCTTCAACACCTTCCATACCTCCAATAAAGAATGCCGCTACAAACTTGTTATCACAAATCATCCGAGAACGCATTTCTAATAAACTATCATTTCGATCACCCAAATCCTTTGTCTTTACAATATGTGCAACGGACTCATTCTCCAATGGGAAGAATCGCTCAAAATATAAACTCTGGTAGAGCGTTACATGATTGTTTACCTCTTTGCCATAATGGCGCAACACTTGTGCAATAAGAGGTGTTATAGAGGGATGGCCTCCCCACACAAGCCTAAAATAAGGGAGTACTACTGATGCCAAAGCAAGAACGGAGTCGCGAATGGCTATCACATCGGCAGAGCCAATATATTTTGGATCTCTCCCGGGCATTGGAATGCTGGCTGAAAGAAAGATATTCATTTGTTCTGTAGCCATAGTGAGAAATCGTTCTTTTTGATGGTTTGTACTTCTAGTGATTTGTTAAGCCAGTCAAGATGCTCTATCCACTTACGTTTGATGCGCAAGTCATCATAAATAAGATAAATTCTTGTCTTGGGATTCTTTAGCAAGAATTTGAATTGCAATGATTCAAAACAGTCGTAAGACTGAGGAACACCAACAGCAGGGATAAAGACATTAACGTTGTTATCTTCCAATCGTTCAACAAGGTATTTATACTCCTGTATCATCACTCGACCTACTTTCTGCGCTTCCTTAATGAACTCCCCAACAAGACCATCCTGTCGTGCTGCCATATTACGGGCTCGTACTGACTCTACCGTTTTTGATATCTTATTCACAGTTTCATCAGTCAGCAGTGCATTTTGATTGGTATAGTCTGTTAAGAAATCATCTTTTGTGAGTATAATAGGTTCGCAAAGGTGGTTGTGAATGTCCAACTTCATATCGGGCCAAACCAGTTCAATCACACCGATTTGTTTCTGATTTGCTGCAGTTATCTCCTCTAAGCACCATTCACTTACCTTAAACTCTTTCGTATAGAGTTGAATCAGAATGTCGCAGTCTGAGAGCCGGTGATGTAACTCTTCCTGGAAATTCTTAGCTGCTCCAATTGAATAGGTGTCAAGGAACACGTCATAATTACAACGCACCAACGCGTCAAACAATTGGTTGGCAACAACGGTTGAATCACTGCGACGATAGCTGATGAACAGTTTGCGGTTCTGGCGCATCAATCGAAGTGCTTCCAAGGCGTAGTTTACAAAAGAATCTATCTTTTCATCGCTATAAACCTTACCATTCATCTTCCAAGCCACTTTTGGTATCTCCTCTAGAAACGAATCTTTTTGGAAATAGACTGGAATGATAGCATCGCCATTGGTCATCAGAATATCCAATTTGTTTGCGTCAAGGTTATTGTGGCCTTTCTTTCCAAAATAATACACAAAAGATGGTTGCTTGTTCAGATAGCATGCTGTAAAGTTCCCAGAGTAGATCTCTATGAAAGATTCTGTGGGTAAGCCCATCTCATGGGTTTTCTCGTAGAACCGCCTTTTGATGGCTTCGCAAGCAGGATTAGCTACATCCCCAAGAAATATGATTTGGTATTTGAAGTACATGATCTATTAATATTAATAAGTACCTGCCGCATCAATAGCATCTTCTATCAGTTGCTCAATGTTCTCTTTTATATCATCGTAAACATATTTGCTTGAACGATAGTCCGACTTAAAAACAGTCACATAGTTAGAAAGACGAGAGCCGTCTGATGCGTACACACTATAAAAAGGATTGCTACCCTCCTTTGTCTGCTCCCCATTCTGATCCTCCAAGCGATCAATACGGATTCCAACAATACCCTTGCCAAGCTCATATGCTTTTTCGATCTCGTATTTTACCCATTTACGTGTTGAGGTTGTAGCCCCTATAAGGACTACTATACAAGAGCGATAAGACATTTGGTCATCTATCCACTTCTTAATGGCGGTGTCGGTTTTCAAGCGAACCTCTTCCCAATCATTATCACTAAAGGTTGAAGAGGAGTCAACCTTCCCCATATTCCTGACTTGACTGGCTCGCCAGGCATCCTTCTTAAATTCAAAACTGAAAAAAACTCTTCTCTTCATAATTCATAATCATATATGCAACCACCTGTGCAATCAGATTTTTGTTTTGTTATCTGCCAAGAGCCAAGCTCCTGTCATTATATAGCCGTTTTGGTTAAATAGTGTTTTCAAATATTTATTTATATTTTCGACAAAATTCCTGTCTCTTTTGTCTCGCCTCAAATTAAATTTTGACACCTTTTACCCGATTTTTCCGTTTTTCGCTCCAATTACCTCATCACTATCCTCAAAGCCCCTTTCGCGAACCGTCTCTTTCTTAACATCTCTTCACCATTCCGTATAAAACTTTCTTAAAGGTCTTGCCCATTGAGGGACATAGGGACAGTCACTGTACCGACTGCTTCAAAATAGTTTTGAAATATTGGAAAAGATATTCTTGCCAATTCCTGTTAGTCGTTGGAGTGTACGCGTCCACTTTTCCGCATACCGCTGTTAACCGCTGATTTCCAGCGGTTTTGTTAATAATATTTTTTGTGATTTTTTAGTTTCTTACTAAAAAGACATGTAACATGGTAGGCAGCACGTCAAGTCTTCGCCCTCCTTCGCTGTTCGCAGTCGACGGAAAAGTGCTTTCAGATAGTCTTCCACATTTCGCTTTATCATCTTACAACTCTCGATCACCGAGAACATGAATGCATTATGCTTTGCTGATATTTCACTTCCTATATTGCAGGCATTCTTCAAGTTCATCTTTATCCTACGCATCATCTGCTCGCTCAAGTTGTTTGATAATTCAACCTCTCCACATTCCAAGATCCGCTTCACCGCCGGCCACTCGCCAACAGCGTATTTCAATGCTTTCTTCAACATCTGACCACTCCCTGCAAAGTCCGAGTTCCTGAACGTTTCCAGCCGTTCCTCTATCCTCTTCATGATGCCTGCCGTATTACCGGGCTTCAGTCTCTCCACCAATCGCGCCTCTCCTGTCAAGCCTCTCGTCGCACAATAATGTTCTATCGCAAACATCCTTCCGAACTCATCCACAAACCACATCGCCTCATCCACCTCTCCCACCTCCTCAACAACACTCCACCCTTCCGACCAATCCCCGAAAACCGCATAAATCATTCATATCCCTCTTCCCCACAGAATCACCTCGTCGAACCACCTCCGCCAATCCGCCAGTAGCACCTAAGCACCAACGCGCCCACACCCAATTCCAGCCCTACCAGCCTCCCAGAATAATTCTCCCCACGGTTTAGGTCAATGCCAATTCTCTTTTTGAGGTATTGTCTCCTCTATTTCATTCGGCACGCTCTCTTGGATTTTCACATCCGGACACTCTAGTTTACATCTCAGCCATTCAAGACCAAAATATACATCAATTCAACTTACAGAACACTAGGAATACGAGTAAACGTATCTATCAAATTATAGCCATCCCAAGTAAGGTCAAAAGATGTAGTTTCACCTATCGGGACTATCCGATCAAGACCGAGAAAACGATTTCTAACAACAAAATCGACTAACTCATCTTTCGAAAACCCATAATACCCAAGAGTTTGATACTTGATGGAAATAATAGGCGCGATCTCATTTAGATTATTGATAGTATTCTCCGAGAAATAACCGCATGCACAACGGAAATCATCAATATTTGACGGTACGACTTTAAGATCTGCGCGAACAACAACGTTATCTGGCATAGGCTCTCTCTTGATATCCATACACACAGACTGACGGTAGAACGCTGTTAGTTTATCCACACTCATAACAGCTTGCAACTGATACTTTGCAGACACATATTCATGGATAGCATTCCAAAACTTTTCCTTCGCCTCTGACACAGCCTCATTGTTTGAAGAAACCCAGAATACAATATGGGGCGCAGAACAAGCATTCTGATCGAAAAGATACGTATCATTATAGAATGCTTCTGCTAATTTTTTCATTTCCTGCTCGGAAATATTCAGAATCATTTCTGGACGGATGGCCGCTATCGAATAACGATCCGCAAAGCACACATCAAAAGAACGGGCCGGAATCGCATTCTGTCGAATGGTACGAATCGTTTCATCACCACCCCAAATAACACGTACATTAGCAAAAGACGAAAAGTATGCACTTGCCTCAGAAGTGCGATCATATCTCACCAAAACTATACGACCAGCGACCTCATTATACTCACCACTCGCCATCAATGCATGAAGATGCGCGATTATGACATCAACCTGAGGGAACTGTTTGGAACTGACACGTACAACATTCGCGTTCCCAGCCAACAATCCCGCTACAAGTGAATATCCGAAATTGATTGGCACATTGGAAGGAGCTATATGAAAGAGCACGCCTCGCCCCAAACGCAACTCTCCATCGCGAACATACTTTGCCTTGAGCTTCTGCAAATTCGACCTGCGACAAAAATAAGCAAACGTAATAACGTCCGGATATTGTCGGCTCATACGATCCTTCATTAGAGCACTGGAAAGAGCATTTAAAAACTCAATAACATCATCCGAGAATGGCACATCCGGATGATATAAAGTAAACTCATCCCAATCAATCACATTTGGAAAGAGCACTGTAAAATCAGAACTTGGCTGCATACGTATCACTACATCCGCGGATTTCCGCATTTTTAATTCGACCTTCAATCTTAAAATACTTTCCCTTCAATCCACACGGGCAATCATCCTCTCCAAGAATAACTCCTTCATCTTCCGTAAGAAGAACATGTCCAGGATATGAACCCGGGAGCACACTCACCACCTCGATAAGACCTTTCTCACCATATTCCGCAAGCGAAAAATCATAAGGACGACGCACCAAGACATCGCTGAAAACACTTGCATGTAAATGTCCACACTTACACTCCATATATACACATCCTGTTTGCTCCACCATGCCATAGTAATCATGCACATTTTCAGGCATGATACCACATACATCATTCAAGCGCATCTTATATTCTTCTGGAGAGACCTTCTCATTCACAAGCTTTTTCCAACCCCCACCATGAATGAGGACTCCTTTTGAAAGATCCGGCCGATAGCCTGTTTCCAACAATTTTTTGTAAAAATGTTGCCAAACCATAAATGTGAAACCAAACATAAAGATTGTCTCCCCTTTATGCGCTTCGAGAAAACTCTTCATGCCATCAATATCCAGTTCCATATTCTCATCTAATGCATATTGACGCTTACTACCAAACATCGAAAATCCAAGGATTCCTGCACCACGAGCAGAAAACATGTTTCGATTTTTGATAACTGCAGAAGAATCAAGAATTAACATAGGGACACGCTGGGTACCCAAGAAATGACTTACAATCTTAGTCAAACACTTTTGTTGACTCCCAGACGTCTCCCTATCGAGGTATATACGACTCACTTGTTGACCGGTGGTCCCAGATGAAGTCATAGTCTTCACCACCTCATCCTTCTCACAACTTCGTAATTCAAACTCCTTGAAAAGACGGACTGGTAAAAAAGGCAACTTTTCATAATCTGGCAAGTTATCCACATCTAACCCTATTGCATCCATCATTTTACGATAAGGTTCACACTTCTCGTAATGCTTACGTGTCAATTCATGAAGACGATTATTGAGCAACTCATGTTTTTCTTCTTTTGATAGCGAATACGGCGCTATCTCCAATATCTCATTGATATCCATATTTATCGATTATCAAATAGTCCATCTTAACTACTATAGCATACGCTGAAGGGCAGGATAATCAATTTTTCCAGATGTCTTCACAGGAATCGCATCAATCTTCTTAACTCTAAAAGCACGAGGGTTAAAACCCGTCTTTTCTACAAGCAAAGACTTAATCTGCGCCTCCAATCCGTCTTCAGTAACGAACACTGTAATCAAGTCATCTACTCCACCGCATGCGCAATTTGAAGTAATTGGTTTAATTAGTTGTTCGATTGCATCCAGATTGGTACGATTACCCCAAACCTTTACAAAACGCTTCATTCTACCAGTTATATAAAAGTAACCATCTTCATCGAATTTAGCCACATCTCCCGTGTGAAGGACTCCATGATTCTCGTCCCCTTTCATAAGATCATCACGAACTTCAGCATAGCCTAGGCAAACGTTCATACCCTTGTAGATAAGCTCACCCTCCACATTCGGTTCAATTATCTGATTCCCATCCGCATCCACAACAGATAGCTCACCTCCAGGGATTGCAATACCAATCGAAGCATTCTTCGCTACTGCACTTTCGAAGGGCAAGTAGCTCATTCGAGGAGCTGCTTCAGTCTGCCCATACATTACGATAAACTTTTTGCCGGTTTGCTCCGCATAATCTACATACTCCTTAACAAATGTAGCATTCAATTTACCGCCAGCCTGAATCATCATTCTCAAATCAGGCAAATCCATTCGGAAAAACCTGAGCCGCCTGAGCATCTCATAAGTATAAGGAACCCCAGCGATTGACGTAGACTTCTGCTCCTTCATAAACACCCAAAACTCTCGTTGCATTACCGCTTTATCGGTCAACAGTATTGTCGCCCCCTTTATCAAATGACTATTGATAACCGACATTCCATAACTATAATACATTGGAAGAGTAGTTACTGGACGCTCACAAGATGTAATATTTAGATACTTTGCAATACTCTCCGCATTACTCTCAAGATTTCTCTCAGATAAACGTACTAGTTTTGGAGATCCTGTACTTCCAGAAGTCGTGAGACATAGAAGTAACTCCGGATTCATTTCTTCAGTCTCAAAACCAGTAGTAATCAATGAATAGGAATAAGCCTGATAAATCACCTTTACATCGCGAGAAGACAAAACCGATTGCATCTCCAAAACGCGTTCGGTCGGCAGCCAAAGATATTCCGGCTTATAGACACCAATCAGTTTTTGAACTAACTCCAAGTCTTTACTACCATCGAGCAACACTTGAGGGATATGCTTGTTCATACAAGCCACATACCCCACTAGCGAACCAAGACGATTTTCGCATAGAGTAAAAATCAGTCCTCCCCGATAATTATTTGCGAACTTTTCCACTTCATCCGCAAGTTGCCCATAGCTCAACACCTCATTTCTATCCGAAATGACGGCAATATTGTCTTTGTATCTATTTAAATCAAACATCTTAAACTATAAAGCTTTGACTATATCTTCAGTTATTAATGGTGCCGTCAATCTATTCTGTTTAAGTAATCCATCATAATCTCCAGCAAGGTCGAACACATCAGCAATACCCAAACGCAATAGACGCGGAAAGCCACCTTCCTCCGACACCACTTCTGCAACAGCGCCTCCAAGCCCTCCCAATTTACTATGCTCTTCAAGCGTAACAAGCAAACGCGATTCCTTCGACTCTCGAACGGCCTCCTTATCAAGCGGTTTGATGGAATACATATCGACCACACCCACATCAATTCCCTTTTCAGCAAGCATCTTCGCAACAGACAATGCTGTTGAAACCATTGTACCACATGCGAAAATGGTCACATCCTTTCCTTTCATAATGCAATTGCTCTTACCAATAGCGAACTGAGCATCCTCCTTATAAACCATTGGACAATTCAGATTTCCTGTCAATCGAATATAAACTGGGCCCTCCGCTCTCCTAGCCTCCTCGAAAAGTTTTATGGCCGAAGCAGCATCCGCAGGTGAAACAATTCGTAGATTTGGGATAGCACGCATCATCGAAATATCCTCGATAGTATAGTGAGTATTTCCGGCAAAACCTTGACTTAGGCCCGCACCAGACCCCACAACAATCACTTTTTGATTCATATATCCCAAATAATGACGAATCATCTCGCAACTTCTCATTGTAACAAAAGTAGCATAAGTCGTAACGACAGGATGATATCCTTCCGCAGCCATACCCGCAGCAATCCCCAACATATTCTGCTCAGCTATGCCCACATTAACGAATTTATCAGGATACGTCTTGCAATAACGATCCATCCCAGAAAGAGTCGCCAAATCCGCAGTCAGTAAGACAAACCTATCATCCTCCTTGGCTGCGTCCAAAACGGCCTGGCCGAATATAGAACCGCGCTGTCCCAACATGCTACATGTACGGGCAGCCATACGTGTAATCTCAAACATTTTCCACCTCTTCTTTAGCTTGTTTATACTGATCTTCTGTTAGAACATGATGATGCCACTCCTTATGCCCCTCCATAAAGCTTACACCCTTGCCTTTAATAGTATCAGCAATCACACAAATAGGTTTATCACTGGGCTTATTTAGAGCGGCCACAAGAGCCTCGCAATCATGGCCATCCACGACCCTAACATCGAAACCAAAAGACCCAAACTTAACGCCCAAATCTATCTGATTCATCACCTCTTTAGTCGGACCATCATATTGGAGCTTATTTCGGTCCACAATAACGATTAAATTATTCAGCCCATAATTAGCAGCCGACATTGCAGACTCCCAAATAAGACCCTCATCGCACTCTCCATCACCAACAATGGTGAAGACTCTCGCTCCTAGCCCTTTCTGTTTGCAGGCCAATGCTACCCCACCAGCGAAACTCATCCCCATACTAAGACTACCTCCTGAGAACTCAATGCCTTTCTGGAGATTGCGCATGGCATGACCATGGAAATGAGAACCATTTATCTCAAAACTCTTTATATCCTCATCGGTAAGAAACCCAGCCCAACGTAACGCAGAATAGTAAGAAAGAACGCAATGACCTTTACTGACAATCAGACGGTCACGTCCCTCATCCTCTCTATTATTGACGTCATAGTGAAGCACCTTGCCATATAGAGCAGCAAAAATCTCCACAGTAGAAAGCCCCGCACCCAAATGCGATCCATTTTTGCCTGCATTGAAAGCCATCTGAAGAGCAGATAGCCGCAACGACTTCGCTAATTCTTTAAGTTCCATATCATTTCGAATTTAACATTGCTCTCAAATCAAATCCACCACCATCAACTTTGATATTCTCGCCATTCACAAATGAACTTTGATCTCCAGCAAGAAACGCTATAACATTCGCAATTTCGTTTGGCGTACCTATACGCTTCGCCGCAAGACCACCATAAATCTTTTCCATTGCGTCAGCAGTTATCCCGCTTATCATTTTAGTATCCGTCAAGCCTGGGGAAACAGCATTTACTCGAACGCCTGAAGCGCCCACTTCTCGTGCAAGTTTTTTAGTCGCACATACTAAAGCAGCCTTACTCGTCGCATATTCCAACTGTGATGTATCTTCACAATCAGCAGCAATACTTGCAACATTTACAATACTGCCTTTTCTTTGTTTCATCATCACACGAAGTACAAGTTGAGTCATTTCTAAGACGCTAAAGAAATTAACATCCATAACCTTCCGGATATCACCCATACTCGTCATTGAAAATAGACGATTAGGGCTCACGATGCCAGCAGCGTTGACTAACACATCCACAGAGAGCCGTTCTAGTAATATGTCTTTCATCCCTGCCTTTATCGAATCCGACTCACTTAGATCAATAAAAACAGGCTTAATCCATACCTTAAACTTTTGCTCCAGTTCGTGTATTTGCTGCAGCCACTCCACATCTTCGCGATGCACTACAGCCCAACAATTTGCGCCATTTTGGGCAAACAGCTGCACTGTAGCGAGACCTATTCCGCTACGTGCACCTGTAATAATTGCATTCTTTCCTGTAAGCATTAGAGCTCCACACCATATTTCTTGAGGATTTCCTTACCCTTCTCATATGAAGAAAGGTCGATGATATCATCAGTATCCAGCATGATATCGAAAGCATCCTCAAGTGCTGCTACGAGAGTCATGTGACCTACAGAATCCCAAAGTTCTACACCTTGATACTTTAGACCAGCAAGCTGATCCTCTTTCACATTCAAATTCTCACAGAAAACATTGTTGTACTTTTCTAGGTTTGTCATGGCCAATTATATATTTATTTTGTTAATACTTTCTTGAATAAACCCCTTATTCTGCCATCCGGCAACTCATATTCAGACAATAACGAAATGGTCTTATCTCGCAACTGCGCATTAAACAATCGTTCATTATGTCGATCGATCTCGAAGAAGACTTCTTTTATACCCAAT
>OGDF01003533.1_pt1 | contig 19053 bp, 10 predicted proteins | sample 1570141 | NCBI WGS metagenome assembly OGDF01 (sample SAMEA4370581, study PRJEB24528) | human gut metagenome | reverse complement strand
ATGCTTAGTTGATGGTTTTGGTTCCGCCTCCATAGATGTCGGTAGCTTCGACAGCGCCCCCTTTATATGTACAACCAGAGACAGTCAAAGCGGCGCCTGACTTAACGCCGGCAAAACCACATTTATAGTTTTCTTTCGTAAGTCCAGCAGGGAAATTGAACGAGGCCTCAGCTTTGACATTGTTAATACTGATACTAGACGCAGCCCAGCCGAGAACTGCTCCCACATAGCCAATCTTCGTCGGCGTTACATAAGCATTATCAGAGGCTTTAAACTTTACGTCGGAGGCTGCATCATCAACTTGAGTAGCATAACTGCCACCCAAAACACCTCCTGCACATATTCCGCCAAAAAGAGAACCAAGTTTAATAGTGCAGGCAGATGTGGAGCCGTTGTTTCCACGAACTGCACCGCCGCCTACGAATCCGGCAATACCGCCCACATAAGTCTGACGCGCTCCGGAATTTCTATCTGTCATCGGCTGCCCATTGGCGGTACATACGTCAATATTACCGGTATTCACGCAATTAGCTCGGATAACCGTGCATGACTTGGGTGTGAGATCATAATAATCAGCTTTCAAGACAGAACATCTTCCCAAAATTCCACCGACGGCATAAGCCCCATATGGAATCCCGTTATTAAGTATCGTCTCCTTTTCGTAGAAAGAAATGCTTCCGGAATTGATACAAGAGTCGAAGATTGTGCAATCCGTGGTACTGGAGCCTGTATTCACAGACGCTGCGACACCGCCGAGACAGCCACCTTTCATATGGAAGGCACCGGACTTCTGGATTTTAAGAACTCCGAAGTTCTTGCACCTGAAGATTACTCCTTTCACATTGCCGGCAGGGATAATATTTATTTCAGGAGTCTCGCATTTGCCGATAACTCCTCCCATATATATTTCCCGGCTGGCGGTAAGATTAGCCTCGACAGTCATATTCCCTTCATTTGCAAGGTCACTCACCTTACCGCTGGCCATCAGAACCACACCTGAAACTAGACAATTTACATTCACTCCGGTAACATTTATAGCACCCGTATTCGTACACCCGGTAATCTCTCCGGAACTATACAGCGTAATTCCACCGACTTTCACTTCAGCCGTAGGATTCTTGATTGTAATTTTTCCAGTATTCTTGCAATTGATAATCTTTCCATTGTTGCTACGGCAAATGGTGGAAGCATTCGTACTATTCCCTTCAAGTGTAATATCGACACTACTCTCGCAATTGATGATCTCTCCGTTATTGTTAAGAACCAACACGCCAGGCCACCCGTTGTTGGTATTGGCAATTCGCTCACCGGCAACCTTCAAATCCATAATTTTTCCGTCCTTGCCGACATGCAGAAACAGAGGTTCAATGCCAGCATGTGTAATGGTATGATTATGACCATAAAACTCACCATCCCACTCACATGTGTCGCCATTAGACTTTTTGTCATTGGTACGTGGCAGATTCGTCGAAGAATTAATATCCGCCATAAGATGAACGCCTTCCTTTCCATCTACCGTTGTCTTCCAGGCTGACCAGTCACCATTGTTTACTGCAGCCACGAATCCATTCCAGTCCTCAACGGTATAAATACCGCCTTCCAGATAAGTTCCGGCAGATTTGAAGTCAACTGCAGTAGGATAGACCTTTCCCGGAACGGCAGTGAAAGTCTTCATGCTGTGCACCACCTGATATTGATTCTCAGCATTTACGATAGTCAATGTCAATCCTCTTTTATACTCCCTTGCTGGTATTGCGATAAAGACAGGAGTTTCACTAGCTACACCGGACTCACCGCAGGAAATGGTGGCAGAGGTATTTCCTATCGCCTTGCCTTTTTCATTTTTCTTCGGTCCGAACGCGACTTTGGATTTGGAATATGAAATAGTATATGCTCCGCTGAGAGCCTCATTGTCATTGCCGTTGACACGTATGCTCTTGACCGTCGTGCCGGTGACCGCAACTTTCAGATAAGCCATGGCGTGTTTGAACGCAAGACCTCCACCGGCCTCGCCACGTGCAGTCATTATCGCAGCATCCGGATCGAAGCCATTCTCCACATACGTCTGCGTGGAAGGAATAGTAATTTCAATAACGGTAGAGTCTTCCTTTACAGTCTTGTATGAGTCTTTAACATACAGACCCGCAGGATAAACCGCGCAATACGGAGCTTCCACCACAGGAAGTATAAATGACGCACTCTTCTTGTTATCATGATCAATGTCAATGTTCGTGCTGGTCTCGCCATTCACCAGAATCTGATCGCCCTCAGCCCAGAATACGGAGTAAGTCTTGTCGCCGTTGTCCGAGATCAATGTCTTGGTAACATCATCAGCATCAGGAGAATCCGACAGTTCGGCGCCTATCACCATTGTCCCGGCTTCGTATTCCTGCTGTTCCGGAACCTGTATTTCTCCTTCAATTTCCTTGGCGCATCCCGCGGCCGCAAGGACGATTGCCGCAGCAGTCATGAAATCAAATATTCTTTTCATTTTCAATTTCATTTAGGGTTAATATTGCCATTCGAAGAATGATCCTTCTTCTTCCGTCAAATCATCATTGGTAAACTTTCCAGGGTTTGATTGACAGAAGCCGGCTTCCGGGTTGAAGTCGATTACTTCCAGCTTCGGAGAATGGTATTCCCCCGAAGCATTGATTTTAGTTTCAGTGCTTTTCATGATAAAATGTTTATTGTTAATTACTTACTTATTGCAACGCACCGCCGCATAAGAAATGCATGCGCGCTTCACATTCTGGATTTTGGCACCATCATACGATATCGGAATCTGGGCATCATAACCCGACACATCCTTTGCCGGCATCAGACGCACATAGACATTGTCCTTTCCGAAAAGGTCCGCGGAAACCGGCAGAGTGAACGACATGTTCTTCGCGCCAGGGCAATGATATTGCCGGTATGCCCCGTTCTTCGGATAGTCAGGCACCGAATATGTCCACTCGTTCCCGACAGATGTATATTGTACGATATCCCCGGTGTAGGAATCGGCCTTCAGGGTTTCCCAATTCTCGCCGTCAGACGAATATTTCAGCCACCAGTAGCGCGGCGCGCCCACATCCATTCCCACGGTATTGAACGCTGCAATCTGTACGGACAGCGGTGCATTGGCAATGCTCAGGTCCGCAGTCGAGAACTGTATCTGCCAATAATACTCTTCCAATTTAGGGTCAGCATGGTTCCCCGAGCACCAGTAGGCGCCCATCCACGCAGGGCCTTTCGACTGAGGGACAATGCCTGATGCAGAACCGGAAAGAGGTCCGAGCGAGCTCCAGTCCTGACTTGGCGAAATCGCCCTTAGTTCAGGGGTCGAATATGTAAAGCCGGGTTTTTCTTTCACATCGGCGAAACTGGTCCATTCACAAAGAATCTTCGTAAACGGTTCACCATCAAGAGCAATGTCGCTACGGTGCTGCGGGCGGATCTGGTATCTGCCTATATTGCCGAGTCCCGTCACATAGTCCGCAAGCCGGGAATCCATGGCAGCCGTGGCGCTGTCCCACTCGTAATTGTCGCAAGTTTCATTGACAATGATACCGGTCACGGTTCCGCTTCCCCATGGAAGGGCCATGCCGTCACGAGCCCATGCGGCCGTCGTGTTCGTAAGGAGATAGATGGTATTGCCATGCTTGTCCAACAGCGGCATCGGATATTTGTTGATGATGCTGGAGCGGGTATTGTCAATCGGGACGAAAGCACCCTTCGAAATAGGAATCGAACAGTCGGTGAGTGTAAGAATCGTGTTTATATCACTGTCGCACAAGTCATTGACAGACTTCGTGCGCAGAACTACATCAGCTGAAGTTCCGGCAGCCGAAGACACGATATCGTATGCTTTCAGGCCGGAAACCGTATAACATTCCGGATCAATGCCGGAGGTCAGTTTGCGTCCCTTCAATGAAATCGTAGCAAGGTCGTAGCGGTCCAATGACATGGCATCCGACGATTCGAAAACCAGTTTCACGCCATAATACTCACCTTCCTCACTGCTCTGGAGATACACTGTCCTTGATGAAAGCGTCAAGTCCTGGATGATTACCGACATGTTCTCATTCGGAGCGGCATTCCCTTCGGAATCATCACTTATCACCCTACCGGTAAGCGCATAAGGCTTCTGGATAACACCCTGAGGGTCAATGTCTCCGTTCTCAAGACTGAGCGAACGCAGCCCCGCGACGGTGAGAGGTATGGTTTCCACCTCTCCGCGGACTCCCTGCGTGACATAGAGCCTGGCGGCAAGCTGACGTCCTACATTGTCCTTGGCGGTGAATTCGATTATTGCTGTCCTCGGAGAGTCTCCAAGGTTCTCCCTCACTGCAAAATTGAAAGTACCGTCAGCATTCACGTCCGCAAGAGGTTCCTCGATCCAGTCTCCCCCGTCAGGATAAATCACGTTTCCGCTGATTTCATCTGCAGGAATAATGGTTTCGAATATGGCTGTCTGCGCTCCGCTTTCAAACGGAACGGTCACATTCTTTTCCTTGAAATGGAAGGTAGCGTCTTCCGCACCGCTCTGGATAAGAGTAAGTTGCAGCTTACGGTGCCCGCTGGTAAGAAGAACGTCAGCCTTGCGCTCACGGCCAATGTTATCTCCGAAAGCAATGCAGAGGTCGGCATCTCCGGTCCAGCTGGATGCCGACAGTCTCGCCCACTCCGCTCCTTCAGTAACTTCGGCACATACTTCGCCGGAAGCAATGATGCTGAATATGGCTTCTCCACCTGCGGCATCCACGACTGCTTCATTCCTGGCACAGCCAAGTTCGGTCACCTCGGAGAACTCCGGCTTGCGCTCACATGATGCAAGTACGGCCAAAGCGGCCAGTATTGACATTGATTTATATAATAATTGTTTCATTGCATTGACATTTATATATTACTCGCCGTATTCCTTGTTGGTGAGCACCCCGCCGGATGCTGCGACCTGGTCTGCCGGTATCGGCCAATAACGGTTGCACGGGCGGACATTCTGGCTGATGAGCGAACCTGTGTTGTATTGTCTGGTGCGTTCATACCAGATGCCCCAGCGCACAAGGTCGAACTTGCGGTTGTACTCGCCCAGAAGCTCCTTCGCGCACTCGCGACGGATTTCTTCCATAAGGAGGTCAGCATTGCCGCCGACATCCGCAAGACTGAGGTCAGACAGGCCCGCACGGCTGCGTACCATATTGAGATAATGCAGGGATGACGCGACGTCGCCTTTCATCAGATTCGCTTCCGCAAGTCCGAGGACTGCGCCTGCGTATCGGAAAATCTTGTAATTGTTCGCGTCGCGGGTGCTTCTCATGTCCGGACACCAGAATTTGTTGCCAAGCCATGGAGTGCTGGACTGGTTCATCCTGGACCATGTCCCGTCGGCATTCTTGGAACCGAAGAACATGACCTGCTTTTCTCCGGTCCTTCCGGCATCGTCCGGGTCATAGCCCAGCCATCTCCAAGCAAGGTTTCCGGACCCTCCGCGGGCGGTCTTGGCCCCATTCGAATACTCCCCGGACCTGAGGTCATCAGAAAGGTACGGGAGCAAATTCTGGCAGAGGAACGGCGTAGGACGCACTGACGTGTAGGTCATCGCATGGGAACCAAGTTCAGGAATACCGATTCCATAGTAGATGTCGGAGATGATATCCTCCTGCGCAAACTCGTCACTGACAATGTTTTGAGCACGCAAAGGAGTGGTCCAGCTCGCCAGCGTACCGACGATCTGGAGACCGTTGGCCTCATAGATGTTCGGGACTTCCCATATTGATTCTCGGCTGTATTTCACGCTGAAAGGCACATCGGAGAGAGGATACTGCGAGAGGTCGCCATAAATGGTTTCCAGTTGTCCGAAGAATTCCAATGCTCCGTCCCAATCCTTGTTCCACAGGCAGAGTCTGCCGCCGAGCATAAGGCCCAATGCACGGCCGACGCGGTAGTCGGTGCCGGAATCGTATGTCCTGCGTGCAGGCATGGCTGACAGCTCCTTGCGGAGTTCCTCAATGCAGAAACTACGGATTTCCGTGGCGGACATCCTCGGAAGCTTCACTATTTTCGTCCTGTTTTCTTCCGTGACACGTTCCGTATAGAACGGCACATCCCCGAACGTGGAAGTCAGGATATACCAGTAGAATGAACGGAGGACTGCGGCTTCCGCATAGAGAGGAGCGGCCTCGTTTTCATTGATATAGCCTTCGGAAACTGCCCTGTCCGTGTAAAATATCATACTGTTGGTACGGGACACGCCCTGATAGCCTCGCTGCCATACAAGGGATGCGGCACCCGGACGGGCCGGAGCGATATCACATACCGCATCTATCTGATTGTCAATGTTCAGATACATCAGGTCGGTAGCGCATTCACACATTTCCCAGAAGCCCATATTGGTATAGATAAGCTTCAGCGGAGAATAGCAGGCATTGAGTCCGGTCTTTATCTGTTCCACACTGCGGTAATATTTGTCACCTTCAGTGTAGGACGTAATCTTTTCCTTCAGCGAACATGACATTGCGCCGAAGATCAGCAAAACTATTGCAATTGTCTTTTTCATATTCTAGAAGTTCATCTGAAGATTAATCACGAATGTTCTCGGGCGAGGAAACGCGCCATCATCGATACGACGTGTCACGGAACTGGTGGAGACATCAGGATCGAATCCGTTATAGCGCTTCCAAAGAAGCAGGTTCTCGCCGCTCGCGCCCACGACGATGCTCTTGCACCAGTTCTTGGCAATGTTGAAGCGGTAGCTCAATGACACCTCTTTCAGTCTCACATAAGACGCATCATATATCATGCGGTCGCTGGCATTGTAATCCTCCTTGCCCGCACGAGGGATATCGGAGTCCGGATTCAGTTCCGGGTCCCACGAATTAAGCATGAAGCGGTACTTGTTGTATGCCCTGGAGCCGCTTCCTGCAAGGATTTCACTGATATTGTATATCTTTCCCCCGAGTGACCAGGTGGCAAAAATCTTCAATGAAAGATTGCCGATGGTGAAATTGTTCTGCAAGCCGCCATAGAGGACCGGATCTGAATTGCCCTGGTAGACAAGGTCGTTCTGGTCGAGCAGGCCGTCATTGTTCTGGTCCACGAAACGGCTTATTCCCAGCTGGGAAGAACCGGAACTGACGTATGTCTTGGTAATTTTGTTCCTTTCAATCTCATCTTTGCTGTGCCATACGCCGGCATATTGATATCCCCAGAGGGAATTCAAAGGATATCCGGCACGGTAGCCGTACAGAGGCTGCGTGGTATTGCGGAAATTCACATAGGTCGGCACGAGACGGTCCTCTCCTGCATCGATCACGCGCTGGTCATTGTGCGAAACGGTAAGCATCGTGCTCCAGGAGAATTTTTTCGAGACGATGTTGCGGGTCGTGAGAGTTGCTTCAATGCCTCTGTTGCGGGTGCTTCCCATATTGGTGAAATAGGTGTCATATCCCGTGGACTGGTTAGTCTTCATCGCCAGAAGAAGGTCGGAAGTATTTGACTGATAAGCATCTACTTCGAGATTCACCCTTTCGCCGAAAGCTACGAAATTGAGACCGACATTGTATGAGTCCGTCGTTTCCCATGTAAGGTTTCGGTTGCTCAGACGGGTGTCGTAGTATGCAATAGGACGGTAATCTCCCAACATCCATACTCCCTTGTCGGATGTCAGGGTCGATTGGGACATATAGGTGCCGATGGCATCATTGCCGCTCCGGCCGATACTTGCACGGAGCGAAAGGTCGTCCAGCCAGGACACGCCTGCCAGGAAATTTTCCCTGCTGATGTTCCATCTGACGGCTGCGGCCGGGAACACTCCCCACTTGCGGTTCGCGGCGAAGTTCGAGGCTCCGTCGGCACGCATTGTCAATGTCAGGTAGTATTTCTTCAGGTAGTCGTAGTTCACTCTGGCAAGGATAGACATCGAAGTCTTTATGTTTTCGTAGCTGCGGTTCGTGGTGCAACGTTCATCCAGGAGACCGCCGAGATTCTTGTAGGTGACATTGTCATCCATATAGCCTTCACCATTGAACCAATTGTAATTCAGGTTCATACGTTCTGCAGTAAAGCCTGCAAGAAGATTCAGGGTGTGACGGCGGGCAAATGTGCGGTCGTATGTAAATGTATTCTCGCTGAGGAGGACTTGACGGTCCTGGCGTATCGCCGTCGCCGTTCCTCCGGTAAGGTTACGCTGTGCCACCGGAAGGGTTGAAGGCGCGTAACGCAATGATTGATAAGCATCTGTTGTAAACGAGAACTTGCTTACGAATGAAGCGAAACGGCTGAATATGAGACGCACCCACGGCAGGAGGTTCAGATTCGTCTGCTTTACATCATAGCTGATCTGCTTGGCACAGATATATGGATTGTTGAACGGGGCTCCGCCTGAAGCATATTCCGAGCCGAAAGTATTCCATGTATCATTGATACCGAGGAGCGGACTGAGATATATGGCAGCCGTACTGCTGGTTCCGGTTATGGAGGCGCTGGACTTGTCCGTATGGCGCTCTGCATAATACAGACGGGCTCCGGCACGCATCCACTTCAGAGGCTGCGTCTCCACGCTAACCCTGCCGCTGATACGCTTGAATCCGGATCCGATTACGACACCTTTCTCGTCATGATATCCGAAAGAAGCTGATGCTCTGGTAACATTGGTACCGCCTTGTGCCGAGAATGAATAATCCTGATACACACCGGTTTGCGATAGTGCATCAATCCAGTCCGTACCTTTCCCCTTGCCGAGGACCTCGTCTTGCGGAAAATAGAAATTACGGGACGGATCTTCTTTTCCGCCGATGTATTCGGAAATGTAGTGCGTCATGTTGCAGTACTGCGCAAATTCCGATGCATCCATCAAATCGAGCGATCCGGCTATCTTGGATATACCGGCAGCCGCCTTGAAATTGGCAGTGAAGTTACGGGATGTCTCTCGCTCCGTCGTGATGAGGATAACGCCATTGGCACCTCGGGAACCATACAGGGAAGTGGATGACACGTCTTTCAGGACGGAAATGCTCTTGATGTCGGCAGGATTTATCTCATTGAGGTCAGAAACCGCGTCGATTACGCCATCCACCACAATCAGCGGCGCGTTGCCCGCACTGATGGACCTGGCTCCACGGATCTGGATGGACGCTTCCGCACCGGGTTCTCCCGTCGATGACATCATGTCCATACCCGCCACACGTCCCTGAAGGGCCGAGCTGACCGAGGCTGCAGGAATATCGTTCAATGATTTCATGTCCACTACGGAAACAGCGCCCGTAAGGTCGGATTTCTTGGCGGTTCCGTAGGCGATGACCACCACGTCGTCCAGCTTTGCGGCATCGGATTTCATGACCACGTCGATATTCACTCTTCCGTTCACCTGTTCGAGTTTGGATTCGAAGCCGAGGCAACTGAATTCCAGGAAGCCGTTCTTTGACACGGTGATTTCATATTTTCCGTCTGTATCGGTCGACGTTCCCTTGGTTTTCGACTGTTTGTCAAGCACATATACACCCGGCATAGGATTGCCTTCGCTATCCTTCACCGTTCCGCTGACCTTGATGCTCTGCGCAAATGACATTGCGGCAGAGAGGAACAGCAGGAGAGTAAATATGAGTATTCTTTTCATATATGCGTACTTTTATAAATCTATTTGATTGTCGGTTTGTTTCCTGTAGCATAGATTTCGCCTGAGCATTTGTCCACAGCTTCCGCAGGCAATGTCACCATAGATTTGCAGTTCGAGAGCACAGGAACAGGCGTGACTTTCAGGATGTGGGCGACGATACCGCCGACCGCTCCGATTTTTGCATTGACAGGTGCCAATGTGTTTTTCGTCATTCCGAATGAACCGGCATTGGTACAATCCGTTATTTCCGTAAATGCTGTTCCGCCGAGAATTCCTCCGGCTAGCGCACATGGTTTCGATATTCCTCCTGCAAGAACGGCTCCGGTATTGGTACATCCTGAAATTTTGGCAGGAGCGGCTGGAAGTCCCACGACGATTCCGGCAATGCCGCCCACATATAATTGTCTCGCGCCTGACATGGCAGCGGATGCGCCACTGGCAATGTTGCTGCAGGCATCGATGGTCCCGGAATTGGTGCAGCCTGTGATTTCCGTATAAAAACCGGTAGCTGGCGTAGGACTGACGAACATTACGTCGGCATTTCCGGACAACAGAGCTATACGTCCTACAATTCCTCCCACGGCATAGGCCCCCTGGTCTCCGGATTTCTGCTTTTCATTCTCCCACAATGTAATCTTGCCTCCATTGGAACAATTCTTCAGCTTCACGAAAACGTCCTTGGTTCCGCCGTATGCTGATGCCAATATTCCTCCGACGGCGCATTTATGGAGGCCGGAAGCGGCAACGGCATTTTTCAGAATCGTGATGTTGCCGGTGTTCTTGCAATCCTCGAAGGTGCCGAGCTTGCTTTCCGCATCAGGTCTGAACGCAAGGCCTCCGCCGATCAACTCATGATTCCCGGTGAAAGGCAGGTTGATTTCGAAATCCGCACTGTTCGTGCATGACCGCATCGTGCCGGCATTGGCTTCCACAAGACCGCAGAAATGGAAATTCGCATCCACCGTCACGGTGAGTTTCGACTTGCTTTCGCAGTTTTCAATGGTTCCAAGATTGGTTCCGGCAAGGACTGCACATGAATTATCCCCGGGTTCATTGCGCAATCCGTCCAGTTTAAGATTTTTAACGACAGCGCCTTCGGCAATTTTCTTGAACAATGGTTTATGGATTGCATTGCGGGTAATCGTGTAACCACCGCCATTGAACACACCATTCCAGGATTCAATCTGAATGAGATCTCCGGCAGAGACGATATTCGAGGCAACATTGACCTCGCCCGTCTCAGGATCCACCCAGTCGGAATAGTCGCCGGCATTGACGGCATCGGCAAAAGTGTTCCAGGATTCCGGGTCGGTGATGATCAGCGCTCCGGCAGGCACGAAAGTTTGCTTTCCCCAATCGACGACCACGCCGGCAGGAATACGGGTGTTTTCCCTTATTTCAATGACCATCTGACGGTTATAGCTGTCGGTGAGCGTGATGTTGAATCCGTCCGGATATTCGCCGGCAGGGACACAGAAGTTCAGCTCCGCAGCCTCCTTTCTGCCAGTTGAGAAACCGGCGTCAGGCAGAGAAATTTCGATTTTATTATTGCCCTCAATGGCAGAAAGTGCGCCAGTCGCAAGGTTCAGCCCGAATTTGCCGGAAATCGGAGCCGACAGACTGTTCAGGACAATGCCTACAATCTTGTTCTTTCCGAAATCCATGGCAATGCGTACCACGCCACAGAGGTTTTTCAGTTCAAATTCCTTGTCGGAAGATTGTCCATATAGGACGGCGGCGCCGTTGCTGAAGGAGCCCGGTGTCCATTTCTGGATGGTCTGGAGCGATATCTCAGCTTTTTCAGAATCCATGGCATCACATATCCAGCTCGGATAAACGACTCCGTATGGAGCATTGACGCCATCGACATTGAATGTCGCCTTTACGGTCCTGGCTCCGATTTCATGGAGAGGTTCAGAACGTTTTCCGTTTACGGCAATTCGGTCGCCTTCACACCAATATACAGGATAGGCATCCCCGTTCAACTCTCCTAGAACAGTCTTGGATGCGATTCCGGAGCTCAGGGACAGGCTGACATTCTCCTCCGGAACGGGCTCGGGTTCTGTCCCGCCGGATGTTTCCGTCTTCCCGCAATTCGTAGATGCCAGCGGCAAAGCTACGATTGCGAGTAATGTCAAAAGTTTCGTTTTCATTTTTATTTGTTGATTATCAGTCTTTTAATATTCAATCTTTTTCTTTGTCCGGAGGTCCGGCAACAGATGCCGCACTTCCGCGGATTTGTTCGGCATAAGCAGTAGGTGTCTTTCCGAACATCTCACGGAAGCATTTCGCAAAATATGAGACGTTGGAAAATCCGACTGTGTAGCAGATTTCAGAAATATTGTTCCCTTGCGGGTCCCGAAGCATTTCAGCAGCCACGGCAAGCCGCAGATTCCGGACATAGTTGTTAGGTGAAGTTTCCAGCAGACGCCTTATCCGCCTGACCAGAGTGGATGGGCTGACCGCCATTTTATCAGCTATTATCTCATTGGACAACAATGGATTGGAAAGATTTTCCCTGACAATGCCGTCGAACTCTGACAGGAAAGTCTGATCTTTCTTCGGAAGTCCTACGATCTGTGATACGGTATTGATCTTTTCCCGGAAGACTTCCTCTTCCCTGGTCCGACGGTATTCCTCTTCCAGTTGACGGTGTTTGCGTTCCGCTTTTTTGTGCATTACCACGAATACCGCTGCATAGATCATCAGTATGAACAACAGAAACAGCGTGATGCCCAAAGTCGATGCCCAGAAAGGCGGTTTCACAACGATTACCAACGGATAATGCGCTTCGTGCCATTCTGAAGATGATGCTGAAGACCTGATTTCCAGAGTATAAGTTCCGGCCGGCACGTTATACCATGAGGCATTGCGCGAAACCGAAATATCCCTCCATACCTTGTCATAGCCTTTAAGCCGACATTGAATCCAAAAAGAAGATTCCGACAGCATGTCTGGAGAAGAAAAATCGAAGATGAAAGAACTCTGGTTGTTACGAAGCTTGATCTTATCCACAAGGTCAATGTTTTCATCGCCGTCCACGATCTGATTCCCTGCACGCATTCCGGTAATCACGATCCTCGGATAATCGCCGGAGCGCATTTTGGTCGGAGAGAAACAGATGAATCCATTGTCAGAACCGGCGCAGAGTTTTCCGGAAGTAAGACGTAATTTACTGTTGGTCAACTTGGTATCCAACAGGCCTTCGACCTCTGTATACAGTCTCATGCCAGAATTTTCAGGATCGAATTGTATCAATCCCTTGTCGGTGGACAGCCACAACGAACCGCTTCTGTCTTCGGAACAACAGAAAAACACATTCGACGGCATTGACGGGAATCCTGACTGGTCATAAGTCGTGAATTTGGCGGTTCCGGTATCATATAAGGAAAAGCCATGGCTGAATCCGACTGCCCAGACACGACCTTTCTTGTCGATATGAACGGAAGTGATTTTATTGCTCGGCAGACCTGAGCCGTCGTCTCGGGTAAAATGAAGCATTTCACCGTCTGATGGGTTCCAGCGATATAGACCTGAAGAAAATGTTGAAAGCCACATATTGCCTTCGGCATCTTCGGCTATCGAGGTAACGAACACGCCGTCAATGGATTTCACGTCCTCAAAACAATCTTTTTCTCTATTGTATCTGGAGAGTCCAAGTGTCGTACCTGCATAAATATCGCCTTTCTTCGTCTTGTAAACCAGATAAACCTTCTTGTCCTTACGTCCGCTGTCCCTCATTATGCCGCCATAATGTTTCAATGCAAGTGTCTTGATATCAAGTTTATAAACTCCGCTCAATGAACCGAACCAGAGAGAATTTCCATCAATACAAGGAGAGCAGACGGTCCTCGGTATTCCAGGTATCTTTACACGTTCAACAGTCGCATTTACCGGATTCCACAGCAGAAATCCGGCTTGGTCGGTAGACACCCAAACCTTGGTCGGAGATTCTTCGCAGAAACCGCTGACAATGCACCCTTCCAGCGATGTACCGGAAGCAGTGTAGTATTTCTCGAAATTCATCTGCGCGATTCCGGACCAGTTCACGCCGCTGTCTTTCGTGCCTAGCCATACCCCTTCATTGTTGTCCACGAACGAGCATGTGACGTAACTGCTTGACAATGAAAAACGGTCGTCGGGATTATATTCAATGTGCCTTGAGCCGGTTCCATGCAAATCGTATCTCCATACGCCGGCAGATGTGGAAAGCCAAATCCATCTTTCTCTCTCGAAGAAAGCATCCAGAAGCGTTACACCGGCAGGAAGATGGAACAGACTGCGGATGGAACCTGATATGGGGTCTATTTCACTGATTCCCTTGACCGTGCTTGCCACATAAATCTGCCCGTCGGCTCCTTCGAAAATGCCTTCGACATCATCGGAATCGAACCATCCGCCATCCTTGAACGGTTCCAGGTCATCGGCATTGTCAAATCCTGAAGCAGAGTGATAAAGCGGTGAATGATAGCGCGAGAGCCATATTCCGCTGTTCTTGGAACAGAGAATCCTGCGGAAGCCGGAAATTCCCAAGGTGTCGTAACCGATATGGTGCAAATGGGAATATTTCGTGTTGTAGCAGAACAAGCCCTGCCCCTTTACAATCATCCAGATATGACCGTTCTTGTCGGTGGTTATGCTCCGGATCTCGCCCCGTATGGATTCGCCGTCGTCAGCCTTCATGAGAATAGGTTCGAACTTGTCACGGATATAGTTGTAGCGGCAGACACCGTTGTCGGTCCCTATCCAGATATTGCCGTCCCTGTCCTCTACCAGACAGCGTACATAGTCTGTTTCAAGTCCCAGTTTATCAGTGAAGAAGACATCGAATTTCCTGCCGTCATAGCGGTTCAGTCCATGACTGGTCCCGACCCAGACAAATCCACGGGAATCCTGCATGATGCTGCTTACGCCATCGAATGACAGCCCGCTGTCGGCGGTCGTCAAATGTGTAAACTTATATTGGCTCACAGCAGCCTGCGCCGTGCCGTGAAGCGCGACAGCAAGCAGCAATGAGACTGCAATATTCCTTATTATATTTCGTTCTCTCATAACCGGGAAATGAGATTTTATTTAAAATCGAACACTTTGTTAGTGATACGTCCCCTTACAACATAGAGATATCCAGTATCGCCCTCATGCTCCCTTCCACCTGAACCATATACCGCAAGAATTTCATCGCCGCCAAGCGGACAAAGCGAATTCCATTTCGCACAGGCCTTGGTCTGGTCTATTGCAAACGGTCTGGAAACTCCTCGCATCGTACTGAATTTGTTCCTGACGAATTCTGATTTCGGGCATACTTGGACTTCCATCGCCGTATGCTTATATCGTTCCTCATGAGTGCTTTGCGGTGCGCCGTCCGTCGTCTGATATGACATTACGAAATAATTGTCAGTCTGTATCAGATACGGGGCTCCGGAATAGATCTCAGCACTCTTGAGCGACTTCTGGAAAGGGTCGAACCTGTAAATGCTAGGCGCGCGGACCTGACGGCTCCAATTATCTGCAACCGGGTTATATACGATCTGCGGGAAGAATTGATAGCCATCTCCATTCGCCTCGATTGCGACATATATATTGCCATTGTAAACAGTAGCCGTAGGCATTCCATCGCGTTTCGTAACCGTATAACACACAACCCGTTTTTCTCCCCAGGTATCGCCCCCGTCTTTCGATTCGATGACGGAAATGTTCTGATATGTAATCTTATCGCTTGCATAAGGAGTCTCATCTGCGAAATAGACCTGTACGGTACCGTCAGGAAGTTCCAGCACGAAAGGCTCATAGCATCCGGAAACATTGTTCGAGGAGTAGAGTCTCTTCAGGCTGCTCCAGGTAGCGCCATTGTCATCGGATGTGCTGATGGAGATATGGAAAGGATAGACAGTCTTGTCTTTATTGGCGACCTTGGTATCTTTGACTCTTTCATTCACAGCATAAATTATACGTCCAGGATGATGTGGATTAGTGGCATTGAGCTGGGCAAATTCCGGATTGTCCATCCTGTGTGACAGACTGTTTTTCTTATAGGCCGGAACGACAATCTTCGCCCCGGTCCATGTGGCGCCGTCATCATTGCTGAAACGGGCATAGCCATGCCAAGTATTTGAGTAGCATATCATTAATCTGCCGTCATTCAGACGGTGCGCACGTCCGTAAGCACTGCACCAACCAGAAACAAGGACAGGTTTATCCCAAGTGATGCCGAGAATGTTGCCATCGACTTCCTCAATGTCTGAAGTTGTATTTTCAAGCGCGGTGAATGTCAATTCTGGTGCGTTGGTGATTACACCGGCTTTAAGCTCCACTTGCGTGCTTGTAGTCGCCTTCAGGAATATTCCTCTGGCATCGGAAAACATTATGCTGAAGCCTTCCCTGAAAATCTGTGGCGGAATGGCAATGCAGAAGTCTTTAAGAGAGGTTTCGTTTCCTGCAGGTTTCAAAGTTATCGTCTTCACGCCGTCTCCGGAGACATTGCCAAGAACAGGATTGCCGGCATTGACATTGAATGAAAATTGTCCGGCAACGGATTCGGAGGCATTGCCCCTGAATACTGCTTTGGTCGCCTGGCGGCTGATACCTGACGGGGATTTCACTTTGATCCGGAGGTACGCGCATAATTGGCGGAAACGAAGAGCGGTTGATTCGCTTTGCGCGGCCATTATTGCGGTAGCTGGATCAAAGTTTCCGGCCGCGGGCATTTGCTCCGATTTTATTGTAATCAGGTCAGATTGCAGCGCATCCGCGGGATATACGGCGGCATATGGCGGGGTCAATGTTTTCCCCATCGTGAAGGTGGCAGTGTTCGAGCCGGAGGCCTCAGCAGTGAGCGGTTTTGACACGACGCCATTGACGATTATGCAGTCGCCTTCCGACCAGATGACCGGATATTTACCGTCCGTCTTTTCTCCAAGAGCAGTCTTGGTCGGAGTTCCATCAGAAACTGCAGTGAAGACGGTTTCGGTTTCCAGCTCGGGCGCGGATTCCGTGCATGCCGCCAGTGCCAGCATTGCTGCGGAAATCATCAGGTATGTGGTTATTCTGCGTGTCATTTTATAGTTCGTCAGGGGTCCGAAGTTAGGTTCGTCAGCGGGCTCGGAGATTAATTCACTTCATTATAATCTTACCTTTCCTTATGTATATAGTACCACTTAATTGAGTGATTGCCAATATATTGTCATCACCAAGATCACAGAGTGAGTTCCAAAGGCCATTGTCCCGTGTCTGGTCGATTTCAAATGGACGGATGCGCTCCCTCATCGTCAGGAATTCATGGCCTGTCATTTCATCAATGCGACATATCGCCATTTCCATCACTGCGTTCTTCGTGGTCGGTTCCAATGCACCTTCAGATGACTGGTAGCAGAGCACGAAATAATTGTCAGTGTGAATGATATAAGGGGCGCCCGCATAAATGAATGCACTTTCCATAGAGGTCTTGAAAGGGTCGAACCGGTTCAATGACGATCCATATACAGGTGTTTTCCAATTGTCTGATATCCTGGTACATACAATCTGCGGATGGAATTTGACATTCTGTCCGTTGGCTTCGATTGCCACGTAAATCCAATCGCCATGAATCATTGCCACAGGCATGCCGTCACGGTATTTTTCATTGTAGCAGACAATCCTGGCAGGTCCCCAGGTATCACCACCGTCTTTGGATTCGATGACGGAAATGTTCTGATATGTCAATCTCCTTTCATAATAAGGCGTCTCATCAGCGAAATAAATCTGCACGGTGCCGTCCGGAAGTTCGAGGACGCATGGTTCGTAACAACCGCGGAGGACATCCCTGTCCCAAATCTTGGATTTGTAGACGTCACGGATGCCGCTCCACGTCTTGCACATGTCATCAGATGTGGAAATCGCTATCGTATAAGGCGTTTGTGAACTTTTATTGTCAGAAGGCCTGATGTTCGCAGCATAGATGATTCGTCCAGGATGGTAAGGATTCTTGTCGCTGAGCTGCGCAAATTCCGTATTGGAGACATTGACCTGAACCGGGGCGATATAGCTGTTGTAAGCCATGGCAGTCTGCGCCTCCGACCATGTGCTGCAACCGTCCTTGCTGATCTTGAAGCAGCCGCTTCCTCCGCTGGAATAGACAGCCATGTAGCTTCCGTCATTAAGTCGGTGCACGCGCGCATACCCGCCAGGTGCAAGCAGCTTGGCATCTTCCCATTCTACCATGATTTCGCCATGAGATGTCTTTCTGGGAGCAGGTGTACAACCAGGCTCGACAGCAGAAACGCCCAAAAGTCCGGCCAATAAAAACAAAAGGACCAAAAACCCAAATAATCGGTTACTCATCTTTGCTTCTCGTTAAAAACTATACGCAAAGATATGTAAACGATATTTTTTGCATGAAAATTTTTGACACAAAATATGCAAATTTTGAATCAATTTGCGATAACCTTTCTATTGCCTTAGAAGTTCAGCCCCATTCCGACAACCAATGATCTTGGAAGCGACGGACCATAGATATATCCGGAATCACGTAACTCCCCTTGGTCAAAATCTTTCTGATAGGCATTGAAAATATTCTTGACCCCGGCGTGGAGATTCAGGCGACATATTTTCATTATGTTGAATTCGTAACTGATTTTGCAGCTCATGTCCCAGAATGACGGGGTGCTGACGGCGACATCGACATCAGTTCCGCTTCCTTTAAGGTGTTGTGCAAGCATTGGTCCTGTATAGGTCCCTGACAAATCAATGTCGAAATTCTTGAATGGAGAATAGCACGCCACCATGTAGCCGTAGACGTTCGGGGAACGGAAAAGGTCACGGACCGGAGCGACCGCCTCGTCGTCACTCCATGCCTGGGCCTCGTCATAACGGCTTCGCTGTATTGTCAGACCGGCTTGCAGGCTAAACGCCGTCGATATTGCCAGCTTTCCTTCCATCGTGCAGCCATAAACCTTGGATCCGGATCCGTTGTAACGCTCCATGATGTTGCTGTTTCCATCGTCGGCCTTGTCTCCCGTCTGCCTGAGGGAGTATGTATCTTTCAACATAGTGTAGAATCCTTCCGCCATAAGGTTGATGGAAACATTATTGAACGTATGATACCAGTCCGCCGATGCACTGAACGAGTGGGACTTCTCTTCCCTGAGATTGTCGGCGAGCTTGATCCTTATGCGTTCACCGCCGGCAACAGCGATATGCAGGTCTTCGTCAAATGCCTGCGGTGCACGGAATCCTTTGGCATAAATAGCGCGGAAACTCAGGTCACGGAACGGACTGTAGCGGATATTGACCCTAGGGGAGAAAATCGGCCTTCGGATGAGGTCGTGTTTGTCAATGCGGACACCACCAAGAAGCCCCCAATGTTCGTTTTTCCACTCGTTCTGGAAGTAAGAGCCGATGATATTTATCTTCTGAGCCGTTTTATAACCAATAGTTCGTTAATAATTTCCAGGTCCTAAGCGGCTCTGGCAGTAAATAAAACC
>OGDF01003528.1_pt1 | contig 19064 bp, 15 predicted proteins | sample 1570141 | NCBI WGS metagenome assembly OGDF01 (sample SAMEA4370581, study PRJEB24528) | human gut metagenome | reverse complement strand
TTTGCCGTTTTTGCGATCGTCCGGTTTGCTTCCAAAACGACCTCATAAACCGCCCTCTGCTGCTGCGTAAAATGCCCGTTTACCGGATAGGTTCTCGTGATGTCCGCACAGTAGCCCTGGTATTTTGCGCCCAGATCCATCAACAGCAGCGTGCCGTCCTCGCAGATATCCCGGTTGGTTTCGTAGTGCAGCATTGTACCGTTTGCACCGCTTCCGGCAATCGTCGGGAACGAAGTTCCATCCGCGCCCTGATACATGATCTGATATTCAAAATCCGCCTGCGCCTGATATTCCGCCATGCCCGGCTCCAAATGCTTCATCACATACTGCAATGCATTGTCAGTGATTCCGATCGCCGTTTTGAGCTGTGCGACCTCGTCTGCATCCTTCTGCATCCGCATCTGCGCCACATACGGGAACAGATTTCTGATCGGATGTCCCGGATACAGCGCTGCGTATTCCTTCGCCTTTACCGCATTGTAATCCGGCAGATCCTCTTGCTGATGGCGATAACAGTCAAAATACAGGCTTTTGACATCCTCGCGGGTCATCATCATATCGAACACCCCGTCAAAGCTTTCCAGGAAACGCACATCTTCGATCTGACTGATCTCTTTTGCCTCATCGACCGTCACCTTCCTGCCATACCAGCGCTCCTGCGTCGGGTCAGCCTCTTCTATAAATAGGATTTCCTTCGGATCGCGTTTCGTCTTTTTCATGAGCAGGATCATCCGCTCCCGGCGCAGTCCCGTCAGATAAAAAAAGTTGCGGTTCGCCTCAAACGGCGCGTACTCGTCCGCGCTCACATGTGTTTCAATTCCAGAAAATAAAATCAGTGCAGCATTTTCCTCCATCTGATCGAACAGCTGCTGTCTGCTTTTTAAAAAATTCATCTTTCCCTCTCATTTCTGCGCACGCTTTTTGCGCATGCCGAGTTTGTGTCAAGTGCGCGCAGACACAAACCTCGTGATTGAAAAATTTCATTTTTCAATCTTTTCCTACATTTTGCAGACGCCCTCGCGTCATGCACTTTGTAGGCGCAAACGCGATCCCGCTTCTTTCATGTATCGAATAAATCCTCCGCTCAGTCGTTCTCTTCCAGATCTTCCAGATTCTCGTCCGACGCAGGCGAACCCATCCATGCCGCGACTCCAAAAATCAGAAGCACCGTTCCGACCACAATCCATAATGTACTGTCCGAATGCATCCAAATTGCCGCAAATCCGCCGATTTCCAACGGAATAGCCGCGATTTTCAGCCCCCAGAACCGCAGTTTTTCCACATCGTTCAATTGCTGATACGCCTGCTTCTGGGCCACCACAGACGCTGCACACATAATAAAAATGTTGCCGGAGACTTTGTGTCCTCTTAACAACCACGCGATTCCAAAACAGATCGCCGCCAAAAACCATCCAACAATCAGCAGCAGGAAGCTGTCGCCTTCAACGAAATCCTCCACATACTGATAGAAATCATCTTCTGTCCCGTAAAAATAGAGATATGCGTGTCCCTCGGACGGCTTCTGCACCGTCACTTCACCGTTTCCGACAAGCGCTACCGCCGTCAGCTGCGCATCCTCTCCCAGTCCCCAGATCTGATAACGGGTGTCTCCATTTTTTCCGCCCGGGTAAAATTCGTCAAACCATTCCAGACCGCGAACATTATCCTCCGTCAGCTCTGTCTGATCGTCCAATGCAGCTGCGACATGATCCCCCCGGACTGTGTAGCTGCCACCATCCTCTTTTTCCCAGCCGGAAGAATCCTCATCCTCTTCTTTCTGATAGACCCATTTTTCCACTTTCAGATAATAAAACTGCCCATCCAGAAACTTTCGCGGATCGGAAACCAGATCGCCGGTCAGTGGAATCTGCGTCACCACAACTTCCTGCTGCGTGTCCTGATTTTTCCATTCCTCCAGATCCTGCATGGTGACAACCGGTGCGTCATAAAGCGCCTGCGCACGCGCACTCGTATCTTTCGTATCAGCTGCGCAGAACACAATTCCCGCAAGTACAAAAAATATCCCCAGTCCGATGAAAAACTTTTTCATAATCCGCTCCTTTCCATAGCTGCTCTATTTCGGGGTGTCCGTCAAAAAAAGAATTGAAGCCTCTTGCATTCCTGTCTTATACTGATAGTACCTGATAATATAGGAGGGCTTCCACATGATCCGTTTCGCTGTAATCGGCACAAACACCATTACCGATAAATTTCTCCAGGCAGCCTCTGCACTGCCTGATTTCAAGCTCTGCGCTGTCTATTCCAGAACGCTTGCTCGGGCGCAGGAGTATGCACAAAAAAATAACGTTTCGCTTGTCTTTGATTCTCTGGAGGCGTTGGCCAACTCAGACCAGATCGACGCAGTCTACATCGCCAGCCCCAATTTCTGCCATGCGGCCCAGAGCATCCTGATGATGCAGCACCACAAGCATGTGCTCTGTGAAAAACCAATCGCCTCCAATGCTTCGGAATTTCAACAGATGTATGACACTGCCATAAAAAATCAGGTCATTCTGCTCGAAGCCATGCGCTCTGTCTTTTCTCCTGGTTTTACAGCGATCCGTTCCCTGCTGCCTGTGCTTGGAACAATCCGGCAGGTGGATTTTTCTTTCTGTAAATATTCCAGCCGCTATGACCATTTCAAAGAGGGGATCATCGAAAACGCTTTCCATCCTGCACTTTCCAACGCTGCCCTGATGGACATCGGCGTTTACTGTGTCCATCCGCTCGTCTCCCTGTTTGGCATGCCGGCTTCGATTCAAAGCAGCAGCATTTTCTTATCCAACGGCTTCGAAGGCGCCGGCACGATTCTTTTACAGTACCCGGATATGCAGGCAACGCTCCGGTATTCCAAAATCTCGGATTCGTATCTGCCGTCCCAGATTCAGGGAGAAGCCGCAACCCTACTGATCGATAAAATTCAGGATCCCCAGCAGCTCACGCTCCTGTTTCGAGACGGTCATACCGAAAATCCGAACATTCCAGCTGTTTCCAACAACATGGTCTACGAAGCAGCTGAATTTGTCCGCTTAATCGACCAGCTGCAGCAGGCGCTGGAAAATGACTCAGCGGATGGGATACCTTCCCTTATCCGTCATTCCTGGCTGAAGGCATCCTGCCTCGAGCTCGAAATCATGGACACCGTCCGCAGGCAACAAAAAATTCTTTTTCCGGCAGACCACTGAGGTCTGCCGTTTTTATTCCGGAAAGAGCCTTCTCCACCATAAGCGGCGGTAAAATGTACCTTTCTTTTTACATTGAAATCCACCCAAATGCATTTGCCACGGAGCTGATCAAAATGATCGTCGCAAAGATCGGGCATAAATACCGAATCATCACGTTAAAAATCTTCTTTCTCCGAAATGCGCTCTCGCCGTGCATAACTTCTTCTTCGATGCTTTTTGTTCCAACTACTTTCGACACGAGCAGACAGGTCGCAATTGCTGCGATCGGCATCATAACAGAGTTTGTCAGAAAATCAAAGAAATCCAGAAACTGCATTCCGATCAGCTTTACCCAGGACAACGGACCGTATCCCATACAGGATAAAGTCCCCAGACCCAGCATGATCACGCCAACCAAAACAACTGCCTTCCTGCGTTCCCAGTGAAGCTCATCCTCAAAGGTAGACACTGCACTCTCTGTCAGTGCAATCGAGCTTGTGATCGCTGCAAATAACACGAGTACGAAGAATAAAATTCCAGCTACTGTTCCAAATCCCATGCTTGCAAACACTTTCGGAATCGTAATAAACATCAGCGCAGGTCCTGCCTGCAGCGTCTCTGGATCTCCGCCGGAAAAGGCAAATACTGCCGGGATGATCATCAGACCCGCCATAATCGCGATGGCTGTATCGAATACTTCTACATTTCTCGTCGAATCCTCAATCGAAACATCTTTTTTCATATAGGATCCAAACGTGATCAAAATTCCCATGGCAATCGACAGGGAATAAAACATCTGTCCCATCGCCGCAACCACAGTCATCCAGGAAAAATTCTTCACATTCGGTACCAGAAAATATTTCACGCCTTCCAATGCACCCGGACGCGTTACCGAATAAATTGCAATAATCACGGACAACACGATCAGAATCGGCATCATGAATTTCGATACGCGCTCGATTCCGTTACGCACACCCGCATAAATGATCGCCAGCGTAAACAGCGCAAATACCGTAAAACAGATTTCCGTAGATGCTCCGTTTGAAATAAAATCGGAAAAATAGCCGTCTGCTGCCAGCTTCTGACCATTTCCTTTGATATATTCAACCAGATATTTGATGACCCAGCCACCGATTACGGAATAATACGGTACAATCAGCACAGGAATGATCGCATTGATCCAGCCGCCTGCAGACAGCCATTTCGATTTGCCGAAAGAGGAAAAGGCTCCGACCGGGCTCTTTTTCGTCATGCGCCCAATCGCGGTTTCCGCTACAATCATGGTATAGCCGAAGGTCAACGCCAGCAAAATATAAATCAGCAGGAAAATGCCGCCTCCGTACTTTGCTGCCAGATACGGAAATCTCCAGATATTTCCCAGCCCGACAGATGCTCCCGCAGCCGACAGGACATATCCGAGTTTGCCGGAAAAGCTGCTTCTTTTGTTATGTTCCATTTTCAGTCTCTCTCCTTTTTGTGAAATACGTTTTTACTATACCATACTTTCATCAAAAAGGATTCCTAAATTTTCGGAGTATTTTTATGCATTTATGCGGATTTTTTCTTTTCAACTGCCGATCTGATGTGTCCGGATACCTTGCTTTTTCTACGACAGCATCTTCATAAAATAGTTTTCGTAGAAAAATGCAAAGACAAAAAAAGATAAAATGTTGTAGGGGGAAGTATGGGCATAGATTATGTGGGATGCACATGGGTAAAGCTCCCATTTAATATCTTTAAAAGCTGATCCTTTTTCTTTCGATAGAATCTGGTGCGTTTCATGTATCGTGGAATTCGAATTCCATAAATACGCATAAATTCCAACACCTCTGCTAAATCAAAGGATTTTCTATCTGACCAATCCGTGTATCTTCTATGCTGAATCAGCCATACACCGATTATATAATAATCCAATGCGTCCATATCATCTTCACTTTGGATATCATGACCACAAAAGAAACGATAGTCTATCGGTGTTTTTACGTAAAAATTATGCAAGCGTTCACTTGATGCTTTAATATCTTCTCTCGTCCAATGCTTATACATTTGTTATTCCTCATCAGCGTAAGTGATTTTGCTTTAAATTAAAATTTGTGTTTACAGTCCCGATAATGTTCTCATAACCAGATCAACATCTTTATTCTCAAGTTCTTGAATGATATGCAAATATGTTTTCTGTGTTGTCGTCATGCTGGCATGTCCCAGGCGCCTGGCAACACTGGCAATGGATACACCCGCAAACAGCAAAAGGGACGCATGCGTATGTCTCAGACCATGAATTGAAATTTCAGAAATACCACATGCCTTGCAGTGTCTGGTTAGCACATCATTAACCGTAGAATTATAAATTTTTTTATCTCCGGCAAAAATCGGTTGATCTTCTGGCAGGTTCTTTGTTAATTCAGAAAATTTTACTACAATCTGCCAGTCAATTTGTATTTTTCTTACAGAAGATTTATTTTTTGTTGGTAAGAACCAACCTTTCCCTTTATAATCCCACGTTTTGCTGACAGATAACGTCTGCCTGGCAAAATCAAAATCTCCGGGAGTAATCGCTAACGCCTCTGAAAAACGCATACCGGTTTTTGCAACCAATAAAATAAACCAATCCCAGTTCACTGCTTCTTTAATATCTAAATGTGCAATCAATGTATGAAGCTCAAACTGATTCAAATATTTTATTTTTTTTACTCCCGGAGATTTTCCTTTAATAATCGCTTTTCTGGTTGGATCGCGTTCGATCAGCCCTTCGTCTACTGCATCCAGTACTGCCCCTTTCAACTGATGATGGAAATCCAATGTAGTCTGTTTTTCATGATTTTTCGCATAATCATTCAACAATTTTTGATACGCAGTTCTCGTAAGTTCATACACTTTTAATTCCGGTGCCAGTTTTTCTACCCATTTCTGCGTCATCAAATATTTGTCCAACGTTGCTTCTCTGATTGCTCCCTTTTTGTATACGTCAATCCACTGTCTGTAATACTCATAAAATAATTGTGCATTTTCTACAGGCTGTTGCATAAGTTTTTTTCCTTTCTCGAAATCACTTACGCTGATATAAACAATTATTCTCTCGTATTTCTTATCCTGCAATCGTCAGTAATGGCTTAATCTCCTCATCCAGTGTTTTTCTTAATTCTGCCATACACTGGGTATAATATCTGAATTTAGGCAATGCTTTTTCATGTACATCCTTATAACTCTGATAATCAATCGTTGCTTTAATCACACTCTCATTCGGGATCTCACCATTCCGATAATGCAATGCAGCATACATCACATCATCTTTAGAAGCATACCAGGTAACGCAAAAATCTGAGATTACTTTATTGATGCAATCAAGTTTCATATTTTCAACAATATTTAAAATAGACTGCCCTTTATACTTATTCTCATCCTGAGCTATCTCATTGATCAACTGAAGCATAATTTCTGCTACTTTGGGATTATCTTTCTGCATTTCTTCAACATATTGTTTTACTTCTTCAATTTGTTTCTGTCTTTCTTCAGGTGTAATAACTTCCGCTTCTTCGCTTGGTGTTACGATATTCTGAATCAGATTGATGATATACTCATAATCAATTTTGGTGCTACTGTATGCCATCAATTCATAATCCAAATCTATCGTATCATCTTCCTGGTGCTCCTTATCCGAATCGTCTTCCCCTTCTGCAAGTTTGATCTCTTCCAATGCATTTTTATAAACACCGGCATACTTATCATACTCTTCTTCTGTAATTCCATAATTATCCAACATACTATCTTCATATTGCGTAAAAGATTTGAGCTGCGCAAACAAATGATCAAAGGTCTGGAACATCTTAACAAATACTTTTTTCTCTTTTATAGACATTGGTGTGACCTTTTCCGGTGTCTCGGCAGATACTTTCAATGCTGCCAACGCCTTCCGAAATGCCGGTTCAATTTCTTCCCATTCAGCTACCAGTGCTTTCTCTGTACTCCCTGCAGAATACAATTTTACGGCATTATCCACACTTTCTTTAAATAATTTAGGTGCCTGAAAAGTTACAATCTGTCCATAGGTTTTATTTTTGTCAAAAATACGATTTGTCCTTGAAAATGCCTGAATCAAATCATGCGGTCCCATCGGTTGTCTGTCAATAAATATTGTAGACATACACGGCGCATCAAAACCTGTCAGCAAACGATCTACCACAATTACCAGATCCAGCTGTTCATTCCTGCTCTTGAATTTTGCATCTTTTCGTGCTAATCGTTTATTCAAGTTTCCATTATATCCCTGAATCTGTGAAAGCTCATACTTTGTACCAAACATTTCATTATAATCATTTAAAGATTTCTGCATCTTCTCCTGATTGACATGTGATCCTTCTTCATTTTCTGTTACCGAATATGTGATGGCAAACTTCGGAAAATCAGGAAGAACCTGTTTGATTTTTTCATCAATTACAAGCGATGTTTCACCACTTTTAACTTTACACAAAAGTTCATAATATTTCTGTGCCAGCTGAATCGAGCTTGTTGTCAGAAGTCCTTCATATGTCTTCCCTTTTCCATTCTGAAATCCCAATTTATAAAAAGACTTATTGAGAATAATATCCAACACTTTCAGCATATGAGTTTCATTATCATATACGCTGGCATTTGTCTCATCCTCAAGATTTTTTGCTCCATTATGCTCTACCTGAAATCCAAGCACAGCATTATCATGAATCGCATTTTGAATCGTATATTTATGAAGACGTTTTCCATACAATTCTTCTGTAGTACGAGCTAAATCCCCCATCTGTGGATACGGATTTTCAGCAAACCTGGGTGTTCCTGTAAATCCATACCAAAGTGATCTTCCAAAAAATTTTTCCAGTTCTCTTTTGGTCTTTGGTGTAACCGCTCTGTGACACTCATCTACTACAAATGCAATTTTCAGATTCTTGATCTTGCTATATTCTGTTGTTCCTTCCTGAAGTCTTTTACTAATCAGGATCTGCATTTTCTGAATCGTAGTAACGATCACCTGCCGATCACTGGATTTTAGTTTTTTCTTCAGATCATTCACATTGTCAGTCTCATCCACATCTACCAAATCATTATTTGCATATGCCTGAAATGCCATGGTTGTCTGTGCGTCCAGATCTTTTCGATCAATCAGAAAAATTGCTTTATCAATCGCCGGAATATCCATAAGCAAATTTCTGGTTGCTTTGTAAGAAGTCAGCGTCTTTCCGGAACCTGTTGTATGCCATACATACCCGGATTTTCCTGTCCTAGAAGCCTCCCTTATAGATTCAATTGCATGAATCTGATATGGACGAAGTAAAATCAACCTTTTTGCATCTTCATCTAAAACCGTATACCGGGCTATCATTTCATGCGCTTGTGGAATACGCAGGACACTCCTGGCAAAATCGATATAATCGGATACAGGATTATTCTCTGTATCAACCCAGCCGCTCATAAATTTCGGATTCAGTTCCGTATCACTTGCCGCTGCAAAGTATTTCGTATCTACTCCATTGCTGATCACAAACATCTGAACTGCAGAAAAAATTCCAGTAAATTTCCCCTCACTGATATACTTTTTTATCTGCCAGAAAGCATCCATATATGAATGCTGACGATTTTTCAATTCAATATGTATCATCGGAAGCCCGTTGATCATTAGCGTAACATCAAATCTTCTGTCCCTTTCTGCTATACTCTCTTCATCGTCTGACTTTAATGCACTGTACTGATTGATTATCTCATAAACACTGCTTCCCCCCGCAATGTGTTCATGATTCATCACAACTAAATGCAGCCTTTCCGTATCTCGTTGTACATGAACCATCACTTTTCCATTTTCACCAACCAACCACTCACCTGCCTTATAAAAAGAAGAAAACTGCAACTGATTCTTCACCTGTTCAAACTCTGCATCCGACAAAGCTTCTCCATTCAGGCGATCTTTATTATTCTGTTCCAAAATATACTTGAAATTTTTCCAAAGATCGTCCTCCGTCTTTAAATCTTCCCGGTAAGTCCACTGAGACTCTCCATAAATCAATTGCTCTATTAACTTTTTTTCGATTATTTTCTCCAATTCTGGCATTTTCGTTCTCCTTTTACGTTTATTAGAGTTTTTTTGTTTGGTTTAATGTATATATATTGTAAAAACACTTCTGCTGGTGAAGAGTGATGAGGTGATCGAGGTTGCTAAAATACCATCCAATTCGCTGTTGTTCCTCTTTTGTAGGAAACCAATTTTCTAACTTTACCAGCTTATTTACCGCTAATCCTGGCTGTGCGGATTGGTCTGAATACTGTCCTAAATTCATTGTATCCAACATGTAATATAAGAACATGGTATCATTATTTTCATCAGCTTTTACGACTACCGCATGTTCAGTAAAATAAGCCTTTCCAACAGAATAATTCATATTTCCGCATAAAGCTCCCTGCCGACCAATTAACGCATATTCGCCATCATGATTGTATGTCGAAGTATACCCTCTTAAACCATTCCCACCATAGACTGGATAATCACCTGTTATATCTATCTCATCTGCCTTCAAAGAGGTTCCACTTTTGAATTCTTGAGCAACATCTCCCAACTTACGCTGTTCCCAAGCGAAAAAAGCTTCCGTATGCAAGCCAACATGACTTACGCTGGTGAAGAGTGATGAGGTGGTCGAGATTATCAAAGTACGCTGATATCTTTTTTTGCTCATCTATATGTGGTACTGGCATTATAAATTCAGATACACTCTTTGCAGAAAGATTTGGCTGAGCAGCACCTTCGTCATGTACCATTCTTTGTCGATATTCTATATCTGAATTTAGTACATGAAACATAAACCTACCATCAATATTTTTTGGTCTAATTGCAACAAGAGAAGACGCTACTGTACCTTCTGTAAAATTGTCTATATAAGCATTCTTACCTAATGTACCCCTAAGACAATAAACAATATCTCCAAGCTGTAATTTTGCACCACCAAGGTCATCATATTTTTCTCTTGAAATCTTGTTGCATTCAGTAAGATTCACACGACCATTCTCTAAATCTCCAGCGTTAATAAATGGTATCCCTTCCGCTACCATATCTTGTGCATTAGGATACTTCGAACTTCGGTCACCATTATACATTTCACAATGTTCTCCCAACTTACGCTGTTCCCAAACATATGGATCATATTCTTTCTCTCACCATCATCAAAGCGTAACCAAGTAGATTTTGACCTTGCCATTTCGTCCAATCAAGCCGGTCTGGGTCATGCATTGATAAACCAGTCCCCCATATCCGATCTTTCACTGCACACTCTGCCAGAATTGCTTTTCCCGTTTTTTTCAATTTTTCCCGCAATTCAGGATTTTGTGAAAACTTCTCCAAGAGTCCCTCATAAACAATAATCTGTCGAACACCATTCCACATATTATCGTCATATCCAGTCACATTCCTTCCTAAATCCTTGATTTTTGCACAGTCCTCCGTAGCAAGAATCTGCTTTGCAACCTTATCATCCTTAAAGCATACTGCCTTACTGTACATCATATACTGTTCCATTGAAGAATAACCAATACCATTAATAGAAAACTTAGATGGATACCAGTTACTCAGGTATCCATTTTCTTCATATTCGTTATGAAAACAAACAATTGTCATTATACCACCCCAACTTTTTTCACTGCCAAATCAAGCTCCAGGTCATGAAGTCCTGTATAAGCTTTTTTCAAAAAGGAAATCGGAATTTTTCTTACCAACTCCGCACTCGGTAAGTTATAATACCACTGATAATAGGCATAGAATTCACCAATCCAAAATGGCATGAATCCTTCCATCGCATTGCCATCTCTCAAATGATAGTTTTCTGTCTTATTAAAATAATTCCAAAGTTCCTTTGCATCCATCGTATTGACATAAGCTTGGGCTTCATCAATACTTTTTCTTGTTTTGCTTGCCATATAAGTATTGATAAATTCCTCCGTATCCTTATCAGGATACATCTGTGCAACAAAATCAAAGAGCTTTCCTTGATTTTCTACCACATCATTTAAATACTCCTCTGCATATGCCCGCATTATCATCACCTCAAAATAAAGTACTGAATACTTTTGTAACCTTATTTGCATCAGAGTCAACAAGATCACGCATATTTTTTCTAGCCATCACGTCTCTCTGATTATATCTATCATTAAACTCAGCATATGGAACAATACGCAAGTCATCGCTCTTCTCCGTCAGATTCGCATACGCTTTTTCTGATTTGATGCAATACTGGATTCCCAAACCACCCAGTGAAAGAAGTTCTTCAAGAATATCGATATCAATATTATCCCGAACAAACTCCTTCGCAATATAAAAATAAGACGCATTTGCTCTCCACCCTCGAATAACGTCATATTCGTTTGTATCTACTCCGTATTTTTCAATAAACTTTGCTGCAAGCATGCGATATCGTTTAGAATCCGCTGCATCCCTATGCTTCATCAATTCAGCAAGCCATGAAAGTACATCCTTCTGCTGAAAATCTAAAATTTTTAACCCATCTGTTTCAAGTTCATACTTGTGAACCCAGCCATTTATTTCATTTGGGCGGCAAACCGCCCACTCCTTAGCAAGTTCAATACTTTCCGTGAGATAAAAACCTTTTCCATAATCGTGTTTTTCATCCCCACCACCGTATTTCGGCACAACAACCCGATCCGGAGTCCCGTGATAAAGAATTATTTTTCCCATTTTCTACGTTCCTCCCTTATACAAACATCTTTTCAAGCATAAATTTCTTGATATTTTGGAGATTTTCTAACTCTCGCTGGTGAAGAGTGATGAGGTGATCGAGGTTGCTAAAATACCATCCAATTCGCTGTTGTTCCTCTTTTGTAGGAAACCAATTTTCTAACTTTACCAGCTTATTTACCGCTAATCCTGGCTGTGCGGATTGGTCTGAATACTGTCCTAAATTCATTGTATCCAACATGTAATATAAGAACATGGTATCATTATTTTCATCAGCTTTTACGACTACCGCATGTTCAGTAAAATAAGCCTTTCCAACAGAATAATTCATATTTCCGCATAAAGCTCCCTGCCGACCAATTAACGCATATTCGCCATCATGATTGTATGTCGAAGTATACCCTCTTAAACCATTCCCACCATAGACTGGATAATCACCTGTTATATCTATCTCATCTGCCTTCAAAGAGGTTCCACTTTTGAATTCTTGAGCAACATCTCCCAACTTACGCTGTTCCCAATCATCAGTAAATCCTGAAAATCGAATTTCTGGAACTTTTTCCCCATTTTGCGGAAACATTTTTTGAAGCATATATTTTTTCAGCTTTTTTGTTTCATCACACTTTCGCTGGTGAAGAGTGATGAGGTTGTCGATGCCATCTAAAAATGACGCAATCTTCTCCTGTTCTTCTAATGATGGCATATATAACTGACATTCACATAACTTGTCATAATAGAAGTATAAGCGAACGCTTCCCTCTTGAAGTTTCTCAATCCATCTTGGAAATTCATCAGACTTGAGCCAGTGCCAAAGGAACCTATCGTTCACATAATTGTCTGTTTGAAAAACTTCATAAAGTGAGCTAACTATCACATTTTCCACGCCTTTATAGTATCCGATAGATCCTACATTGATTCTTGCTGGATTATAGGCAAACGAATTTGGTTGAACAATATTATACGCTTTTCTGTCCGTATCTTTCATATATCCAAAATCGTCATGTGCATCACGCTGACGAATAAATCCATGCTCATTTGTAATAGCATACGGTTCTAAATCTAAATCTTCCTTGTTCCGTTTTCCAGCATCCCATGTGAAATCTGCAAACTTACGCTGTTCCCAATCATCCTGATATCCTTTAAATCTAATTATAGGTTTTGCCATATCCATTACCTCTCCATCCTTCCAATCAGCTCATTTAATGAAGACATAATAGCCTCATCTGATGATGTCAGCTCTTTTAAAAGTGATACAAATTCTCCATGCACCTGTTTCAGCTCATCATCCGTTTTTTCCATATCTTTTAAAAGTGCATCAAGATCGACTTCTTCTTCTTTCTCAAAATTATCAACATATCGCGGGATATTCAGATTGAAATCATTTTTTTCGATCTCATCAAAGCTTGCTAAAACTGCTTCTCCTTCTACAGTTTCTCTCTTGCTATACAATGCAAGCACTTCGTCAATATGGGCATCCGTCATCTCGTTTTGTTTTTTGCCTTTATTAAAATTCTTAGAGGCATCAATAAACAGTACATCCCGTCCATCTCTGTGTTTCTTTAACACAATAATACAAGTCGGAATGGACGTATTATAAAATAAGTTTGCCGGAAGACCGATTACCGCGTAAATATTGCCGGAGCGCAACAATTTCTCTCTGATTTTTCCCTCTGCTGCTCCTCTGAAAAGGACGCCATGCGGAAGCACAATTGCCATTGTCCCACTGCTTTTCAGATGATACAATCCATGCAGCAAAAAAGCATAATCTGCTTTTGATTTTGGTGCCAGTACACCATAATCACTGAAACGCTCATCCTGTAAAAATCCTGCCGCTGCGCTCCATTTTGCAGAATAGGGCGGATTCATAAGAACCATATCAAAATCCGTTTCTTCTCCAGTCGGCCAGTCTCCATCCAGTGTATCACCGTTTCTAAGCTTTTGGTTCTCCGCCGCAATTCCATGTAAAAACATGTTCATTCTTGCCAAATTATATGTTGATGTATTCAATTCCTGTCCGTAATACTTAATATACTTTGGCTTATCCGCATACTTTTTTGCATTTAACAGGAGCGATCCTGATCCCATACACGGATCATATACAGACAGTCCAATCTTATCTTCCTGTCCCGAAATAGCGATTCGTGTCAGGATTTTCGATACAGCTTGGGGCGTATAGAATTCTCCTGCTTTCTTTCCAGTTTCAGATGCAAACTGCCCAATCAGATATTCATATGCATTCCCAAGTATTTCTGCATCTGAATTCAGTAAATCGGCTTTATCAATTTCTTTTATAAGACTGGCAACTGTATCGCTCTGTTTCTGATCTCCTGTACCCAATCGATTGGAATATAAATCAATATCAGCAAACAAATCAGCAAAAATAGGATCACTCTGCTCAATATTGTTGAAGCCTTTTTGCAACTGCTCCCGGTTAAAAGAATTATTTCTTGCTTCCTCTGCAAAATGCGTATATGTAAGTTCTGGTTCCATCACATAATGGCATTCTTCTGCAAGCTGTTTTTTTAATTCTTCTGAACTTTCTTCGTCATTCAGTGCCTCTTTGTATGCCTCTACTGCATCCTTCAGTGTAGATGGTTTTTCATCGTAAAGCAGATCATATACCTTGATCAGGAAGGAATCAGAAAGATATTTATAAAACACTATCCCCAACAGATAATCTTTATACTCATTTGCGTCCATTTTTGAACGTAAGATGTCTGCCCCACTCCATAATACACTAATCAGATCTTTACTATTTTCAATTTCTGTCATTTTCTTTCCCTCACATGCGTTTTATCTCTTAAACATTTTACTTTTTATGATGCCAGAGTCGAAAGAGTTAAGCTCACATGAGCTTCCTCATAGATAAGTGAAAGTCTTTTTATCCGACATCTTTTTATCATTGTAGCACATTCCCTGTTCCTTGTCAGGAAACAAAAATGCAGTGCTGTATAACACACTGCATTTTTGCTTTCCAAAATACATTTTTACTTTTCCACGATCACCGGTGCAGACAAAATACCGACCTTCTGCAGCACATATTCCTCCGACCAGCCATCATCCTGGGTGCGCCAGCTGCCGGGATTCAGGAATCTGTCATCCTCTCCAACCATATGGACTGCGCCAAAGGTATTGACGCGGTTTCCAAACAGCACCAGATCGATCGAATCAGCCTGTCCAACTTCCAGATCATAGGGTGCAAATGTCGTTTCACCCAACCGTTTTCCATCCTTTTCAACTGCAACGAGTGCGCCACGATAATGAGGAATATGTACAACAGCGCCATTTGCTCCGATCGATACCGGCAGAGGATAGGCAATATTCCCACCATAAAAAGGAAGTCCCTGGGGTGCGATATCCCCAAAGCTTAACGCTCTGACAGGTGCTGTCACAACACCGGCTCTGCCTTCGATACGCACGCCAAAATCACCCAGCAGATAGCACCATTCCAGACCAATTCTGTGCGTGAAAGGAACTGTCGCTTCCACTATATTTGTGCCTTTCTGAAGTGTGCCGATTTCGATCGTCCCGATGCAGTGATCCGTATACCAGCCGGACACCTTTTCGTTCACTGTTTTCCCATTCAGTTTTACAGATGCATGCTCCGCTTCCTCCAGCGCCAAACGTACCGGTACTTCCACTTCACTCTCTACCGTAAAGCGAAGAGTCGCAAAATGTTTCGTCTTTTCCTCCGGCAATACCCATGGCTGGGCAACTTCTCCGCCGCGCGCCGGGAAACCGAGCTGACTGCGCAGGACATTGTCTGCCCGCAGCAGCTCCTGTGCAGGCTGATATGCTCCGTCGTCCATACAAAATTCCGCACGATCCAAAAGAAGAACGTTCGGTTCACTTAAAGTAACAGCAACACGATTCGGAAGGGCTTGCGGCGCTGCGCCGGACGCAAGGAGCTGTTCCCGGAGGGCTGCAGCTAAAGCAGAATCAACACATGCTGCGCAGCTTTCTGCCGTGCCGGATGCGCCAGATACCGCCTGCATCGCGCCAGGCACGCCAGCTGCTTGTGTTGCATCGTTCGCATCAGCCGCCTGCACGCTGCCGCTCGCCTCGCCCAGCGGCATCAGCTTTAACAGCAAGCTGCTCTGGTTATAAAAGATATGATTTACAACCGTCTGCGCCCCTCTTTTTGCCATCTTCACATCCCGGATTCTTCCGGTCATGGTATCGTATTCTTTCACCGTGAACCTGCCGTTTAACACGATGTTCACAGGATCCTTTTTCACAAAATCCGGATTTCCTGCAGGCTCTCCCACTGCAATAAACAGCCAGCTGCAGTCCTGATCCATGCGCAGCTGATAGATGTAATGGTTTGTCAGGCTTCCCGTCTCATTTTCCAGGCGCAGTGTGCGATACGGCTCAACCGCTTCCAAAAGCGCCGCTTTTTCAAAGACGATCTGGCTGGACAGTGCTGCAAGCTCTGCTCCATCGTTACTGGGCACTGCATCGGTCATAGTCGGTGCTTCTCCCATCAGGATCAGCTTACCGCCCGCTCTTGCAAAGGTTTTCAAACGTTCTATTGTCGTACTGCGCAGCGTTTCACAGCCGGGAATGATAACAGCATCATAGGACATTGCACCGACCTTCAGCGGGTTTCCTGCTTCCGTACACAAATCAGGCAGAAGCGATTCATCCAGAAAGTCAAAGTCACAGCTGCCAAACAACAGCCAGCGGGTCACATTCTGGAACCGTTCCTCCATCTGCTCCCGGATCGATCCGGTCTGGGACTCCGGTCCCCAGTGAAGCCAGTAGCTTTCGATTGGATGGATGACGCCGACACGCACAGCTGCCTTCCCACGTGTCATGGCTGTGTTTACTCTTGCAAAATGATCTTCAACTGTTTTATATTCCTTACACCACGGCGACTGATAATTGATGCTCGCCGGATAATCACGTTTTGCCTCCCCCTTCATAGAAACCCAGGACAGATGCGGCACACGCAGTGTAATGCCCAGCGCCGCCTGCCAGTCTCCCTGCAGCTTATGGCGTCTGAAATCAAAGCTCCAGCTCGTTACACCATAAAGCTCACTCATTACGCCTTCACGCCCAAACTGATGAGATGCAGACTGTGCCTGCTTTGCCGTCGTGTATTCATGGCTGTCACACAGCATGTCGATACCGGGCAGTTCAAAGCTTCTGTACGCACGCATCGCCTCGCCCAGTGCTGCAGTCTGACTGCGCAGTGTGGGCTCTTCCATCATATGTCCGGTCAGCGCGATATTGTGCTTTTTGCACCATGCTCCCACATTGTCTGCAAACGCGCGGGTAAAACGCTCCGTCACATGATCATGATAATGATACCGGATCGTGGAAACGCTTCTGTCTGCTTTTTCCCAAATCAGCTCAGGGAGCTTTTCCAGAATATCCTCCTGATACATTTCCTGATAGGTCTGAGCAAAATCCTCTGTCCATGGCAGGATCACATCCCGTTTTTCCTGCGGAAACTGCAAAAGTGTTTTATGAGAGAACTGTGGCTCATCCGTAAAGATCGTCGGCACAGTTTTTCCAAACTCGTCCCCGATCTCCTTTGCATAAGCCTCGTGGGTGATTTCCAGGAAACGATCCATTGCCGCTTTGTCCAGCGTATTTACATAGGTCTGATGGTTGTACCAGGTGCTCGGCAGCGGGCGTTCCAGATAAGCGTACCAGCAGGTTCCCCGGGGCTGCATCCCTTCCTCCAGTTTTTTACCGGAAACCAGATAACCCTTTTCGTCCAGAACGACATCGTAAACCTCAAGCAGCCTGCCATTTAAGGTTCTTGCTGCTCTCGCACTGGAATCTGTCTGCATCTGTGCCTCTTCCCCTGCTTCATAAGGCTTGTTTGTAAACAGAAGATACTGCGCACGGTATTTTTCCTCCTTCGTCACAAGACCTCCCGCAAATCCGGATGGCCAACGATCCTCATCATACAAATAAACCTGTAGGTTTTCCTGCTTTGCTTTTGCTAGGCAGCCTTTGATCCGATCCATAAATTCCTCGCTTAAATACGGTGTTTCCAGACCGGTACGCGGATGCAGATGTGCACCGCCAAAGCCCATCGACTTTAAGACCTCCATCTGTCTGTCGAGCTCTTTTTGCTCCAGCCTCGTATTCCACGCCCAAAAGGGAGCTCCCCTATACTCCGCTGTGGGCTGCTTAAACAAGCTGTCTTCCAGTTTCTCTGCCTGATTCTTTTTGTACAGCATTTAACCGCTCCTCCTCTTATGTTTTCCCCTTTATCTTTATCGCTTATTTCTGCTGCATTTTTCTGATCGCTTCCAAAATGGCAGCATACGCTGCTTCCGGACTGCCGCAGGAAGAAACTGCGCATTCCATTGGACATAATCCGGTATTTTGACGATTTCGGATGTTCTCTGTCAGTTCGTCTGCTTCTGCAGGTATGTTGTATTCCGTCAAAAGCTCTTTCGCACCCCTGCTCATCACAGGTGCATACACCCCGGCTGCTCCAAGCTTCACATATAAAAATGCTGCCGCGCGTCCGACGATTTTATCCGCCGCGTAAAATCCGTTCAAATCCTTCCCCTCCCGGATGCGTGTCAGCAGCGGACGCAGACCTGCTTCCTTACTCGTCAAAAGCTCGTCGTCCCTGCACCAGACACAGGTATAATTTCCCTGTGCAAAAGTTTCCTTTGCTTTCTTCATTGCCTGATTCATCTCTGCTGTTCCTCCCCTTCCTCTTTGCTCAAGAGACATACCATTTCTATATGTGCGTCATTGTCCAAACTCAAGCTCATATCTTCCGCAATGATTGGAGCTTGAGCTGATTTTCCGTATCCTCGATTTTATCATACATCTTGTAAAGCCGGTCATCAAGGTCTGCTTAGCGTTTCATGTAGTGCTTATCATCCGGGTCAAGAGAATCAATCTCCTCCATCAGTCGTGCCTTTACGGAATAACTCTGCCGAAGCTGCTTTTCATGCGCCGCGATCTCCTGTTCAATGACAGAGGTATCCACCTTCATGCTGATCTTTTCCTGCATCATGGCGGCGAACTTCGGATTGCTTACCAGCTTTACGATAACCTCTACAACAGTGCTGTCCGGCAGCTCTTCATTTTTTCTCAGGGTGCTGCGGTAAAGCGCACTGGTGTACTGGGTACCACGATCGGAGTGAAGCACTGCACCTCGAATAAGCGTTACAGCGGCTTTTGAAAAATCTGTATTGATTTTTCTGCGCGAGGTGTTATAA
>OGDF01003526.1_pt1 | contig 19067 bp, 18 predicted proteins | sample 1570141 | NCBI WGS metagenome assembly OGDF01 (sample SAMEA4370581, study PRJEB24528) | human gut metagenome | reverse complement strand
GTCATGATTCCTATATTATGTTCGGCTTTGCGGTATTTCGCCCCCGGGTTGCCCAATCCCACAATCAGCCAGAATTCGCTTGCCATGTGCTCTCCTATCCTCCGGTATCCTCTTGAGTCCTCGTTGCCGTCACCGCCGCGCGATGCCCTCTACTGCGCCCTTGGCGTCCAACGGGGTCAGATCGAGGCACCAATAGCTCATGTCGTGCAGCACTCCTCTGGAATCATACGCAGCTTCGGGCATTTCACCGAATGGCTCAAAGCCGAAGGACTCCACGAGCGCGTTCGACGCAGTATTGTCGGAGAAGATGATGGCGCAGGCCTTGCGCATCGCACGCGCGCGACATTCGTTCAGCAGCGTGCGCAGTGCGAATCTGCCGACTCCCCTGCGCTGCCATCGTGCGGTCACATAATATGCCAGATCGCATACGCCGTCGTAACCCGGACGGTCGTAGAACACCGATATGGCGCCGAATCCCACCTCCTCGGCCTCACCGTCGCCGGCAATCGTCTCGAACACGAACACCGCATATGGCAAGGCGATATCTGAATTGCTGCATGGTTCCAGCATATCGGCACAGCAGACCGCGCACATCCTGCCCATGCGTGAGGGGCGCGGCCACAGGACCGCGCCCCTCACGCATGGGCATGGGATTGGCATCATGTCACTTGTCGAGTGCCATCGCCTTGTCGAGTGCCTCTTCGAGACGCTTCTGCGCCTCTCCATAGCCACTCCAGTCACCCTTCTTCATTGCGGAGTCGGCGTCTTTCATGGCCTTTCCGGCATCCTGCAGAGCCTGCGAAAGCTCAGGATTCCGATTTGTATTCGCTGTGGAGCCCGACCCGTCCGCATTGTCGCCGGCCGCACCGGAATCGGACGGATTCCCGCCACTCCCCTGATTCCCGCCATCGCCGGCCTGAGCACCCGAATTGCCATCGAACACCTGGTTCAACGCCTCGTTGAGCGTATTGGCGAAACCGACCTGGTCTCCGAAGGCGACGAGCACTTTCTTGAGCAACGGGTAGCTGGTTGCGCCGGAGGACTTCACGTACACCGGCTCCACGTAGACCAGGCCACCGCCCAGCGGCAACGTGAGCAGATTGCCGCGTTCCACTTGCGTCGAGCCGGATTCGAGCAGGTTGAGCTCCTTCGACACATCGGCGTTCGCATTGAAGTTGTTCTGCGCCTGCCCAGGTCCAGGCACATTGGAATCCTTCGGCAGCTCCTGCAGGCGTATCGTGCCATAATCGGGCCCTCTGGCGCCCTTGGTGCGGCCGGCGTCCGAGTCCACCGACAGGAACCCGGTGAGAATCTCACGGGTGCTCGAACCCGCCGGAATATAGGTGGAGGTGAGCGAGAACACCGGTTCGTCAGAACCACCGGTCTGCAAAGTGAGGTAATACGGCGGCTGCAGCACATCGCGGGACTGCTCGCTCTTCGATTCGGTCGGATCGACCGGGGTCTGCCAGAAGTCCTCGCCCGAGAAGAACTGCGAGGCCGAGGTCACATGGTATTTGGCCAGCAGCTGACGCTGCACCTTGAACATGCCCTCCGGATAGCGCATATGCGCCATGAGGTCGCCGGAGATCTCACTCATCGGGTGGTATTGGCCCGGGAAGATGCTCTGCCACGCCTTGAGCACCGGATCGGAGTCATCCCAGGTGTAGAGGTCCACCGAACCGTCGTAGGCGTCGACGGTGGCCTTCACCGAATTGCGCATGTAGTTGACTTCCTTGTCCGTCAGGCCCTGCACCGTCTGGGAGGAGATGGTGGTGGAGTCCTGCGTCGCCTCGGCAAGGTCCGTCTTCTGCGAATACGGGTAGTTGCTCGAGGTGGTATAGCCATCCACAATCCATTTGACCCGGCCGTCCACCACCGCCGGATACACTCGTCCGTCAAGGGTGAGGTACGGCGCGACCTTGGCGACACGTTCCTTGGGGGAACGATCGTAGAGAATCTGGGAATCCGCGTTCACACGGTCGGAGAACAGGATCTGGTCGGAACCGAACTTGATCGAATAGATGAGCCTGGAGAAGATGTTGCCGATGCGCGGGCCACCATTGCCATTGAAGGTGGTGGTGGCTCCCTCGGAACCCGTCGGATAGTCGAATTCCCAGGACTTCGTGCCCTGTGGCGCGCCGACGATCGAATACTCGGGTGCTTCCGGCGAGAAGTAGATGCGCGGTTCGTAGTGCTGGGTGTCGGTGAGATACCCCTGTGTCGGAATGCCGTATTCGAAGAACTGCGGCTGCCCGTCGCTGGTCACTTTGTTGCCGTAGGCGGCCACGATGCCATAGCCATGCGTGTACACGGTGTGGTCGTTCACCCAATTGCGGTTGTCGTTGCCCTCGAGGTTGATCTCCCGGGCCGCGATCACCGTGTCCTGATTGACGCCATCGATGTCATATTTGTCGACCGCCAGCGTGTCGGCGAACGTATAGTACTGCTTCATCTGCTGAAGCTGCTTGAATGTAGGCGAGACGATCTGCGGGTCGAGCAGTCGGATCTGCGCCGTGGTCTCCGCGTCCTTCTGCAGGGCACCCGCCTGCGCCTTCGTGGTGGCCTTGTACTCGTCGGTCTTCACTGCATCCAGCCCATAGGCAGCACGGGTCGCATCGATGTTGCGCTGAATGTATGCCGATTCCATCTCCTGTGCATTCGGATTCACGCGGAACCGCTGGAGCAGCATCGGCCATAGCGTGGACAGCAGTATGCCAACGACGAGCGTGGACGCCACGGCGATGGTGGGCACGCGCCATTCACGCCATGCGGCGGCTGCATTCGCCGTGGGACGCGATACGGCGTCGTCGAATACATGGGTGGTCATGAGCCACACACACAGCACCACGCCGAGGACGGCCGTGAGCACCGCCATGATGACGGTGACGGGGATGCCCGCATTCACCGCCGTGTAATTGGCGCCGGTGAATCGATCGCCCTGTGCGGTGAGCGATGAAAAGACCGAGAGCCCTTGGCTCACTGCCCAGGACAGCATCCACAGCACCAGCCAGATGCCGATCTGGCGACGGGCACGCTTCGTGATGGCGAACAAACCGTGGCCATGCACCGGCATCGTGAAGCGGATGCCGCCCATGGCGACATGCGTGGCCACGCTGAACACCAGCGCCACGAACATGAGCAGTGTGAACGCGGAGACGAGCATGCGCAGTCCCGGCAGCACGAATACGTAGAAACCGTTGTCCAAGCCGAACTGAGGATCGACAGAGCCGAAGCTCTGGTTGTGGAACATGAGCAGAATCTCGGTCCAGTTCGCATTGACCTTGGAACCGAAAATGATGCCCGCGATCAGCGAGATGACCACCGCCACGCGGCGAGCAGTGCGCGAGCTCACGCTCTTGCCGATCTCGATGGTGTCACCGTTGATGCGGATTGTGGAGCCATCGGCGAAATCGGGACGTGCACGAATGGCCAGAGTGGCGGCAATGTAACTGACGAGCACCATGAGGGCCGCATAGAACACCCATAGGCCCACACGGGTGCCGAGCAACGTCCAGACAACGCTCTGGAAGCCGAGCTGCGAATACCACATGACGTCTGCTGCGAATGACGAGACCGCGAAGAACAACGCCACTATGACGGCAATGGCCACGACGACGGCAATGGCCACCCGGCGCCCGTGGTTGCCATGGGGTTTCGCCGGCTTGCGAGTGATGCGCGGAGAGCGGGGCGTGCCGTTGCCGCCTGCAGCATTCGAATGCGGGGGCTCGCCGTCGGTCTCGATGTTGATGACGATCGGATCGTCGTCATTCGATTGCGATTGTGATCGCCGGGTGCCATGCCCGGCACCGAAGAATGGATCGAAGAAAGACATTCGGCCATTCTACCAATGAACCTCTCCCCGACCAAGGGCGTTGGAGGAAGTGCTTGGTTTCTCTTCTGTACCTACACGTTTGCCTATGTATTTCCAGATCCTTCCCCCTGACAGGCGTAGGCTCTCCGGGTGCCGCCGGTGGGGCGCCGGATGTAGCACGCTCCTCAGCGTGGCATCCGGCGCCCCACCGGCGGCAATCTGTGCCCGCGAACTGTACAATGACAGCAGCCATCGCAGAAACCGAGGACCCATGATCCAGCACAACGACAAGCCACAGCCGAACCGGAACAGGCGCATGGTCCGGATTGTCACGACCGTCATCGTGACATTGGCAATCGTCGCCATTGCGATTGGGGCATTCGCACCGGTTCGCCATGCTACCGATTCCGACACGACGAATGGCAAAGCCGCCCCGACATCGGTTCCCAGCCGCACATCATCGCCACCCCCCAGCACGACCATTTCCATGCCGCAGACAGCGTCGCCTTCGCCCACCCCCAAGACGGATGGCACCTCGGATCGGGCCAAACGCATTGTAGAGGCGATGAGCCTCGACGAACGCGCCGGGCAATTGGTGATGGCCGCATTGCAATACGGCAATGACCCTGCCACCTTGCAAGCGATGATTCAGGAGCAGCATGTGGGGAACGTGATCCTGATGGGCAACTGGGTGAGCGGCGTCGAGAACGTGGCGCGTGCCACACAGGCACTGCAGAGGTTGAACGCCTCCACCGGATTCCAGGATTGCTCATCGCCACCGATCAGGAGGGCGGCACGGTCCAGCATCTTTCGGGACCGGGATTCGATGCCATGCCCAGCGCCACGGCTCAGGGTCAGATGCCACTCGACCGGCTGCGCGCAGCCGCGCGGGATTGGGCCCTCCCCCTCAAACGGTCCGGTCTCGCCATGAATCTGGCTCCTTCGGTGGACACGGTGACGATCGAACGTGCCGTCAATGAACCGATCGGCGCGCTCTACCGTGATTTCGGACTCGATGCCCAGCGCAATGGCGAGCATGCTGCAGCTTTCATCGAAGGCATGCGCGCCGGCGGTGTGGGCAGTGCCATCAAGCATTACCCGGGATTGGGATCGGTGAGGGGCAACACCGATTTCACGGCAAACGGCATTGTCGACGACACGACAACCGAGAACGGCACGGAGGTGAATGCATTCACCTCTGCGATCCGGCAGGGCAAACCCGCCATGGTGATGGTGTCGCTGGCCACCTACAAACTCATCGACCCCGACAATCCTGCAGCCTTCTCCCCCGCCATCGTCACCGACATGCTGCGCAGAGGTACCCCGTTCGACGGCGTGGTGATCTCGGATTCCCTCTCGGCCGGTGCCGTGAGCTCGATTGCTCCACAGGATCTGGGCGTGCGGTTCATTGATGCGGGAGGGGACATCTGCTGCATGAACGCCGCAAGCTATACGCAGCCAATTCTGGACGGCATACGCAGCCGCGCTGCCGCGGACAAGGGTTTTGCCGCCAAGGTCACTGCGAGTGCCGAACGCGTGGTGAGACTGAAAATAGAGCTCGGCTTGGTGCAGTGAAACCGTGAACAGGAAGCGGGTGTGCCCTATGGGGCGCACCCGCTCGGATATTGGTCGTTTCAGCAGCAGCAGCCGGTGGGATGCAGGCGCTCATACTCGTCACGTGCATCGTTGAACTCACGCACGCTCATCGGCGCGCGACCTGGATGCTCGGCGCGCAGATGCTCGACATAACGGCCGTATCTCGCCTCGCCGCTCACCTCCCGCAGATACCAGACGATCGCACGCCATACGCGGCGCGTCAGATCTGCCATCCTGGCCATCCTGCGGAACCATCGGGATATATGCATTGCCATATGCACCTCATGCCAGCTGTGGTTGGAGGCCGAGCGCGACCTCGTCATCGGAGTCATCGGGCTCCACAGACCTCTTAGACGGCAACGCACCCGTGCGCACCGCATATTCGCGGGCCACACGTTTTTCCAGATTCGTGGCGAGCAGCCCGGAGGGGGCGAACCATGCGGATTGCACGAACGGTTCCTCGGTGGACATGTCGGTACCATACTCCTTGGCCCGCACCGTATTCACGATCACGACGACGCCGACGACCAGGAACGTGGCCATCATGAGGAAGAAGAACACGGAAAGCGCTCCATCGAGGTAGGCGTTCGACAGCGACGCACGCGCGTTCGCCAATGCCTCACCCTCGAGGGTCCCCGAGGCGATCTGTTCGCGGTATTTTGCGGCGGCGGCAAAATAGCCGAGCTTGGAATCGAAAATCTTCTGGAAGTCTGCGGTGAATGTCACTGCGACATCCCACACCAACGGCACGATCGGGATCCAGGCATACCGATGCAGCCCCTTCTTGAACACGCATACGGTCACCAACATCAGGCAGCCGGCTGCGAGCAGCTGGTTCGAAATGCCGAAGATCGGGACCATCGCGTTGATGCCGCCATTCGCGTCGGAGACGCCCATGTACAGCATGGATCCCCAAGCCGCTGTGGCGATGAACGTGGTGATGAGGTTGCCGGGCTTCCACGTGGGGTCGGAGAACTTCCGCAGCTTGCGTACATTGCCCAGCAGGTCGCCGATCTGGTATCGGGCCACACGTGTGCCGTTGTCGACGGTGGTGAGAATGAACAGGGCCTCGAACATGATGGCGAAGTGGTACCAGAACGCCATCGAATCCTCACCGCCCATGTATGACTTGAGGAAGTTGGCCATGCCAATGGCGAAGGTGGTGGCACCGCCGGTACGCGAGACGATGCTCTCCTCGCCCACATCATGCGCGGCCTGGGTCAATGCCTCCGCGCCCTCGTACGTGGTGCCGTGGGACTGCCACGTCACCTTCATCTGGTTGCCTTCGATGTCCTTGACGTTCATGTTGCCAACGGCAGCCACCGCGTTCTGTTCGGGGGAAGCGGAAGCGGAGTATGCCGAACCAGCGGTCGCCTCGATCTGGGGCGCGCTCATGTTCAGCGAGAAATAGACGCCTTGGCTGATTGTGATGGCAGCAATGAGCGCGATGATGGCGGTGAACGACTCGACGAGCATGGAGCCGTAGCCGATCATGCGAAGCTGGCTCTCCTTCTCCACGGCCTTCGGCGTGAGACCCGAGGAAACCGCGCCATGGAAGCCCGAGAGCGCCCCACAGGCGATGGTGATGAACAGGAACGGGAAGAGGTTGCCGGAGAAGGTCGGGCCGTTCGATTGGCTGGCCAGCATGCTGATCCCCGGCATGCTGACCTGCGGATTCGAAACGGCGATGCCGACGACGAGCAGCGCCAATGTGCCGATCTTCATCAATGTGGACAGGTAGTCGCGCGGGGTCACCAGCAGCCAGTGCTGCAACGCTGCGGCCGCGAACGAGTAGACAATGAGCGCGACGACGAGCTGCTTGGCGTTGAGCGTGAAGATGGGTGCGAGCGTCGGGTTCGAAACGACCCAGCCACCGCCGACAATGGCGAGCACCAGCAGCACAAAACCGAGGATGGTGGTCTCGATGACCTTGCCCGGCCGCAAGAAGCGCTCATAGCAGCCCATGACCAGCGCGATTGGGATCGTCATGCCCAGGGAGAACACGGCCCACGGCGAGCTTGCCATGGCCTTGATGGCGACGAGCGCGAGGAACGCCATCGCAATGGCGGTGACCACGACGAGGAACAGCGAGATGATGATGCCACCGAACTTGCCCATCTCATCAGTGGCCATCTGGCCGAAGGAACGGCCCTGTCGTTTCGCCGAGATCCACAGCATGAGCATGTCTTGCACGGCGCCGGCGAAGATCACGCCGAGGATGATCCACAGGACGCTTGGCAGGTAGCCCATCTGCGCCGCCAGAATCGGTCCGACAAGAGGTCCAGCTCCGGAGATCGCCGCAAAATGCTGTCCGAAGAGCACACGACGGTCCGCCCGCTCGAAGTTCGCACCGTCATGCACGCGCTCCGCAGGTGTGGCGTTCGCGTCGTCGGTGCGCATGATCTTGATCTGGATGCAATACGCATAGAAACGGTAGGCGATGGCATACGAGCACAGCGCCACGACGATGAACCAGATGGCGCTGATCTGTTCGCCGCGCGCCACCGCCAGAACCGTCCAGCCGACCGCGCAGACAATGGCGACAAGCGCCCACGCCACCGCCTTCTTCCACGTCCATACCATCTTCGGCCGAATGCCGGCAGGCAATCCGTTCCCGTCACGAATGATTCGCGCCTCCTCGGCGTCGTTGTATGCCACGCCCGGCGCCGGTTCCGATGCCGCTGATGTCGCAGAGACCATCTCCGTCCGACGTTTCGGGCAACGCGAGCATCACGCGAACTGCGAATTGCACAGATTCGCATATGCCCCGTCTTTCGCGAGCAACTGCTCGTGGGTGCCATGTTCAAGAATGTCGCCATGCTTCATGTACAGAATGAGGTCGGCGTCTCGGATTGCGGACAGTCGGTGAGCGATGACGAAACTCGTCCGGTTCGCCATCAGCGCGTCCATCGCCTTTGCAATCGCCTGCTCCGTGCGGGTGTCCACCGAGCTTGTCGCCTCATCGAAAATGAGCACGCCGGGTCTGCGAGGAATACACGCGCAATCGTGAGCAGCTGCCGCTGCCCCACCGACAGATTGTTCGCTTCGTTGTCGAGCACCGTGTCGAGACTGAACGCGAACGTAAGCGCAACGACGAAGATGAACGGCACCGGCAGCATCATCATGATGACGTCCGTGATGGCCACCTGAATGTTCACGACATCGCTCATCGTGCGCGTGACCATCGATGCGGTACCGAGCTGGCGGAAGTCGAAGACGGACATATCGAGCGACGCGGCGATCATCTGCAGCGCGGTGACGGTCATCGCGTGGAATGACATCGCGGCGGTGCCTTTGTCGAGCAGCCGCGCTGCCAGGGTCGGCACCAGCAAAGCGCCGACGACATCGGCGGCCATCAGCACGTGGGTCAGCGCCAACAGCCAGCCGTGCGGTTACATGAAACGCAGTATGAGTCTCATAATTCCTCAGAATAGGTAGAAAACGGCGTCATTCGACGAGGTCTGAAATATTGTCCCATATTGAGACATTTAATAGACTATCCCCTATCGTCCCCGAGTGGACAATCGACATATTCTCTTCACAAGGCGCCCACACCCGGCTGCGAAGATCAGCCGAGGAACCACGGCACGACAGGTTACCGGCAGCGATGTCACCGTTCCTCATCCGTAAACAGATGACGCAAGAGCACATCCCTATGATTGATGAACGATGCGGTGATGCGGTAGGCATCGGTGTCCTCGTAGTCACACGGACGAACGCCATCGTCATCGAATTGAAGGATCTGCGCCCCTGGCAGTCCGAGCAGTATCGGCGAATGGGTGGCGACGATGAACTGCGCGCCCTGTTCCGCCAACCGATGCATATGCGCCAGAAGTGCCAGCTGCCGGCCGGCGGACAATGCGGACTCGGGCTCATCCATGAGATAGAGGCCGGGCGCATTGCGTGACAGCATGATCTCGAGGAAGCCTTCGCCATGCGACATCTCGTGCAATGCAGACATCGCGCTGCGACCTCGATCGTAATCACGCGCCTGCGTGGCCATCGTGAAGAAGCTCTCGGCGCGCAGGAAGAAACTGGATGGCGGAATCGCTCGTTTGCGGTAGAGAATAAGCGCATCGGCCAGATCCGAACAGTCATCATAAGTGCTGAAACGATAGTTGCGCGAACCACCCTCCGCGCTGAAGCCGCATACCACCGCGATCGCCTCCAGCAGCGTCGATTTGTCGCTCCCGTTCTCTCAGGTCAGCAGCACGACGGGTGAACCGAACTCCAGTTCGTCGAGCGAGCGCAATGCGGGAATCCGATTCACATATGAGGCACCAAGCTGTCTGTAATCGACACGGAATCCGGAGATAGTCAAATCATCCATCGGCACCCGTCCAATCGCGAGCTCCGGCACAATAAACGGAATATATGGCAACAGACGCATAAACCACCTTTTCGTGGACGCACGCCTCCCGCACACCACACTCTACCGGCGTGGACGAAACAGAACACTGGGCACCACAATGCTTCATGTCAGGCGTCAATGCCGTCGATTTGCTGTTCCAATGCGTTCATGAACCTGTCGACATAGGTGATCATTGCACGACGTTCTGCGGGTTCGAGTGTAGGCATCGCACGCACTTCAGCCTGACGCAACGGTGCAATCATGCGCTCCCGGTAACGCTCCCCCTCTTCGGTGAGGTGGATTCGCTTGATGCGCTTGTCGTGTTTGCTGCCCTGCAATCGGAGTAATCCTTGTGCGACAAGCGAATTGAACACATTGTTCACGGTCTGGCGGGGCAACAACGTATAGGCGCAAATCTCCCGCTGTGACGTACCGTCGTTCTCACGGATGTAGTCGAAAATGAGATACACGCTGAACAAGAGTCCGGAACGACGCCCATACGCGCCGTAGATCAAGTCGACACGGCGGAACTCCTCGAAGAATGCGATGAGCTGTGTATCGAGATCGCTATGGGCCGCCTGCGCGTGCTCGATCACATCGGCGCGGGGTGACTCGAATTCTGATGTATGCTCAGTGGACATTGGACATGGAAGGGGCCGGCCACAGACCGGCCCCTTCGACCCTCAGTGCTGGTCGAGGTCCAGCGGCTTGACACGGCCCGAATCGAGCAGGCTCTCGAGATCGGCAGGGCCATCGAGCACGGCCGTGGCGGCCTGATCCACCATCAGACTGATGCGACCGTTCGGCAGAATCCCCTCGCAATAGGCGTACACCGGCTTACCAAGCGCATACCCGTAGGCGAGCGCGAAGACGGCACCTGCATCGTTGTCGTCCATATTCGCGATCACGGCCCGGGAATTGGCGATTGCGGCGATGCGATTGGCGAAGACCGCCTGTGGGCCCGAGACGTTGACGTCCATGGCGAAACGCGGACGGTACACGCTCATGCCGCGGTCGTTGAGCACCTTCTCAAGGCGCTCCATGCTCTCCACCTGTTCCGCCGTCTCATATGGCCCCGCCACATAGAAGTCGTAGACGGGCTTCGAGGACGTGAACTGAATGGTTTCATTGGAATCGAAATTGCTCATAGCCCTATTGAACCTCTCTTCCACCGTGATTCCGGCAAGTTGGCTGTAAGCAATACTACTCTGGGCCAGTCCGGCGGACCGCTCCTACAATGGTTGCGTCAGCCCGGAGCATGGAATGCCTCCGGGAATGCGGGACCGCAGACCGCCGGGCTTGCGGAAAGGAAAAGGCAGACAGCATGGATTCGACCAGACAGGCTGCAGAAACGCGGTTGGAGCACGACGTCATAGGCACAATGGAGATTCCCGCCGATGTGTACTGGGGCATCCACACCCAACGAGCCATGGGCAACTTCACGGTCACCGGCATCGCCGACGGCTCCCACACTGCGCTCATCCGAGCCTACGCCACCGTCAAACGTGCCTGCGCCATAGCAAACTACCAATTGGGCATGCTCGATGCTCGCAAGGCCCATCACATAGAGCAGGCCTGTCTGGAGATCGAGAACGGCGCGCTTGCCGACCAGTTTCCCGTTGACGTGCTGCAGGGCGGAGCGGGCACCAGCCTGAACATGAACATGAACGAGGTGATTGCCAACCGCGCGCTTGAGCTGGCCGGAAAGCCCCGTGGCGACTACGGGTACATTCATCCCAACGACGATGTGAACCGCAGTCAATCCACCAACGACACCTATCCGGCGGCCTGCAGGCTCGCCATCCTCCAAGGTCTCAAGCCCCTGCGCGAGGCCACGCAGCGTCTTCGTGAAGCATTCCACATGCAGGCAGACCGCCATAGCAACGATATCAAGATCGGCCGCACACAACTGCAGGATGCGGTGCCCATGACCTACGGTCAGGAGATACACGCTTGGGCGAGCTTCCTGGCGACCGACTTGGAGGCCATGAATACGTTGGCGAAACGGCTGTGCGTATTCAATTTGGGGGCCACGGCAATCGGCACTGGCATCTGTGCCGATCTTCGCTTCCGCCACACCGCCACCACCGTGCTCGCCGAAATCACCGACCTGCCCATCACCGCCGCCTCGGATCCCGTGGCCGCCGTCACCGACACCAGCTCCTACATCGAAGCCAGTGCCGTGCTCAAGAATCTTGCGGTGCACCTGAAGAAGGCAGCCGACGACCTCCGTCTGCTCAATTCCGGCCCGCGTTGCGGATTCGGAGATCTCACGGTTCCTCCGCGGCAGGCAGGCTCCTCGATCATGCCCGGCAAGATCAATCCGGTGATTCCCGAGTGTGTGGACCAATGCTGCTTCACGATCTTCGGCATGGATGTGACCGTCAACTGGGCATGCGCGGAAGGCCAGCTCCAACTCAACGCCTTCGACCCGCTCATCATTCACGAGATACTCACCGCGATGACGATTGCCATCAACGCCATGGACATGTTCCGCACGAAATGCGTCGACGGACTGAGAATCAACGTCGAACAGGGACGGAGAGACGCGGAGATGTCGCCATCGATCTGTGCCGCGCTGAATGGGAAGATCGGGTATGAGCAGGCGATGAGCATAGCCAAGGAAGCCGTCGCCACCGGCAAATCGGTGCGCGAAGTGGCCGGGGAACGCACCGACGCCGATCGCACCGAACTCGATTCACTGCTCGACATCGCCGCCATGTCGCGAAAACTCGGACAGACCTGCCGTGACGTGGATGCCGACGGCAACGTCATCTCACCGACAACGGACTGAAGAGCGGCCTCATACGAGGTGGGGCGAGCCGCGCGAAAGCACGCCCCACCTCTTTTCACACCGAATACTGAGCAGTCCATGACCAATATCTGAGATTATTGCCTGGTTTTTGCATAAAAACTCTTGACTCGCGAACCATTCCGCGCTTTCCTGAAACCATGAGTTCAACATCGCCATCCCACTCCCTCACGTTGGAGACCTGCCCCCTCAACACCGACGTGGTGATCCGAGCCATCGCGCTCGATGAGCGCCATCGGTTCCGCATGCTCGAGCTGGGCTTGCGCGACGGCGTGACTGTACGCGTGGTGCAGAAGTCGAATTTCGGAGGGCGAGTGGTGGCCAAGGGCACCGAACGCATTGCACTCGACGAGTCCACGGCACGCAGCATCCATGTCACCACAACCACCGCGCAGACCGCGCATTGAGTACCATTCCATCTGCGAAATTCCACGATTCCCAAGGTTTGGACCGATATGAGCAACGAATCACATTCCCAGCACTCACGCGGCTTCGCCGCCATACTGCCCCGCAAACACGACGGGCATCGCAGCCGCCATACCAAGCCATGCTGCGACACCGGCGGTCACCGCATCTCAGCGAATGGCTCGCACCGACGCATCGTGTTCATTGGCAATCCGAACGTCGGCAAATCCTCGCTGTTCAACGCGATTCTCGGCACAAAAAGCCGTGTGATGAACGCCCCGGGCACTACGGTGCTGCTCGAGGAAGGCGAATATGCACATGATGGCAACACATGGGATCTCATCGACACACCGGGCACCTATTCCCTTCTTCCGCTCTCCCCCGATGAGAAGGTGGCGGCCGACACCGTGATGGGGTTGGATGGGGAGAAGAATCCCGACCTTATTGTCACCGTGCTCGACGCCACGAACCTCTCGCGCTCGCTGTATTTCCTCGCCATGGTTCTCGAACTCGGCAAGCCCACCGTGGTCGCATTGACCATGAACGACCTCGCACGCAAACAGGGAGCGGGCATAGACCCGAAGGAGCTCTCACACACACTGGGAGGCGTCCCGGTGATTGAAGTGAACGGCCGTTCCGGTGAAGGCAAGCGTGAGCTCATGGATATGGTCGGCACTCACTTCTCCGGCACGCCGCTGCCGGCGGGACTCACCGCCGTCGACCCTCATGACATCGACGTGCCACAATGGGTGGAGGGCAATGCCGACGCACGATTCGACTGGGCCGCACACGTGCTTTCACAGCTCAATATGCAGGCACGCGACCGCGTGACAGTCTCCGATCGCATCGATCGCGTGCTGCTCAACCCGTTCCTGGGCGTCATCGTGTTCCTCGCCCTCATGTATGCGATGTTCCAAGCCACCACGGTATTGGCCGGCCCTGCCCAGGATTGGGTGGACGGCACTGTGCGCGAATGGCTCACCGCAGGCGTGGACTGGGTGTTCAATCTATTCGGGCCGCATACCGTAGACGGCTGGTTCCACTCACTCGTCGTCGACGGGCTCATCGACGGCATCGTCACGATCGGCACATTCATTCCACCAATGGGCATCATGTTCATCTGCCTGTCGTTGCTCGAAGATTCCGGATACCTCGCCCGCGCGGCCTTCGTGATGGACAGGGCGATGCGCTGCATGCATCTCGACGGGCGCGCCTTCTTGCCGATCGTCATCGGATTCGGCTGCAATCTGCCGGCGCTCGCCGCGACCCGTACGCTACCCGATTCGCGCCAACGCGTGATGGTGGGCATGCTTGTGCCGTTCTCAAGCTGCACCGCGAGACTGTCGGTGTACATGGTGCTCGCCTATGCATTCTTCCGCGAGCAGGCGGGTCTTGTGGTGTTCCTCATGTATGTGATCTCCATTGTGCTCATTCTGCTGGTGGGCATCCTGCTGCGCAAGGTGAAGTTCACGAGCCTGACCTCCGAGCCTTTCGCAATGAGTCTGCCGCCATACCAGTGGCCGCGTCTCGTCGTGCTCATTCGCTCGGTGCTCATGCGCCTGTGGGGATTCGTACGTGGCGCGAGCTCGATCATCATCACCATGCTCATCGCCATGTGGCTGCTGCAGAGCATTCCGGCGACCGCGACGGCCGGCTCGTTCGCTGCGGTGGATGACGTGCATGATTCGGTGTATGGCGTTGTGGCCGACACCGTGGCCCCTGTGTTCAAGCCCGCGGGTTTCGACGACTGGCATGCATCGGCCGCCTTGATGACAGGCTTCGTGGCCAAGGAGGTCGTTGTCGCGTCCATGGCGCAATCGTACAGCATCGACACCGGCGATGAGGACGAGCAGCACCAGGGCGAAGGCTCGCTTGGCGCCCGTCTGCGCTCGTCGTTCGACGAATCATCCGGAGGGCACGGCAAGGCCGCGGCCATTGCGTTCCTGGTGTTCACGCTCGCGTACACACCATGTCTGGCCACGGTGGCGGAGATGAGACGGCAGTTCAATATGAAGATAGCGATGCAATCCGTGGGCATGAGTCTGATCATCGCCTATGTGCTCGCCGTGCTCGCATTCCAGTTGCTGAGGTTCATCTGGTGAGCACCGGTTTCCGTCGGACGGCCGCACACCCAGCTACCGACAGCGGGCGAGCGGACGGTGTGGTAGAACGCACCATCCGCTCGCTTGAATCGGGTATGTCAGTGGGCGAGGTTGCGCGCGCGAGCAATCTGCCACGCGATTTCATCGAACAGATCGCGGTGTTCGCACGCGAGCGCGGGCGGCTTGACTTCGTGTCGCTCTCGGCAGACTCGGGATGCGGAACCGGTTCATGCACGCCCGATCCCGATTCGATCATCTGTGCAAGCTGCCCGCTCGCGCCACCTGCCGCGAAGCGAGGCCATACGCCTCTGGCCCATATCGCGTCAACTGTACGCAATGCAATCGGCCGCAATAAGCGTTCCTAGGAATGCGGTTAACAAACGCCAGCCATCGTGAACCGCATGCATATTCGCCATGCGTTTGCATAGCGCAGGCACATGCGTATAGCGATGGGCTGAACAGGCGAGACCCCGCTCCCCCGCCCAGGTATTACTATGAACACTATGACTGAACACACAACGCACACTCCCGGGGACTCGCCCTGGGTCAATCCGTTGCGCGACCCACGAGATCTGAGGCTTCCCCGCATCGCCGGGCCATGTTCGATCGTGATCTTCGGCGTCACGGGCGATCTGGCTCGCAAGAAACTGTTGCCGGCGATCTACGATCTCGCGAACCGGGGCTTGCTGCCACCGAGCTTCGGTCTCACCGGTTTCGCACGGCGTGATTGGACGGAGGATCATTTCCGTCAATTTGTCAAGGAAAATGTGCAGCAGCATTGCCGCACGCATTTCAACGAGGTCACCTGGAACCAGCTTGCAGAGGGCATACGTTTCGTGCATGGCACCTTCGAGGATGCCGATGCATTCGAGCGCCTGAGCAATACGGTGGCCGAACTCGACAAGGACCGTGGCACACGCGGCAACCATGCCTTCTACATGTCGATTCCGCCCCGTGACTTCCCGCTCGTGGCGCAGCAGCTCGCCAACTGCGGTCTGGCCAAATCGAACGGCGACGCCTGGAGGCGCGTGATCATCGAAAAGCCGTTCGGGCACGATCTGGCCAGCGCCAAGGAGCTCGACCGCGTGATCTCCGAGGTGTTCGACCCGAACTCGGTATTCCGCATCGACCACTACCTGGGCAAGGAGACCGTGCAGAATCTGCTGGCGTTGCGCTTCGCCAACTCCATGTACGAGCCGATATGGAATTCGAACTATGTGGACCATGTGCAGATCACGATGGCCGAAGACATTGGCGTGGCGGGGCGAGCCGGTTACTACGACGGCATTGGTGCGGCACGCGATGTGATCCAGAACCATCTGCTGCAGTTGCTCGCATTGACGGCCATGGAGGAACCGGTTTCGTTCAATGCGCGTGATCTGACCGATGAGAAGACGAAGATTCTCTCGGCCGTACGCCTGCCGAAAGACCTTGCCGCGCATACCGCTCGCGGACAGTATTCAGCAGGCTGGCAGGGCTCCCGTCCGGTTGTGGGGTATCTGGAGGAGAAGGGCATCAACCCGGATTCCACCACTGAAACCTATGCGGCCGTCAGACTCGATATCGACACGCGTCGCTGGGCTGGCGTCCCGTTCTACCTGCGTACCGGCAAGCGCCTTGGCCGCCGCGTGACCGAAATTGCGCTGGTGTTCAAGCGCGCCCCGCATCTGCCCTTTGACAGCACCGCGACACAGGAACTCGGCAAGAACGCCATCGTCATTCGCATCCAGCCCTATGAGGGCGTCACCATTCGTTTCGGATCCAAGGTCCCCGGAGGCACCACCATGGAGGTGCGCGACGTCTCGATGGACTTCAGCTACGGCCGTTCGTTCACCGAATCGTCACCCGAGGCTTACGAGCGCCTCATCCTCGACGTGCTGCTGGGAGATCCGCCGTTGTTCCCGACCACACAGGAAGTGGACCTGTCGTGGAAGATCCTCGACCCCATCGAGGATTTCTGGTCCACGCTCGGCCAACCACAACCATATCGTGCCGGCACATGGGGGCCCCAGGAGGCGGTGGAGATGCTTGCCCGTGATGGACACCGTTGGAGGATGCCATGATCCTGACATTGACCGATACCCAGACCGATGAAATCTCGGCAAAGATCGACGAGCTCCACGAGGAGCGCGGCGAGGCCGCACTCGGCCGTGTGCTCACGCTTGTGGTCGCAACCGACGAGAAAAACCTCGAAAGTTCACTGTGCATTGCCAACGAGGCAAGCCGCGATCACCCATGCCGTGTCATCGCCATCTGCCCAAGCCATAGGGAGATGACCGAACCCGAGTCCGAACGCACCTATCTCGATGCGGAACTGCGTGTGGGCGCGGATGCCGGCGCCGGCGAAATCATCATTCTGCGCCCGCGTGGCGGCCTCACCCATCACCTCGACACGTTGGTGATCCCATTGCTGCTGCCTGACACCCCGATGGTGGTGTGGTGGCCGACCGAAGCGCCGGCGAACCCGTCACACGACCTGCTCGGACAGATGGCACACACGCGCATCACCGACGCATATCGTTCATCGAACCCGCAACGCACCATTGAGGATCTACGCCGCAACTGGTCGTCGAAGAACGTCGACCTGTCGTGGACACGGCTGACGCTGTGGCGTGCCGTGCTCGCCTCAATGGTGGATCAGCCGCCGCATCTGCCGATCCAGTCGGTGCGCATCACCGGCGAGCAGGACTACCCGCCAATGGATCTGTTGGCCGCATGGCTGACCCTGCGACTCAATGTGCCGGTCACCATGGAAATCGAGCCAAATGCGCAGGCGATCACCGGCGTCTACCTCACCCGCAAGGACGGCGAGCTGAGTCTGGAACGGCGTCCGAGTGAAGAGGGCATTGCGCGCATTAGCGTACCCGGCCAGTCACCACAGGCCATGCCGCTGCCGATCCGTTCGATGATCGATTGCATGAGCGAGGAACTCGGCAGACTCTACCCCGATGAAATCTATGCCGAAGTGCTCACCAAGGGCTGGCAGAAGATTCACCCGAGCATCCGCTAACACATTCCCTGCCCCGCATGCTGCCCGCTTGTTTGAGCGGGCAGCATCTTGTTTACCACCCTTTCGAAGACGAGGACTCATGAACCGCGAACACATCTCCTACTCCACCCCCCAACTTCTCGCCGATGCCGTGGCGGCACGCACATTGCTGCTGGCCAATGACATTCTGTGCCGTCCCGACCGCGAACGCGTCGACATCGCATTGACAGGTGGCACCGATGGCACCGCCATCCTCCGCGCCCTCGCAGGCAGTCCGCTGCTTGACGTTCCCGATTGGAGCAAGGTGCATCTGTGGTGGGGGGACGAGCGCTTCGTGGCTGCGAACAGCGCCGAGCGCAATGCCGTGGGAGCATCTGACGCGCTGCTCGACATGCTGTTGGAAACGAAACGCATCGCCCGCAACCAGATTCACGAAATGCCTGCAGACCGCCGTTCGCAGGAGGAGCTCGCAGCCGCCACCGATCAGGACAACGCCGTGGCGTTGGCGGCTGCGGCGGCCGATTATCAGGACGAGCTCGAAAAGGAACTCGGTGAGAATGGCCATTTGGACATCGCGATGTTCGGCCTGGGACCCGACGGTCACTTCGCTTCCCTGTTTCCGAATATGCCCCAAGTCGGCATCAACGACCCTGATGTGCTGGTGACGGGTGTGACGAATTCGCCGAAGATGCCTCCATTGCGCCTGTCATTGACGGTGCCGATGATCGTGAGGACGGATTACGTATGGGTGTGCGGCTCCCGTGAGGGCAAGGCCGAGGCGATGGGATTGACGTTCCACGCCCAGAACAATCCTGCCCTTCCCGCCTCCTATGCGGATGCTGTGCAGCAGGTGCTTTGGATCACTGACGAGGCGGCCGGCCGGGACTGCTGATATCCGCACGGCTTGTGGTATGGGAACGGGGCGGATGCATGTTCATGCATCCGCCCCGTTCCCATACCACAAGCGAAATCAGTCGGAGATCTTGACTTCATTCTGCTCC
>OGDF01003524.1_pt1 | contig 19071 bp, 15 predicted proteins | sample 1570141 | NCBI WGS metagenome assembly OGDF01 (sample SAMEA4370581, study PRJEB24528) | human gut metagenome | reverse complement strand
AACACGCATAGCCTGATATACATAAGAACGGCCTGAAAGAGGGTCACGGATAGCACCGCCGAGACAAGTGGCAGCACCTCCGAACGGCTCGATTTCAGTAGGATGATTATGTGTCTCATTCTTGAACATGAGCAGCCATCTTTCGAGTTTGCCGTCCACGTCCACATCTATATATATGCTGCAGGCGTTGTTCTCCTCGCTGACCTCCATGTCGTCGAGAAGGCCCGCCTTGCGGAGATAACGTCCTCCGATGGTAGCCATATCCATGAGGTTCAACCCCTTATGCTCACGGCCAAGTTCCTTTCTCATCTTGAGATACAGATTCAATGTCCCGTCGATGTCTTCTTTCATGAAGGACTCCTCCACTCCGATTTCCTCCAACTCTGTAGTGAAAGTGGTATGACGGCAGTGGTCGCTCCAGTATGTGTCGAGAATACGGAGTTCAGTTTCGTTAGGGTCCCGTCCTTCTTCTGAGAAATATTTCACGACCTCACGAAGGTCATCAGCATTCATAGCCAGACCCATCTTGCGGCAGAATGGTTCCAAATCCGCTTCGGTCATCTTCGTAAACCCGTCGAGTACAGGTACAGGCTTAACAGCAGCTGCCTCAGAATCAGTCAATTTGCTCAAGTCCTTTTCACGCGACTCCACAGCATTGATAAAATAATGCTTGATCTTGGCGATAGTCTCATCCTCGACATCCGCAGGCAAGATGATAAGCTTCGAACTCTTGATACGGACATCAGCCTTAGGATCGATCAGATGAACGCAGTCCACAGCAGAAGCTGCACGCTGGTCGAACTGCCCCGGAAGGTACTCCACGGCGATGTATTTGGTTCCCGTCAGGTCACATTCGTCTGACACCTTGTCTGTTACGATTTCTCCGAAGACGCTGTAACGGCTCTTTTCGAGAAGTTCCGGCGTAAAACCGAAGAGGTCATAGACATTAAGAAGTCTGAGAGACTGAAGATCGAGCTGAAGGTTTTCATTCAGTTCTGACCTGAGGCTGGATGCCTCCACCTGAAATTCAGGATATTTTTCAACAAAGATACGGTAGTTGTGTGCCATCTTTATATTTGTTTGTGTTGCTATCATTTACTTGTCTTTCCGTACACGAAGTGATTGGCCCAGAAATGGTTATATTCCTGTTCCGACATCGGCACGAACGTTATGTGAGCCATTTTCCTCTTGGGACGGGACTCGGTTTTGCCGTAAATATGGACGAAAACACCCTCGCCCGCCTGACCGGAATACGCATTTTCGATCTTCGCGATATCCGATACCGGTGCCGCCTCCGGATTCCGCCTGTGCTCTTCGAGCGCATGATCGACGATCCGCCAGGTCGCCTCCAGGTCCTGACCGAGAATGTTTTCATCAATGCCGGTGCTTTCAGTTCAGGTCGGGTCAATGTTTCCCCGAGGAGGAAGTGGCAGAGTTCCGAGTACTGCGATGCGTTACATCCTTCTATAGTATAATGTCCGCTGTTGTGCGGCCTCGGTGCCATTTCATTGAATACAAACTCATTACCTTTTATAAAGAGTTCTATGGCAAGTATTCCTTTATAATCACATCCCTCCATGAAGTGTTCACAGGCGCTGATTATGCGCTGACAGAGTTCTGTAGGGACTTTTCCATTTTCCACGTAAAGTGTTTCGGCAGGGACTATGCACAAATCGAGGATTCCTCCTTTGTGGACATTACGTCCTACAGGGAAATGTATGGTCTGTTTGCCGTCGCGTACCATTATTACGCTACATTCGTAGTCGAACGGTACGAAAGCTTCGAGGATGCAAGGAACTTTCAGCATCTCCGCAGCTTTTTCGATATCGGCTTCATTTCTTATGACTGCCTGTCCATGTCCGTCATATCCGAATCTTCTGGTCTTCAGGACACATGGCACACCTATTATTTTAACGGCATCTTTCAGCTCCGCGTAACGCTCTGCGTCTGTCATCGGACGCGTACAAACATCGTCACATCCGCATTGACCCGAAACAGCAGGAACCTCGGCACAATCCTCGTCAGAGGAGCAGGCCGGTAGCGGGATATAGTCCGGGACCGGGAGGCCGTGGCGCTTGGCGTTGTTCTTCTCGCGAAGGCGGTCCTGGGAGTCGAACAGCGGCGCAATTCCTTGAGGGATAGAGTATTTGCCTTCAAGATGGCGAAGAATATCTCCCGGAACATTTTCGAATTCGTAAGTGAGGACATCCGTCATGTCGCCGAGTTGTTCGAGCGCCTGGAGGTCATCGTATTCAGCCACGATGTGGCCGTCGCATTCCGCGAAAGCAGGGGCATCCTGAGCGGGGTCGAGAGCATAAACGAGAGCACCTTGGCGGTGAGCCTCCTCCGCGATCATAAGACCGAGCTGCCCACCTCCGATTATGCCAATTCTTTTAGCCATTTGTTAAGATTATTTGGGGATTCCTAAATTTCAGCTTTTAAAACAGAATCCGTTTGGTCTTGTCGGAATTTTTCCAGTCTGCGTGCGATGTCCTCGCTCTGAAGCGCAAGTATGGATGCTGCGATAAGGGCAGCGTTCTTGGCTCCGTTTATAGCGACCGTGGCTACAGGGACTCCGCCAGGCATCTGGACTATGGAAAGGAGAGAATCAAGTCCGTTCAGTGCGCGTGATTTTACAGGGACTCCGATTACAGGGAGTGTGGTCATAGCTGCGACCATGCCCGGAAGATGGGCGGCTCCGCCTGCACCGGCGATGATGACGCTGATACCGCGTTCTTTTGCAGTCTTCGCATATTCGTACATCAGGTCAGGTGTCCTGTGTGCGCTTACGACCTTTTTCTCGAAAGGAATTTCGAGGGACTTGAGCATTTCTTCGGCTCCAGACATGACTTCATAGTCGCTGGTGGAACCCATGATTATTCCTACTTTCATATAGAGTTGTTTCGTATCTGCAAAAGCAGCTACAAATATACTCGTTTATTTTCACTTTTCATATAAATTTGCGATATTTGCGGCCATTCGTTGTTACCGAAGAAAAGATATTAATATTTTTATAGCTATGAAATCAAGCAAAATTATGGCAGCGGCACTCGCAGTAGTGCTCGCAGCTTCTTGCTCTTCAAATGGTGGTTCAAATGCTGCCGTTAACGGAGCTGATTCTACTGCAGTAAAGACAGTGAATCCTAATTCTCTCAAACCAAGCAGAGCTCAGATCGACTCCGCAAGTTACCTCATGGGTATCAACTTCGGTTCATTCATCAAGGGTTACAACTTCAGCAAAGACGGAAAGGATCTTAACTACAAGCTTATCCAGAAAGGTATCATCGATTTCTTGAATGCTGAAGGCAACTACAGCGATCCTGATTATGCAAAGCAGTTCAAGATCAGCCCTGAGGCCATGAATGAGGTATTCAACAGCTATCTCGCAAAGAGACGTGACTACACCATGGCTTTGAACAAAGAGAAAGAGACCAAGTTCCTCGCTGAGAACCAGAAGAAAGACAGCGTACAGGTTTCAGCAAGCGGTCTTCAGTATATTATCCGCGCAGCCGGCAACGATGTCAAGCCTAGCGCTGAAGATACAGTATTCGTACATTATAAGGGTACTCTTCTCGACGGTACTACTTTCGATGAGTCTCCTGCAAATGACGAGGGCATCAGAATGCTTCTCAACCGTGTGATCGCAGGATGGACAGAGGGTCTCCAGCTCATCGGCGAGGGTGGTAAGATCAGACTCTTCGTTCCTTCTGCGCTCGGTTACGGCGAGAACGGAAACCGTGGCATCGAGCCTAACAGCACTCTTATCTTCGATGTTGAACTCGTGAAGGTCAACAAGGTAGCTGCCACTACTGAAGAGGAGAGCAAATAATTTTCCTGAAGATGGAAATCGAAGGAAGACTCATACAGAAACTCGGGATTCAGTCCGGCAAATCTGCCCGTGGTGATTGGGCCAAACAGGAGTTCGTCATCGAGTATCAGGACGGCAATTTCCCGACCAAGGCTTGTTTCAGCGTTTGGGGTGCCGACAAGGTAAAGGATTTGGAGCATTTCCAGATCAATGACCAGATAAAGGTGTCTTTCAACGTGTCAAGCCGCGAATATAACGGCAAGTGGTATACTGACCTTCGTGCCTGGAGGATTTCAGCAGCCGGTGCCCAGCAGCCAGGTTATGGCGCACAGGGCAGTTTCGGCGGCCAGCAGCCTGGAGGATTTACTCCTCAGGGCGGACAGGTTCCGGGAGGCTATCCGCAGGGCGGCGGTTACCAGCAGTCGAATTACGATATGCCTGCAGGTTTCGCTCCGTCTCAGCAGAGCGCTCCTGCCCCAAGTATCGACGACATGCCGGGCGACGACCTTCCGTTTTAATCGCAGACAACTGACAGTCGCTTAGCCGACTAACAACAATAAAGGTGTTTCCTTGTTCCACGACCGTGGACATGAGAAACACCTTTTTTATATTACAATATTTTTCGTAGAGATATCCAGCCACCTGACCGACGGGTCACGTTTCCACCACGTCAGCTGTTTTTTAGCATAGTGACGTGTATTGCGTTGGATGAGCCTGATGGCCTCTTCGAGTGGAATCTTCCCATCGAGATATTCGAAAATCTCCTTATAACCAACGGTTTGCAACGCCGGACAATTCCTGTACGGCCGCAGCGACCGCACCTCATCCACAAGACCGGCGTCGACCATCGCAAGCACACGCCTGTCGATGCGGGAATAAATCTCCTCCCGCGGACGGGTAAGGCAGATTTTGTCAATGCTGAAGTCGCGTTTCTTCGGAGCATCGAGTTTAAACTCCACGAACGGCCTGCCCGACACCAAAATCGTCTCCAGCGCCCTGACCACCCGCTGTCCGTTCGACCGGTCGATTGCCGCCCAACTCAGAGGATCCAGTTTTTTCAGTTCTTCTGCCAATGCTGCCACACCTTCTTCCCTGACCCTGCGTGTAAGCTCTTCCCTAAGTTCGGGCGGAGCGACAGGGAGATTATCCAAGCCATTGCACACAGCATCCACATAAAAACCTGAGCCTCCGGACATTACCAATGTATCATGGCCTTCGGCGAACAATCTGTCGATCAGTTCCAGAGCATCGATTTCATACTGCCCTGCAGAATAAGACTCTGTCACAGGAACTGACTGGATAAAATAATGCTTCACAGCGGCAAGCTGCGAAGCATCCGGGACAGCAGTCCCTATATTCATTTCCTTGAAAATCTGACGCGAATCACATGAAATAACCGGTGAGCCATATTTCTGAGCCACCTGGATACTGATATCCGTTTTACCGACAGCAGTCGGCCCTGTTATCACAATAAGCCGCTTCAGCATTGACCCGAACAACTAAAGACTCAAATCTTCCGAGCCGTCGAAAATGATGTCACTGTCCTCATCATAGGAAGACTTGAGATCATCCTTCTCGTCATCATCGTCATCATCGTCCAGATCGAGATCATCATCTGATTCAGTATCAGCGAGATCGTCAGCATCGGCAGGGTCATCGGACTTGCCCCATGTAGACTCGCCCGGCAGGTGTTTCTGCTCGTCCGGAAGATCCTCGTAAGCGACATAACCGTTCTCGAATTCGATAGGATTAGGGCCCTTGGTCTCGACCAATACAGGATAAGTCTTTCCGGGATCATCTTCTACCTCACCCTCAAATGTCACGATAACGCTCTTTCTGTCAGTGACATTATAGAAATAGGTAAACTGGGTTATACCCTTTTTCACGGTATCGGCAAGAGTAACCTCATCCACTGCTCCTGCACCGAGGTCAAACAAGCCATAACGGGCAACAAGATTGCCGTCCTTATCCAGACCTTTGAACTGGATAAGCTGGTCGTGAGAGAAATCCATGTCATCTCTCATCCTTTTGTGAAAATCATAGAGTGTAGTGCCTGGCGTCAGCTCATAAACACGGGCAAAGCCTTTGATTCCCGGTAACGAAACCCTGTATCTTAAAGCCATATAGTTTAAACTGTTTAGTATTCTAGTAAAAATATTATTCGTTGCTTATTTATCCGCAAAATTACAAAAAATTCCGTTTCGATTGCATAATCACTGCTTTTTAACTAATTTTGAGGACATGGAAAACAGCGGAAACATTATTCCAGATTCCTTCAAGAGCATTTCGGGCGTTTCCGAAGGGCTCTTTAAAGACAATGGCAGCAGATTCATCGCCAAAGCCTACCCTGTCGAAACGGAAGACGAGGTAAGGCAGATTGTCAGTTCCCTGAAAAAAGAATATCACGATGCCAGACATCATTGCTATGCGTATCGCCTTGGTTATAAAGGCGATGTGTATCGTGCCAATGATGACGGGGAGCCTTCATCGTCAGCCGGCAGACCTATCCTGGGACAGATCGATTCCAACGAACTGAGCGACATTCTCATAGTCGTCATCCGTTACTTCGGCGGAATAAAGCTCGGTATACCGGGACTGATACGCGCTTATAAAACTTCATCTGCAGACGCTATAGCGAACGCCACCATTATAACAAAGGTAGCAAAACGGCATTTCAGGATGGAGTTCGGCTACTTGGAAATGAACAGCGTCATGAAAATCATAAAGGATCTGGGACTGGAACAGAGCGATCAGGAATTCGGTACGGCCTGTTCTTTGAATGTATCCGTGAGGCTTTCAGCCGTAGACGATTTTCTGGACAGGGCCGGGAAAGTTCCGGGCTGCTTTGTCTGCGACACACCGACATTGACAGAAACAGAAGAAATGAACCAATAGAAATATTTAAAAATTATGCCTAAAAGTCTGATTTCAATCCGGGATTTCTCCAAAGATGAGATTCTTCATATCCTGGACGTGGCCAAGGAGTTCGAAAGGAACAGAGAGCAGAACTTCCTCGCCGGAAAAGTGATCGCATGCCTGTTCTTCGAGCCTTCCACCAGGACGAGACTTTCGTTCGAAGCCGCCATCAACAGATTGGGTGCCAAGGTCATAGGTTTCTCAGACACAAAGAATACCAGTGTCAGCAAGGGTGAGACATTGGAAGACACCATCAAGATCGTTTCGAATTACGTGGACATGATCGTAATGAGACATCCGAATGAAGGTGCCGCTGCCATAGCCGCAAGCGTATCCCCTGTACCTGTAGTGAATGCCGGTGACGGGTCGAATCAGCATCCTACACAGACGCTCCTGGACATGTATTCCATCATGCAGACGCAAGGACACTTGGACAACCTGACTATCAATATGGTAGGAGACCTGAAATATGGCCGTACAGTGCATTCGCTTTCAGAAGCCATGTCAGACTTCAATCCGAGCTACATCTTCACCGCCCCGGAAGAGCTCAAGATGCCGCACAAATACATTGACATGCTCAAAGAGAAGAACATTCCTTTCCAGGAGACAGACTCGCTCGAAGCGCATATCAACGACTGCGACATTCTCTACATGACCCGCGTCCAGCAGGAAAGGTTCCCGAGCAAGGAGGATTACGACCGCGTGAAAGACACCTATATTTTGTCTGCGTCAATGTTGAAGAACGTTAAAGAAAACATGAAGATTCTTCATCCGCTTCCCCGCGTGAACGAAATCAACACAGATGTGGACGACACTCCTTATGCTTACTATTTCCAACAGGCTCGGAACGGCATGTTCGTCAGAATGGCTGTCATTTCGTATCTTCTTGGTTATAGATAGACACTTACAAAGTCGCCAGAAAAATATTTTTAGAACTTTTATGAGATTTATTTGGCAATCTCATAAAAGTTCTTTATCTTTACAACGTTTTATAAACAAAAATCGTAATTATTTGTTAAATTAAAATTTATAACTGACACCATGAGCAAAGTTCACGTATTTAACGCCGGACCATGCATTTTACCACAGCAGGCCATCGACAACTCCATTGAAGCGCTTAAGGATTTCAAAGGAACAGGCATTCCCGTTCTCTGCGTATCACACAGATCTAAAGAGTGGGGAGAAGTGATGGACGAGGTCCGCGCTAACTGGAAAGAACTTCTTAATATTCCTGACACACACGAGGTTATCTTCCTCGGAGGCGGTGCCAGCTTGCAGTTCCTTTACGTAGCCATGAACTACTTGGAGAAGAAAGCTGCTTACCTCGACACTGGCGTTTGGGCTCACAAGGCTCTCCAGCAGGCTCAGGGATTGGGTGAAGCTTACGCTCTCGCATCTTCAGCAGATAAGAATTATTCATATATTCCTAAGGGATACGAGATTCCTACTGATCTCGACTACTTCCACATCACCACGAACAATACCATCTATGGTACTGAGATTCATGAGGATATCGACTGCCCGGTTCCACTTGTCGCCGACATGTCATCAGATATCATGAGCCGTCCTGTCGACATAAGCAAATATGATCTCATCTATGGTGGTGCACAGAAGAACGTAGGCCCTGCAGGTGTTATCTTCGCTATCGTCCGCAAGGATTCTCTCGGAAAGGTTACCAGAAAGATTCCTGTAATGCTCGACTATCGTACACACATCGACAAGGAGTCTATGTACAACACACCTCCAGTATTCCCTATCTTCGTCATGAACGAGACCCTGAAGTGGGTTAAGAGCATTGGTGGCGTAGAGGCTATTCACCAGATGGACAAGAAGAAAGCTGAGATTCTCTACAACGAGATCGACCGCAACACTCTCTTCACCGGCACAGCTGCCAAGGAAGACAGATCACTTATGAACGTCTGCTTCGTCATGGCTCCAGGCTATGAGAACCTCCAGGATGAATTCATGAATTTCGCAAAGGGCCAGGGTATGGTCGGCATCAAGGGACACCGTTCAGTGGGCGGATTCCGTGCTTCCATCTACAACGCTTGCCCAGAGGAAGATGTAAGAGCACTCGTTGCTTGCATGCAGGAATTCGAGTCCTTGAAAAAATAATCACATAAAATAGCATTGAAATGAAAGTACTTATAGCAACACAGAAACCATTTGCAGCTGCTGCGGTAAAAGGAATCCGCGAGATTCTCGAAGGTGCAGGACACGAAGTTGTCCTCCTCGAGAAATATGCTGAGGCAAAGGATCTTATCGACGCTGTCGCTGACGTAGAGGCGATGATCATCCGCTCCGATAAAGTTACTCTAGAGGTTTTGGATGCAGCCAAGAAACTTAAAATTGTTGTTCGTGCAGGTGCAGGATTCGACAACGTGGACCTCGCTGCCGCTACCGCTCATGGCGTAGTCGTAGAGAACACTCCTGGTCAGAACGCAAACGCTGTAGCTGAGCTCGCTATCGCTCTCATGATTTTCATGAGCAGAAACCAGTTCACTCCAGTATCAGGAATCGAGGTACAGGGCAAGAAGCTCGGTATCCAGGCATTCGGTAATGTCGGCAGACTCGTCGGCAAGAAGGCTGAGGCTCTCGGAATGAAAGTTCTCGCTACCGACCCGTTCATCCCTGCAGAGAAAATCGCAGAAGCAGGTGCTGAGCCTATCGCTTCAGTAAAGGAGCTTTACGCTGCCAGCGACTTCATTTCTATCCACATTCCTGCAACACCTGAGACCATCGGTTCTATCGGATATGACCTCATCACATCTATGCCTAAGGGTGCTACTCTTATCAACACAGCGAGAAAAGAAGTTATCGACGAGGCCGGACTCGAGAAGGCTTTGGAAGATAGACCTGACCTCAAATATGCTGCTGACGTGGCACCGGACAACATCGACGTTCTCCGCGAGAAATTCGGCACAAGAGTATTCGCTACTCCTAAGAAGATGGGTGCCCAGACAGCTGAGGCTAACATCAACGCAGGTCTCGCTGCTGCCCGTCAGATCGTAGCATACTTCGCAGACGGCTGCACCAAATTCCAGGTTAACAAATAATAGGACAGAGACATGGTAAGAGTTAAACCATTTGCGGCTGTTCGTCCGCCGAAGAATTTGGTAACTGAAGTTGCAGCACCACCATATGACGTGCTGAACTCAGAAGAGGCTAAGGAAATGGCTGGGGAGAAATCCCTTCTGCATATCACCAAACCGGAAATCGACTTCGATCCTATCCTTCCAGATCACGACCCTAAGGTTTACGATGAGGCTGTGAAGAACTTCAAGGAGTGGCAGGCTAAAGGCTGGTTGGTACAGGACAGCAAACCTTGCTACTATGTATATGCACAGACCATGGACGGCCGCACACAGTACGGACTTGTTCTTTGCGCTCACACTGATGACTATTCTGAAGGAAAGATAAAGAAGCATGAGCTTACACGTAAAGACAAGGAAGACGACCGTATGATTCATGTGAAGATTCAGAACGCCAACATCGAGCCTGTATTCTTCGCATACAAAGATAACGAGGAGTTGAACGAAATCGTAGCCCGCTACGCTGCAGGAACACCTGAGTATTCGTTCACAGATGAGAACGGCTTCGGTCACACTTTCTGGGTAATCGACGACGATGCTACCATCGCAAGAATCACTGAGATCTTCACGACCAAGATCGACGCATTCTATGTAGCAGACGGACACCATCGTACAGCAGCTGCTGCACGTGTCGGCGCAGAAAAGAGAGCAGAGAATCCTAATCATACCGGCAACGAGGAGTACAACTACTTCATGTCAGTATGCTTCCCTGAGAGCCAGCTCAAGATCATTGACTACAACCGTGTAGTAAAAGATCTCAACGGACTTACACCGGAAGAATTCATCAAGGCTCTTGAGAACGATTTCGACGTGAAAGTGTTCGAAGGTGACGGACCATATCACCCGGACCATTTGCACAACTTCTCCATGTATCTCGAAGGTAAATGGTATTCATTCGAGGCTAAGGCCGGCAGATACGACGACAAAGACCCTATCGGTGTCCTCGACGTGACTATCCTGTCAAACCTCGTTTTGGACAAGATTCTCGGAATCAAGGATCTCCGTACAGACAAGAGAATCGATTTCGTCGGTGGTATCCGCGGACTCGAGGAGTTGTCAAGACGTGTGGACAGCGGCGAGATGAAAGTAGCTTTCGCACTGTATCCGGTTTCCATGAAACAGCTTACAGACATCGCAGACAGCGGGAACATCATGCCTCCTAAGACGACATGGTTCGAGCCTAAGCTCCGTTCCGGTCTCGCAATCCACAAGCTCGACTAAGTAATCCTTAAAACGGGAAACCAATTAAGAAACTCATATTTGAATGCGCCATCCTAAAGTCGCCGCGAAGGTCACTTTAGGATGGCGTAATTATTAAGCCTGGCAATACTTTACCAAATCTGGAAATAAAGCAAATTGCAAGATGCGAAAGTACTAAGCCGGAAGGGTAATCATAGTCCAGACCACCGTATCGCCATGATCCTCCACCGTAAATGTGCGTTCGAAAAAACAATCCAATACCACCGGGAAACCGGATATCGCCTGCGGACTCTCCTTGTAACCGGTAGTCGATACCACACGAGATCCCTCACGTCCCAGCTTCATATCCAATATCTTAAGCTTCATGCGGCTATCCTGATACGAACTGCCAGTCGTCTGAATCGTCAGACAAATCGTATGAGCCTCCGCATTGATCGCAGCCTCCCCGACCTGTCCCTCACAACGCACATAATACGACACCGGCTGCTCCGCCATAATCGTCCAGACGTAGTCTTTTCGGCCCGAGGTCAATGTCAATGTAACCGGTGAGGACAGATCTATGCGCTTGCCGTCTGCCATATTCACATCCGCACACCGCGCAAAATGCGAAAACCTCACCCTGTGAATATTCAGATCATCGAGCCTCGCATCCTCATTCAAGACTACGTTCACCGTCCGTTCATCGATGTCGATATGGCTCGACTTCTGCCCGTAAACCTCAAATTCCGTAATGTCCGCTTTTACCTCCAGCTCATAAGAGCTCTTCCCCATATCGCAAGCTGCGGTCAGGGTCAATGCCGATATGACGGAAAGGTATTTGATTATCTTAAACATAATAGGCTCCGGTTTTTTAAGCAAATGCAGGTTCTGAAGTCATAACCATCTGGCTTCGGAACCTGCTTATTAAACATCATGCGACTACTCGGCTTCCAATTCGGAAGGATCGTAGACGAATGAGAACTCATCGATATAAAGGACTGAACCTATTGCACCTGTAAAGTAATCACCGTACTTACTTGCAGAAGCCACGATTACAATCATATTAGGCTTGCGGGTCAAATCCCTGTACTCAAGCTTGATTGTAAATGGTTCATATCCATTAACAAGACCTGATTTGGTACTTGTAGCAACATCTGACTCTACAGAGCCATATGCGATTATATCATCGCCATTCAAATCGACGAACTGATTATTTCCGGAATCAATATGATACATCTCGGTTCTGTCGGTCAGGAAAACCTGAATATGACACATGTCGGACTTTCCCTTAAGATTACTGAACTGAGATTTATATGTATCTATCTTTTTCGGAGTATAATTGAAATAACCTTTCAAAGCCAATGGACGTGAGGTAAATGGTGTTCCCCAATCAAGTTTAGCTCCGGCAGGCGAAATTGTGGTTTTAATATAATGACCTATAAAGATGTTACCTGCAGCAAAACCGACCAACGGAGCCTCAAGGCTTTCAAGACGAGCCGCTTTCTTACCATCGCCAGGGACAGCCACGTGTTCAGTTTCTGATTTGGTAGGTATAATACCATACTTTGCAGAACCAGGATTTCCGGAATCCCAAACAGAATATTCAGAAGAAATATTCGGCATCGGTGCACTGCCTGCCATATACCAATTATCGAAACTCATATTATGCAATTCTTCTGCAGATTCAGTCTCTACATTAAATAGACGCTTTCCCGCTTCTTTTGCACAAACAGCTCTGAATGAATACTTTGTTAATGGTTCAAGACCTGTAATTCTAGCAGAAAACTTCTTCTTGGCCTCATCTACAGTCACTTTGCCAGCGAAAGGTATCCAAGTATTAGAACCAGTCTTGCGATATTCGAAATTAAGTCCTGCGGGAGCTTCGTCTTGCTTATATTCTCCTGAAAGATCTGCAAACATTGCCCAAACATCGGCAGTCTTTAATTCTGCTTCGGCAGAAGTAAAATCCAGACTATAATCGAATGTTTTGTCGTTCACAGAATCATCGAGTACCACCTTGAAATTACCGGCGCCGGTATCACCTTTCACATCCTCAGCAAGTTTGAAACTCATAGCATACTTCTGCTTGGCTTTCACACTTGTGTAAGAGCCCTTGATATCAAAGGACTTGTTCGCATTATTGGTAATAGTTAGCACCCAGTCGAGTTTGTCAGATACTTTAAAGTAACCTACTTTACCCGCATCTGCAGAAGTCCAGACAAGAGAACCTCCTTCCAGACCATTGGAAACAGTCAATTTATATGATCTCAGTTTGGTGGTAAAATCCTCTGTAAAAGTCGGTGCCACCAATACATCTGAAAGTGAACACTTGATGCTTGCATTCACTGTCGTATTCGGCTTGATTTCGATAGTAGTCTCGCCTGCATAGCGTGGAGAGTCGAAGATAGCCGCTACTTCATCACGGTTAGATGCCCTGACAGTATAATTAGCTGTCTTGAGCTGAAGTGGATTACTGCTTAGGGTCTTGTGGTCAGCAATTGTCTGAACCAGTTCAGTCCCATTGCACACATCCAACTTAAAGGTAATCTCCGAATCTGTATTTTCACCTGCTTTAGTTGTCACGTCAATCGTGGTATTGTCACGCGTAACCGCAGCAGTCAAATATCCATATCCTTCAGGCATAACAGTCTCGCGTTGACATGCAATAAGTGATGCCAACCCAAAGATGCCTATGCCTATATAATTTTTATATCTCATTCTTATTCTCCTTTATATGGACTACTCTTAATCAGCCTTGGCTGTGTAATGGAATACTAATGTCTGCGAAAGTTCCTGTCCCGCCTCATCGGTGAGTTTGAGAGTAAATTTATGGTCTGAATCAGCCTGCTGGGGTTTCTTAGCCTCTATACCATAAACCATTGGAACTAAAGAGGACAATGGGAAATTAACTTCGGTTTGACCCTTAAGGTCATCTCCTGTAGGAAGATTAATTTCCAGTTCTTTGAAGTTTGCAATAAGCGTTTTATTGTTAATCAAATCCAAAGTACAGCCATCTTTACCCTCAATACCTGTCATTCCAGGCAAAAGTGTTTCGAGTGAAGGAGAATCTATTACAACGAGGAAAGTTTTGATTTTACCAGGAGCTTTTACAATCAAATCAATCTTCATTGTATCAGCCAATTCAGTTGTCGCAAAAGTCTTGTTATCAGGCCATTCGAGGGTAGGAGCCGCAGGCGTTTCCGGCTGGCCAGGAGTCGGATCCGGCTGGCTTGGATCTGGAATCTCGATTTCCTCGAAACCGTCTACGAAGATGTCCACTGGTTTGTCATTCACCTTTGTCTCTACTGTCACAACGATCTGCTGAACTTGACCGGTAACTCTGGCGTCAATATTGAGGGTGATGTGGTCTTTAGCCTGAATGTTCTGGATGGTTCCGGTTACCGTAGCCGTAGAATTATCCAAAGAACGTTTTCCTTCGATGGTAACAGTGAGTTCCTTAGCTGTGAAGTAACCATCTTCAGCGATATTGTCTTTGGTCCATGTAAGGAAGTTTCCCTTAGCGTCGGAAACCTTGATATTATAATCATTGACTTCAGTCTTGAAAGTATCGGAACACTTGATGGAAACCACTGCATTGGTCATAGAACATGTGAGATTCACTGGAGAAACCGCATTGGCAACAACAGCGAAATCGGTACTTCCCGCGAACAGCGGCTGGTCCCAAGCTGCATCCTTCGCATCAGTAGAAACTGCTGATACTGTATACTTTCCAGTAGAAAGCTCAACTGGCTTATTTACGATATCAAGATACTTATATGTCTGCTTGAGGTTGGCATCCTCGCTGTTCTTGATGGTAAGTTCGAGTGCAGCAAGGAGTTTGTCCTGATTAAGTTCGGAAGGAAGTCCATGAGGCTTAACCTGGACATCATTAAGGTCTGTATTTGCTGTTACAGACTGGAGCATGAAGGTTCCCTTACCCTTGAGCCCAGCTACCTCAGCATTGTCGCAGCTCGCAAGTACAGCAGCTGCAGCCATTATAGTGATAAATGTACGTTTCATATTATGTGTTATATCTTGGTAAATTATTATTCGTAAATCATTTGGATATCATCGATGTAAAGCGAGCTTCCGAAATGTCCTGTCTCAATTTTGCCGGCAACTTCCAAATCGCTTTTTGCAGACACCTTCGGTTTCGCAGACGAAGAAGACTTAAATATAATCAATATATTTTCCGGCTTCTTTGTCAAATCCGCCCAATCTATAGAAGTAGTATACTCTGTCCATTTTGAAGCCTCTGGTCCCTGAGTGTCTTCCTTTGAATAAAGAACACTTCCGGCAGCATCCTTAAGTTCAATCTTTACATAGAACTTTTCGCTCCCTTGTGGTGCATATTTATATCTGAAAGAAATCTTATCTGGACGTGTTGTGAACCTATGGCCAGAATATGTAGGATTACCTGAATCATCTGCGGTTCCAATAAACAATTCTCCAGGATATGTGGTATTTCCCGCAAGAATACTAGAAGAAGTATTCATTCCTCCGATATTTACAGAGAACAAATGAGCTGAATAAGAACCCTCACATTTTTCAGTTGAAGAATATGCAACTGTTGGAAAATTCTTTACATTATAATTACTAACATCATTTACTGATGTCGGCATACTCTTTTTACTTGTAACAGCCCACCATTTATCTACAGAGTTACCAAAGGCTTCATACCAATTATGGGTAAACTTCTTTCCGAAGATATTAGCATTGATTTTCACGGTCATAGTATCCGTAGTCCAAACCTCGAACCCGGCATTGCCGACCTGAGCCGCAGCCTCGGTGGTAACAACCACATTATCAGATACTTCAGCTGCGTTGTTATCGTAAATCGAGCGGAACTGATATGCCGTTTCAGGAAGAAGGCTTCCGCCGATCTTCGCGAAGTTCAATGTGTTACCTTCAATGGATTCAGGTTTTACTGTAGTCCAATCGCCTTCTCCAGTTCTGTACTGCAAAGCGAATTTGGATGCGATTCCTTCGTTTACAGTCATCGTAACGCCACGGAAACTACGCGCAAAGGCATTGGCCTCAGCGACATTGACCTGAGCCGTTAGCTTCTGGATTTTTATGGTGAATGGGGCGGAGGTGACGGTATTGCCATTGTTGTCCACGACACGGACATTGAAGGTAGCATCGAACGGATCAGCCTCGTACTTAACCTTTTGCGACAAACCGGAGAAGTCTACAGCAGCGAACTTGACATCCGGTCCCATCTCAGTCGTGGTGATTCCGAGCTTGTCCATTTCAGCCTTGGTGGCCTCATCCATGTTCATAAGGTCGAGGCCTGATTCGAGACCTCTGGACACAAGATATTTAGAAGCGAAATAGAGGTATACGTGTGAGTATCCAGCAGCTGACTTCAAGCTTACGAGAGCGCCAGTAAGGTCCTCATCCTCATGGAATTTCAGAGTAGAGGTGAGTTTGTCGCCGAGTGTGACTACCGGGGCTTCGGTAGAAACATAAGTGCTGTTGATTTCCACATTGTCAGTAACTGTTTCTGTCTCCTTGTCGATTTCGATGCCGACGGTCAACTTGCCTTCGGCAGGTTTAGTGTTCACGGTCAATGTGATGAAATCGTTAGGCTCGACGGTGATAGTCTTCCGGAAAGCATTCACCTTAATGTTGCCGTTCTCGTCAGGGGGAGCATTCACCTGGCTCTTGTCCTGGAAGAGTGTGAATGTGAGAGTGCCGGCAGGGATAAATCCTTCTTTGGCAGCATCGTTCTTAGTGTAGGAGAGTGTGCCTTTCGCACCTTCCTTGTCGGTAGCAAGTGTGATGAGAAAATCAGGATAATCCTTCAGAAGATCCGCGCCATAGTTCATGGCCACCTTCACATTGTAAAGCTTCGCGGTAGCGGAAACAGAGACTTTGCGCTGGTCCTTGCTGATCTGGAAAGGCTCTTTGGCCTGGAAGTAAGCATACTCTTTTCCGAAGCCCACACCAAGTGCATTGCCGTGATAAGCAAGCATATAGTAGGAACCTGCGTTCAATTTGATGGCTTTGTCCTTGGAATTCGGATATGTGTCCCGATACAGACGTTTATCCTTAGAACCTTCTTGCTTGAACACCTCAACGGTAAAATCATCGACCTCCGGAATGTAATCCGCGGCAAGTTCTGATTTCACCTTGTGGTGGGTTCCGTCGGTTGCCAATGAGAATGTGACTTCAGTAGTTCCTTCGATTCCCTCCACCTCAGAGGTCTTACAGGAAAACAGAAGTGCTGTCATCAGGCAGACGGACAATAAACTGTTATACTTCATGTTCGTTAATTTGTTACAATCAAGACCCATCTACGGGCATTTTCTTAAATAAGCGAAAGGCGCAAATTTAGAACAAATTTTGGAAATAATCCATTTTTGTCGCATAATCGGAACATTTTGCGGCCTATAAATAGGAAAAAACACCTTTTAGAACAATTGGTTAACAGATAATTACCCCCTCGGCGTATTCTTCAAGAATTACAAACATAATGACCTTGCATTTGCAACAAAATCAACAAGCCCGGCGCATTTCTGCGCCGGGCTCGTCATTGTAATATGTATAGTCTATAACTATCCGATCTCAGCACCGTTGTTGAGCGCCTCGGCAGGAGTGATGAAACGCATCTTGCCGTCGCCCTGACGTGCCATGAGAATCATACCCTTCGATTCGATACCGAAAATAGTACGAGGCTTCAGGTTGGCGAGAATACAAATCTGCTTGCCAACCATCTCCTCAGGAGAATAGAACTTCGCGATACCTGAGACAATGACCCTCTTGTCGATACCGGTGTCGATAGTGAGCTTCAACAACTTGTCAGACTTAGGAACCTTGACCGCCTCCAAAACAGTGGCAGTACGGATATCCATCTTCTCGAAATCATCGAACTCCACCTCATCCTTCTGAGGTGTAACCTGCTTGGCAGCAGCTTCTTTAGCTGCAGCCTCACGCGCTGCACGGATAGTATCCAGACGAGCAAGCTGTGCATCGATAGCCTCATCCTCGATCTTAGCGAAAAGAAGCTCAGCAGCACCGAGTTGATGACCCTCAGGAAGAAGATGCTCAGAGCCGAGAACATCCCAGTTCAGGCAAACGCCCTTACAAGAGCAAGAAGACGCAACCGACTTCACATCAGCACCTGCAGGAGCAGAAACGGTGTGCAAAGCAGCGCACTCCCCTTCCTTATAAGTGTTGACAGTCTCCTGCTCACCCTTACGATGGTCTACACCTGCGCAAAAGCTTACATCCAACATCTTGCGGAGTTTCTCTGCAGCGAACGGAGTAAACGGCTCGAATGCGATAGCCAAGTCAGCGCAAATCTGAAGGCTTACATTCAAGATAGTGGCAGTACGTGCCATATCAGTCTTGGCCACCTTCCAAGGCTCAGTATCAGAAATATACTTATTACCGAGACGGGCGATAGACATAGCATCCTTCAACGCCTCGCGGAAATGATAAGTCTCGATATTCTTGGCAAGTGACTCCTTCAGTACGGGAACCTGAGCCAATGTCTCTTTATCGATATCCAACAACTCGCCCACAGCAGGCACCTTACCCTCGAAATACTTATGTGTCAGCACAATAGCTCTGTTTACAAAGTTTCCGAAAATAGCCACCAACTCACTGTTGTTACGCTGCTGGAAATCTTTCCAACTGAAATCATTGTCCTTAGTTTCAGGAGCATTGGCAGTAAGCACATACCTCATGACATCCTGCTTTCCAGGGAATTCCTTCAAATACTCATGAGCCCAAACAGCCCAATTCTTAGATGTGGAAATCTTGTCTCCCTCGAGATTAAGGAACTCATTTGCAGGCACATTGTCAGGAAGGATATATCCGCCATAAGCCTTCAACATAGAAGGGAATACGATACAGTGGAACACGATATTATCCTTACCGATAAAGTGTACCAGCTTGGTATCCTGAGACTTCCACCATGTCTCCCAACTCTTCGGAAGAAGTTCCTGAGTGTTGGAAATGTAACCGATAGGTGCATCGAACCACACATAAAGCACTTTGCCCTCAGCTCCTTCCACAGGAACCGGAACACCCCAATCCAGGTCACGGCTCACTGCGCGAGGCTGAAGA
>OGDF01003482.1_pt1 | contig 19248 bp, 21 predicted proteins | sample 1570141 | NCBI WGS metagenome assembly OGDF01 (sample SAMEA4370581, study PRJEB24528) | human gut metagenome | reverse complement strand
GTTACAAACGGTCAACGGGCTGAGGTAAAGCGGGCCTGCACCGCGAAGGAATATCTCTGCTTTCCGCGTCCGCTTCTCCACAAAGAAGCTTTCTGATTTACGAGCGTATCACCCCAACAAATACAAATGTCATGCTATAATAACTTCGAGGTGATTTTTTGAATTATACATACATTTTAAAATGCAAGGATGGAAGTTTATATACCGGCTGGACAAATGATCTTGAGCAGCGTGTGGCTGCCCACAATACAGGAAAAGGTGCAAAATATACGAAAGCAAGGCGTCCTGTTGAGTTGGTTTATTTTGAAGAATTTGAAACCAAAGAACAGGCGATGAAAAGAGAATATGCGATTAAGCAGATGGCAAGAAAAGATAAATTAGAACTGGTTCGAAGAAAAGAAAAAGCGGATGATCGGAGCGAATAAGTAAAAGATAAAGTAACGATCAAAATAAAGTAAAGGTCAGGTACAGGAAGATAAAAAGATGCCAGGATGAGAAGCTGTTCTGCTTCTCGTCCTGGCATTATCTATCATTTCCAAAGAAGGGTGTATAAGATCTGCAAGTTGGAATTAACCAAAGTATCTCTTAAGAAGTCCCTCAAATGCTTTTCCGTGTCTTGCCTCATCTCTTGCCATCTCATGAACTGTATCATGGATTGCATCAAGATTTGCAGCTTTTGCTCTCTTTGCAAGGTCGAATTTACCTTCTGTAGCACCATGCTCAGCTTCTACTCTCATCTCAAGATTCTTCTTTGTGCTGTCTGTAACAACTTCACCGAGGAGTTCTGCAAACTTGGCAGCATGTTCAGCCTCTTCATAAGCTGCTTTCTCCCAGTACAGACCGATTTCAGGATAACCTTCTCTGTGAGCAACTCTTGCCATTGCAAGATACATACCTACTTCAGAGCATTCTCCCTCGAAGTTAGCTCTTAAATCAGCAAGAATATCTTCGCTGACACCTTTAGCAACACCTACTACATGTTCAGCAGCCCATGTCTTTTCACCGGATACTTCTTTAAACTTGTCAGCACCTACATGACAGACTGGACATTCAGCCGGTGCAGCATCTCCCTCATAAACATAACCACATACTGTACATACAAATTTTTTCATAATCGTAATCTCCTTTTCTTTTAAATAAAATATAAGTTAAGACTTTCTAATGCAGTCACTGCATTCTCCATAAAATAAAGTAGAACTGGAAGTAATCATTCCGTCAAAACAGTCATTCGCAAGACGGTTCATCTCTTCAATACTTTTCATATCCAGCTCAAGATCCAGGAACCGTCCACATTTCGTACATAAGAAATGATTGTGCGGCTGTACGGTTCCATCAAATCTGTCTCCTCCGTCAGGTGTTGATATCTTGATCGCCTCACCGATGTCTGTAAGCAGATTCAGGTTTCGATATACAGTGCCAAGACTGATATTGGGAAATTCCTTCTTTACATGCATATATACGGTATCGGCTGTTGGATGTTCCTTTGTGGATGCAAGATAGTGCTTGATCGCTTCACGTTGTCGGCTGTATTTTAATGCTGCCACAAGAATCCCCCTTTCTAATGATGAAGAAATGGATCAGTAACTTCATCAACTTTAAATTAATAACAGTAATGATTACTGTGATTAGAATATAACTCAATTTTTTTAAAATGTCAACTATATTTCTGAAAAAAACTCAAAAATATTTTCAAATCGTAAAAGCTTCCTTAGTATAGGCGGATAGAAGTGGTCAGATCCTCTTTTTAAATGTTACAAAAATATTAAAAAATAAAGTTGAAAATAGACGAAAAAGAGAGAATAATGACAGATTAAAAGGGATGAAAATAATGAAAAAAGCATAAACTATGTTGACATTACAGCAAGATATTGATACAATCCGATTGTAACATAATTAACAAATATGTAACATTTAGAACTTCCTACAAAAGATAAAAAGAGAAAGTAAGGAGGTTTTATATGAAAAAATTGTATATGGGACAAAAGATGATCGTATCTGCACTGGCAGGTATGATATTGATTCCGGGGAGTGTAGTCAGGATACAGGCAGCAGAAACTGAAGAACAGCAGTCTGTTGTACCGACTGCAGGGATCGAATCGGCACTGGAAGAGTGTTACAGGACAAAAGTAAAAGAAAATCTTCAGCTCTATCTTGTGCCAACAGACGAGGGTGAGTATTTGAATATAGCGTTTTCTGACACGGATGATTTCACTTATGTCAGAAGCGAACCGGATGAGAACAGTGACTGGACAGGAAAATTATATAAAGATTCAACTGTCGAAGTCCTGGAATATCTGGATGGCTGGACAAAGATCCGGTCAGGTGAGACAGAAGGATATGTTCCCACAGAAAAGCTGTTTACAGGAGAAGATGCCCGTATTCATTCAGGGGAGTACGAAGAGAATACGGCAACTGTGACGGCAGACAGACTGAATGTAAGAGCCGGAACCGGAACAGATACAGAGGTGCTGACTCAGGTTAGTGAGGGAGAGACTTATGAAATCCGGGGTGAACAGGCAGATGGCTGGTATCCGGTGAAAGTCGGAGAGATCAATGGCTGGGTGTATGGAGCCTATGTCACGACGGAAACTTCCTATTCTTATGGGGAGACGAAAGAACAGGAAGAAGCACGTATTGCGGCTGAAGAAGAGCAAAAAATCCAGGAGGCAGCGGCAGCCGCACTGGTTTCAAAAGGACAGTCAGTAGTGGACTATGCATATCAGTTCCTTGGCAATCCGTATGTCTGGGGAGGTACAAGTCTTACGAATGGGGCGGACTGTTCCGGGTTTGTCCAGTCAGTTTACGCACATTTTGGAATCAGCCTCCCAAGGACATCCTATGAACAGAGAACAGCGGGGGATGAGATCAGCTATGCAGAGGCACAGCCGGGAGATCTGATCCTTTATGAAGGTCATGTTGGTATTTATATGGGAGATGGAAAGATCATAAATGCCATGAATGAAGCACAGGGTATTGGAGTTTGCAGTGCGACATATACGAATATTGTGGCAGTTCGAAGAGTACTGTAGAAGTTGAGTGATAATTCAAATGTCAAGAGCTGGCATGACCTGAAATTTAAATAAGCAAAATGCACAAAAATGTAGAGTTTTGTAAAAAGTGGTCGAATAAATCGAAAATGGAGTTTTCAACTTATCCACATTAAAATCTTAGAAAAAGGTGGAAAAATATAACGTTTTTAAAAAGTTATCCACATTATCCACACGAAATCCACACTTTTTGGTGGATTACTTTTAAATAAAAAGAGAACGAACGTTTTGTGTAGAAGTTATGAAAATAGAAAATTGTCGAAAAAAAGAAAGAAAAGAATTGACTTTTAAGAAGTTGTAAAATCAGTGGAGTTTAAAAAGAAAAATCTGAAAATTCAAAAAATAGTTGATAAAACCAGGTCGAAGGACTATAATGTAAAGCACGAAAAATAGAAGGAGGAATCAGCAATGGCACAGATTTCTAAAGAGACAAGAATTGGCGAGCTTCTCGTTACATTTCCAGAAGCAGCTCCGATTCTGATGGAAATTGGAATGCACTGCCTTGGATGCCCGGCATCTCAGATGGAATCTCTGGAAGAAGCAGCAATGGTTCATGGAATCGACAGTGACCTTCTTGTAGAGAAGATTAATGCAGCGATGGCAGCAGCAGGAAAATAATAAAAGAGGCGGAAACGTTTCATGAAAATTGAAAGCCCCTGACACCAGGAAGTCCTGATGTCAGGGGCTTTTTTTCGTTGTCAGTTATACGGTTAAAGTGCTGCCAGTTTCTGTACTGCATCCGCTGATACGATGATCTCGCAATGCTCTTCAAGAAAAGCAAGGATTGTAGAATCCGCTTTTTCAGGAGTGCTATATTCCGAAAGCATATTACATATCTTATTAAATTCATGGTCGGAAGAAGAACCAGGTGCAAGTGCAAGAATATAAGTGTGATTCTCTTTATCTTTATAAAGTGTATTCGCATTCTTATAGAATGGAGCTGCAAGGCGTGCAGCACGAATCACAGAATCTAAAGTGCTAAATGAGAAAAGACGAAGCGTAAGCTGTGGTTCAGAAACAGCTTCCTCCTGTTCCTCTTCGGGGGACGCGGAAGGAAGACCTGCCGCTGCTTCTTTTACTTTATTGAGCAGGTCAAGAAATTCATCTGCTCCCTGCAGCTTTTCAAGCACATCATTGTTCACTGTATCTGAATCGCCAAGCGGTGTAAATTTTGAAAACCGGGTATCCAGCTCTTCAGGGTCTTCGACTTTCGTTATAATCAAGACGATCGAATCCGCAGAGGAAGGAATCGCCTCGATCATGAGCGGAAGATCTTCCGCGTCAAAACCGAAATCAAATGATGCCTGCTGCATCATATCCCGAAATAAAGATTTTGCTTTCTCAGTACCATAAGCCAGCTCGCTGAGCTTTAAATGGCGGGCTGCCAGATCAGCATGTGTCAACGTACAACGAATTTGATTATCATTGATTTTTTCAATTTTCATATGATCACATCCCTCTCTTCTATATAAAAGATGTTGGGGTCAAAAGCCCCCAACAATGATGCCAACGGATTGTTTCGTGCTACGCACTCCCACAATCCTACCCTGACATCATATAAAATAATATGAGTATTGAATGACTTTGATCCAATAAGATATATCATTTCACTGTCTAGTATAAGCAAAAATCAAAAAGATGTAAAGAAAAAGAAGATAAGTTTATAATTCTTTCATCATCTTTTTCTGTTATCAACAAATTCACATAGCTTATCAACAAGAAACACATTGAAAAATGCTTTATTCTGCCCATATAATGGCACTTACAGAAGACAGCGGTCAGGATAACGACTCAGAAGAAAGGAGATTCGGAAAAGATTCAAATGGAGAAATTGATTTGCTGCAGGTGGTGCTGTCTTCGCAGTTCGCATAAATACTCAACAGTATGTCACAGTACTTCCAACGGGTCTTCAAAAATGCGGACATAAGGTTATCAGTATCTGCAGAGAAAGGAGAGAGTATACGCCAATGATGGACATAACTGATAAAGAGAGTTACAGAAGTTTGTACTCTGAGTTAAAGCAGTATGAAAAGAGAGGGATAGACATCCTTATGGATGGATATCAGGTAAGTCCGATGCAGATCGTGACCGCATATATGGCAAAAGAAGAAGGTGCTTATATGCGTGATTATGTGATGGATCAGAATGGAAGACTGGAATCTCTGACATTTACCGATGTAGATGAATTGAATGTAGATAAATTTGGATTGTCAGTGCTTACCCCTTGATGCCGGACAGTACAGATAGATGAACAGTCAGAGAAAAGAAAGGTCAGAAAAGGACGCATCAATGTGCGGAAAGTATATTCAGAAAAAGTCGGATATGTTATAATGATTGCGGATAGGAGGTGCCGCATGAACGAAAGAAAAAGGCATAGAAGAAAAGGCAGAAGAAGACGGAGAAGATCACCGGGGATCGCCTTGATCGTTTCCATCGTACTTGTCATTATCATAGTAGCAGCAGGAATTTTTGTTGTCTGGAAGAGATATGGTCCATCGAATGAAAGGGCTGATCTGGAACAATATTATGGCCTGGACAGCAAAGATGAGATCGCAGTAGTGATTGATGATGAAGTGATACGAAGAGAAGATCTGGCACAGGATGAAGCGGAAGGATTAAAAGTAATTCCGGCAAAGGTCTATGACAGTGAATATTATATTGAAGCTTCTGTTGTAAGAGATAAGATTAATGAGCGTTTTTATTGGGATTCAAATGAACAGATTCTTTTATATACACTGCCGTCAGGGAATGTTTCTGTCGTGGCAGATACGAATGAATATACTGAGGTCAATGAACAGAAAAGTGTAGATTATACCATTCTGAAAATGGAGGGCGACAAAGTTTATATTGCACTTCCATTTATACAGACGTATACCAATATGGAGTACAAAGTATATCAGGATCCGAACAGGATCGTGATCACAGCAGACTGGGGTGAAAAAGAGACTGCAGTTGTAAAAGGTGATACACAGATCCGTTATCAGGGCGGAGTGAAAAGTCCTGTTCTCACCGATGTAAAAAAGAACGACAAGGTTACAGTTCTGGAAGATGAGGATGACTGGCAGAAAGTAGCTACAGCAGATGGATTTATCGGTTATCTGAAAAGCAGTAAGCTGAAAGACCAGAAGAAAGAAAAAACTTCCAGAGATTTTGCGGAGCCGGAATATACAAGTATTTCAAAAGATTATAAGATCAATATGGCATGGCATAATGTTACGAATGTCAGTGCCAACCAGAGCATTCAGAGTATGCTCGCTACTACAAAAGGACTGACTACGATTGCACCGACCTGGTTCAGTCTTGCAGATACTGAAGGAAATATCACATCCATTGCAGACACAGACTATGTTCAGTATGCAAAGCAGGCAGGACTGGAAGTGTGGGCGGTACTCCGGGATTTCCATGGAGGTATTAATTCATATGATGAGACTTATGAAGTATTAAGTTACAGTTCAAAAAGAGCAAAAGTGATCGATCAGGTGATCGCGGCTGCATTGCAGAGTCAGGTAGATGGAATCAACCTGGATTTTGAACTGATCTCGTCGAAGTGTGGAGTGCATTATATTCAGTTTGTGAGAGAGCTGTCAGTAAAGTGCAGAGAGAACAACCTGGTATTATCAGTAGACAACTATGTTCCGAAGCCCTACAATACGCAGTACGATCTGAAAGAGCAGGCAGCGGTAGCGGATTATGTGTTCATCATGGCATATGATGAGCATACAGACGGCTCTAATGAAGCCGGATCTGTTGCATCTATCAGTTACCTGGAAAACGGTGTGACAGATGCACTGAAGCTTGTCCCGAAAGAAAAGCTGGTTGCTGCAATCCCGTTTTTTACAAGACTTTGGAAAGAAACTCCAAAGACGGAAGAAGAGTTGGCTGCAGAAGCAGGAACAGAGGCAGCAGATTATCCGAACAGTGTAAGCAGTCAGGCACTTGGTATGGATGAAGCTGCACAGGCGGTTCAGAATGCAGGTGTGACAGCACAATGGGATGATGAGACGAAGCAGAATTATGCAAAGTGGGAAGCAGATGGAAGTACCTACAGGATCTGGCTGGAAGATATGCAGTCATTGAAAGAAAAGATGACAGTAATCCGACAGAACGAACTGGCAGGAGTTGCAGAGTGGAGTCTTGGAAGAGAAAATAGCGGCGTATGGGATCTGATTCTCCAATATTTGAATTAAATAAAGATGATTTTGAAAAAATATCCTTTTCAGACATATACTACAATATAAGTCTGAGGAGGATATTTATTTTGCTTAAAAAAATGCGAAAAAAAGCAGGAGCATTACTTGTAATGATTTGCCTTGGCGTGATCATTTTACTGTGTTGGGAGGCGGGAGAGCATCTGAAAGATAAGATTCTCAGAAGTCTTGAAACTGCAGCAGAAGCCCGTACAGGAAAGCAGACAGTAGTCCTTGACAGCGGGCATGGAGGAAGTGATTCCGGGAAAGTCGGGATCAATGGGGCGAAAGAAAAGGAGATTAATCTGCTGATTGCAAAAGAGATCAGAAGATTGCTTGAAAAAGAAAAGATTGAAGTAATTATGGTCCGGGAAAAAGATGAGGAGCTTGGAAAGAGTAAAGTAGAAGATTTGAAATACAGAGTTTCGCTGATGAATGAAAAAAAGCCGTCACTGGCAGTCAGCATTCATCAGAACAGTTATCATGAAGAAAATGTTTTTGGAGCACAGGTTTTTTATTATAAGACTTCAACCGAAGGAGAAAAGGCGGCTGCGGTCATTCAGGAAGCACTTCAGGAAGTGAATCCTGAAAATACGAAAAAAATTAAAGCAAATGATACATACTATCTTTTAAAGAAGACCGAAGTTCCGACGGTGATCGTAGAATGTGGCTTTTTAAGTAATTATGCAGAGGCGGAAAAACTGGTATCAGAAGACTATCAGAAGAAGCTGGCAGAAGCGGTGACAAAAGGCATCCTGCAATATCTGAAAGATCAGTGATGAAAGTAATGAAGAAAGTAATGAAGAAGGGATAAATAGTTTTTTTTTCAATAGAAAGATGTTATAATAAAATTTATGGAAACGATAATAAGAAAAATAGATAAAAATAATATTGATCCTGAAGTAATCGAAGAGGCAGGAAATATTCTGAAGAATGGCGGGCTTGTAGCATTTCCGACGGAGACAGTCTACGGACTGGGAGCGGATGCGTTGAAGGAGGAGGCAGCGAAGAAGACTTATGCTGCAAAAGGCCGTCCATCGGATAATCCGCTGATCGTGCATATTGCGGATTATGAAGATCTGAAGGCAGTCGCGGTGAATATACCGGCGAAGACGGATGCCCTGGCAGCTCATTTCTGGCCTGGTCCACTGACGATGATCTTTGAGAAGAGTGAGGTTGTACCGTACGGAACGACAGGCGGACTGGATACCGTTGCGGTCAGGATGCCGAGTGATCCGGTGGCAGCGGCTGTGATCCGGGCAGCAGGTGGATTCGTATCTGCACCAAGTGCCAATACATCAGGAAGACCGAGTCCCACAACAGCACAGCACGTCAGTGAAGATCTGGACGGAAAGATCGATATGATTCTTGACAGCGGAAGTGTGGATATCGGTCTGGAATCAACGATTCTTGATATGACTGTAGAACCGCCGATGATCCTGCGTCCGGGGGCAATCACTGCGGATATGTTTGAAGAAGTGATCGGCCCGGTCAGTGTGGATGAGACAATCCTTGGAAGTGAGAGCAACAAAGCTCCGAAAGCACCGGGGATGAAATATCGTCATTATGCTCCGAAGGCAAAGCTGATCATTGCCGAGGGGGACATCCGGGAGGAAGTTCTTGCAATCCGTCAGCTTGCATATGCCGCACATCGCCAAGGCGAGCGGGTTGGAATTATTGCAACCGGGGAGACACTTCCATTTTATAAGTATGGAATTGTAAAGAATATCGGGACCCGAGAGAATGAGAAGACCATTGCAAGGAATCTGTACCGGGTTTTGAGAGAATTTGATGACGAAAAGGTTGACATTATCTACAGTGAATCCTTTGCCATGCAGGGGATTGGAAGTGCGATCATGAACCGTCTGGAAAAGGCGGCGGGACATTTAAGAATCAGTGCATCTGCAGTAGTAAAGCAGCAGAGATACCGGAGAGTTATTTTCGTAAGTAATACAGATTCTTATATCGGACCGATGGCAGCGGAGCTTTTGAGGAACAAAGAGCTGGAACAGGAGTATGTGGTTGATTGCAGCGGACTTGTGGTTTTGTTCCCTGAACCGGTGAATCCAAAGGCAGAAGCAATCATGAAGAGTGCAGGCATGACGCTGGAAGGTCATGTGGCGAAGCAGTTTGACAGTGAGAGTCTGCAGCCGGATACACTGATTCTGACAGTAGATGAGAGTACAAAGAAAAAGATGATTTCAGAGTATGAAAACACAGAGAACGTATATACGTTAAGTGAATTTGCAGGAGAGGGAGAAGAGATTCCAGATCCTTATGGAAAGCCGCTTACTGCATACGGTGAGTGCTTTGAAGTCCTGAAGAGACTCATAGATCAATTAGAAGAAAAATTAAATTCATTTGCAAAAGGAGAAGAATAATGGCAAAAGTACATGTAATGGATCACCCGTTGATCGCGCACAAAATCAGTTATATCCGCAGCGAGGAAGTTGGAACGAAAGAATTTCGCGAGATGATCGGAGAGATTGCACAGTTGATGTGTTATGAGGCAACCAGAGATCTGAAACTTGAAGATGTTCAGATCAAGACCCCGATCTGTGAGATGACAGGAAAGTCTCTTGCAGGAAAGAAACTGGCGATCGTGCCGATCCTTCGTGCAGGACTTGGAATGGTTGACGGATTCCTGACACTGATTCCGGCAGCAAAGGTAGGTCATATCGGACTTTATCGTGATCCGGAGACACTTGAACCGGTAGAGTATTACTGCAAATTACCGGCAGACTGTGAAGAGAGGGAAGTTTTCGTAGTAGATCCGATGCTTGCAACAGGCGGTTCCAGTGTGGCAGCGATTCAGATGCTGAAAGATAAAGGCGTAAAGCATATCCGTTTTGTATGCATTATCGCAGCACCGGAAGGTGTTGAGCGTATGAAAAAAGAGCATCCTGATGTAGATCTCTATATCGGTTCTCTGGATGAGAAACTGAACGATCATGGTTATATCGTACCGGGACTTGGTGATGCCGGAGACCGTATCTTCGGTACAAAATAAGAGGACAGACGAAGGAGCTGATGCAGATGTCTGATAAGAGAACAGATTATTTATCATGGGATGAATATTTTATGGGTGTTGCGATGCTTTCGGGAATGCGTTCAAAAGATCCGAATACGCAGGTGGGATGCTGTATTGTCAGTCAGGATAATAAGATTTTGTCCATGGGCTACAACGGACTGCCGATCGGCTGTTCAGATGACGAGTTCCCATGGGCGAGAGAAGGAGAAGATCCGCTGGATACAAAGTATGTTTATACGACGCACAGCGAGCTGAATGCAATTTTGAACTACAGTGGCGGCAGTCTTGCGGGAGCGAAACTTTACGTGTCTCTTTTCCCGTGCAATGAATGTGCAAAAGCTATCATACAGTCAGGGATCAAAGAGGTGATCTATGACTGTGATAAGTACGCACATACTCCGGCGGTTATGGCATCAAAAAGAATGATGGATGCAGCAGGGGTCAGATACCATCAGTATCATCGCACGAACAGAAAGATTGAGATTGAATTGTAAATGATGCAGGTACGCTTCCGGGCGTACCTGTTTCGTAAAAAGGAGACAATATGATTCGGACAGTACAGTTATCAGAAATTACAGAAAATATCAAAGAAATGTGCATTGAAGCAAATCATTTTCTGTCACCGGATATGGCAGAAGCAATGAAGCAGGCACAGCAGAACGAAAAGTCACCGCTTGGAAAGCAGATCCTTGGACAGCTTCAGGAAAATCTTGAGATAGCCGCACAGGATAGGATCCCGATCTGTCAGGATACAGGAATGGCAGTTGTCTTTCTGGAGATCGGACAGGAGGTACACTTTGAAGGCGGCAGCCTGGAAGAAGCAGTAAATGAAGGTGTACGGCAGGGATATGTGGAAGGATATCTCCGTAAATCCGTTGTAGGGGATCCATTGATCCGTGAAAATACAAAAGATAATACTCCTGCGGTTCTTCATATCAGGATCGTGGAAGGTGACCGGGTGAAGATCAAGGTTGCACCGAAAGGGTTCGGCAGTGAAAATATGAGCCGTGTATTTATGCTGAAGCCGGCAGAGGGAATCGAAGGCGTGAAAGATGCAGTTCTGACGGCGGTGAAAGATGCAGGACCGAATGCCTGTCCGCCGATGGTAGTCGGTGTTGGGATCGGAGGCACATTTGAAAAATGTGCATTGATGGCAAAAGAAGCACTGACAAGAGAGGCAGGAAGTCATTCGGAGATACCTTATGTGAAAGATCTGGAGGAAGAGCTGCTTGAAAAGATCAACGGTCTTGGAATCGGACCGGGAGGTCTTGGCGGCACAACGACAGCAATGGCAGTGAATATCAATACTTATCCGACTCATATTGCAGGACTTCCTGTTGCGGTAAATATATGCTGCCATGTCAATCGTCATGCAATAAGAACAATATAATTCCACGAGCTTTCATCGTGGACAGAGTGATGAAAAGAGGAAGATTTTATGGACAGGCATATTACAGCACCGATCAATAAAGAAACTGCAAGATCATTACATGCAGGAGACTATGTATATATAACAGGGACGATGTATACCGCGAGAGATGCGGCACATAAAAGAATGTATGAGATTCTTCAGAAGGGTGGAGAACTGCCGGTTGACTGGAAGGATCAAGTGATCTATTATATGGGACCATCCCCGGCAAGAGAGGGCAGACCGATCGGATCAGCAGGTCCGACAACAGCAAGCAGAATGGATAAATACGCACCGCAGCTGCTGGATCTTGGACTGGGAGCAATGGTTGGAAAAGGCAAAAGAAGCCAGGCTGTTATCGATGCGATCGTGAGAAATGGTTCAGTATATTTTGCGGCGGTAGGAGGAGCAGGAGCTCTTCTTTCCAAATGTATTACTTCCGCAGAGGTGGTCGCTTATGACGATCTTGGAACAGAGGCAATCAGAAAGCTCACAGTAGAAAACTTTCCGGCGATCGTTGTGATCGACAGTGAGGGAAATAATCTGTATGAAACTGCGATCAAAGAATACAGAAAAGTGGAGGAATAAGATTCATGAAGAGAATCCTTTTGATGGTATTCAGAAATCTCTGGTTTGTTCCATGGGCATGGTGTAAGCTGTGCTATCGGGCGTCTCATACAGATAAATATACAGAAGAAGAACAATATTCATTTATCCGGTGGGTAGATCTGCATGCAAATAAAGGCGGAAATGTAAAAATAGATGTGCATGGAAGTGAAAATATACCGGCAGAGAATGGTTTTATGTTTTTCCCAAACCATCAGGGTCTGTATGATGTGTTGGCGATGATAGAAGCGTGTCCACGGCCATTTTCAGTCGTGGCTAAAAAAGAAGTGGGAAATATTCCATTTTTAAAGCAGGTCTTTTCGTGTCTTAAGGCATTCCTGCTGGACAGAGAAGATGTGCGTCAGGCGATGAAAGTGATCATAGATGTATCGAAAGAAGTTGAAAAAGGAAGAAACTACCTGATTTTCCCGGAAGGTACACGTTCTAAAAATGGAAATAAAATCGGTACATTTAAAGGTGGAAGTTTTAAAGCTGCAACAAAGGCAAAATGCCCGATCGTTCCGGTGGCACTGATTAATTCTTTCGTGCCATTTGACCGGAATACGATCCGCCCTGTAACAGTACAGGTACATTTCCTTAAGCCGTTGGAATATGAAGATTACAAAGAGATGAAGACAACCGAGATTGCGGCACTGGTAGAAAAGCAGATCCAGGAAACGATCGATGCGAATGTAGGAGAATAAATAGAATCAGAATCATTTAACTCCCAATTTTAATAATATCCTGTCCAGCTCTCTTCGTCATCGTCGACATCAACAGAATTGTCCGGGATCGTATCGGTACCATCGGAAATGCCCGGGATTGTAGTATCATTGTCGGCCTTGTTGCCGGAAGTACTGTTGGATGCATTTCCGCTATTACCGGAATTGTTGCTTGAATTATTGGAAGAACTGTTATTTCCTTTGCTCTTGCTACCTGATTTGCTGCCGGAGGCTGAAGACTGTCCATCCTTGTTGGAATCATCGTTCTTTCCGTCGGTCAGGTCAAGATCCGGCAAGGAATTATCGGAATCTTTTGAATCACTCTTTTTCTTATCAGATTTTTTATCTTTAGAAGTGGATTCAGTCTTCTTATCGGATGTTCCTGAAGTAATGCGAATGGCTGCAAATGCGGCTATTGCCAGAACACAAACGGCGATCACCGATATAATGATCAGTTGCTTTTTCTTTTTGGGATTCATTTTTTTTCGTCTTCTCGATCTGCTCATAGGATACTCCTTATTTTTTAAAAAATTTTACTGGTGCAATCGTAGTAGAGGACGTTCTTTTTTCTTTCAATGACAGTCTGAGAGTTTTTATAAAGTTCAGCTTGAAAAAAATCATTTTCCCTGGCAATCACTTCAAGTAAGTTTCATAAAGGAAAGCCCTCCACACCTTACTATAACACAAATAGCCACATAAAAATAAGAAAAATTTGACAAAAAAATACAGGTAAACGGATTGAAAAATGTCAGGAAAAATAGTACTATAAAATAGTATAGTAATAACTTGGTCACAATGCATTCGGAATGTGTTGTGATTGTTGCTTATAAAAAGGAAATAAAAAGAGAAAAGCAGGAGGGATTATGAGTGCAAGAAGAAAGCAGTTAATAGCTTTATCCGTGGTACTCGTCTGCGTCATCGGAATGGCTGCATATGGAATTGTGCGGGTATCGAATAAGACTGCCGATAAGGAAAATGGCTTCGATGTTGCTATGACAGATACGACTGACAAGTCAGAGGATGGATCAAAAGATTCGGATAAGACAGAGAAAAAGGAAAAGACGGATCAGAAGAGTGATGCAAAAAAGGACGATTCCGTTAAAGAAGAGGATAAAAAGGAAGAGACTCTGCCTACATTGGATCTGACAAAGAATGAGGCAAAGAAATCCACCCGGAAGAAGAGCAGCAGCTCATCAGCAAGTTCTTCATCTTCTGGGAATACAGGAAATACTACAACCAATGGTTCTAACAGTACATGGAAACCGGGGAACAGTTCCAATACCGGTTCTAACACTGGAAATAATGGAGTGAATAGCAGTTCAAAGCCGGGAAATAATGGATCAAATAACGGCTCTAATTCAGGTAATAACGGCTCAAATAATGGTAATAATGGTTCCAATACCGGTGGAAATACAAATCCGGGAACCGGTAATCCGGATAATGATGTGAATCTGCCGGAGATAAAGCCATCAGAACCGACAACTCCGACAGAGCCAACCGGACCAGATGAAAATGGTGAATATTGGACAGGATATTATTAAAAAAGATTTCAGAATAAAAAGATAACTGATTGCTGCGGGAGGGACGAAGATGAAGATAAAAAAGGGATTTGTATTGCGGGATGTCGCAGGCAGATCCGTTGTAGTTGCTACAGGGGCAGCCGCCAAAAAATTTCGTGGCATGATTATGCTGAATGATACCGGCAAAGAAATTTGGATAAGATTGCAGAAAGGCATGGATCAGGAAGAGATTATCCGCAGCATGGCTGAAGATTATGAAGTCAGTGAGGAAAAGGTCACAGCAGATGTTCAGAGTTTAATCGGACAGATGCAGGAAAATGGATTTTTAGAAGAATAAATAGATGTCGGGGTCAAAAGCCCCCGACTTTGATGCTCATATCGGGGCGGGTCCTAAGGTCTTTCACCCACCTATGAGCAAGCTCATGTGGGCTTAGATCTTTTGACCCTGGCATCATAAATACAATACAGTATAATGTGAACTTCCGGAAATTTTACATATAAGGAGGAAAAGAAAGGAATGAACAAAAAGAGGTTACAGAGATTGGGTGTGGTGTGCATGGCAGCAGCCATGGTACTCACGACAGTAAGTTTCCCAAGAGCAGCGAAAGCTGAGGAGGGAACGTTAACGCAGGCAGATGCGTCAACGAGTACTGAACAGGAAGCAGGCAAAGTGCTGATGCAGGTGAAGCCTTCGGTATTGCAGGGAAATGCAATAAGTAACAGTCAGCAGGATCCGGCACAGGGGAATGATGGTCTGGCAAGCTGGGCATTTGACGAAGAGGCACATTGGTGGCACAGTCGTTGGACCGGAACAAAAGGTTCATCTGAAGATACGATCAGTTCGACAGTGCGTCCATGGATCGGTTCGGGATTTGGCCAGGAAATCCTGTTGAAAAAAGTGACTTATGAAGGTCGTGCAGACAAAGTAGATCAACCGAATGTAAATAATAGTATCAGAAAGTATTTGCTCTATTATGCAGATATGAAAAGCTCAACAGCAACACCAAACTCAAGTGATTGGATACTGGCTAAAAGTGGTCATTTTACAGACAATGCAGGAGCACAGGAGATAGTATTGGATCAGGCTGTAAAAGCAACGCATTTTAAACTGGTTGGTGTGAACACAAACAACTGGACGAATGGCGATACTGAATGGACTGGAAGTGGAACAGGCGGAGATGGAAGCACCTGTGCACAAAATATTAAAGTTTATGCGGAGGATACATTAAACCTTACTGTAACAGCACCTGTAGATGGTCAGACTTTGACAGATGTAAAAAATGAGGCTGTTGAAGAAACAGTTGCTACAGTAAAGGATACATCAGAAAATCCGATTGATACATCAGCAGCTATAATGAACGAGGATGGAACATTTGGTGGACAGATTGCAAATGTCGATGACAGTAAACTGAATGCTTTGACGGGAACAACTCCGTTTATGATCCGGATGAAAGTGAAATTAAATTCTGCGGCTACGACGGACCATATTTTAATTAACCGAGGTGGAGAACCGTATCAGATAGCATATGGCAAAGATGATACAGCTTCAAGGATCAAATTCCAGATGTGTGATACGAACGGTAATTGGCATGAGACAAAAGTATGTGTAACAGATAAGATTAGTCAGGAAATTGACATCCTGGCATTGTATACAGGATCAACGATGGGATTATGGGTTAATGGTGAACGCTGTAATGATTATTCAAGTCACTATACCAGTCCAAATTCCAGCTATACAATGAAAAATGGAACAGCAAATGCATTAAAAATAGGAGAGGCTGATTCGAATGCGTCTATTAAAAGTATGCAGGTGGTAAAAGATATAGGAACAATATCAAATACAGCAGATTATAATACGGTAGTGATACCGGCATTTAATCAGGGGAATCGGCTTTTAGATCTTCGAGTTGTTGAGGGAATGAAGGATCATCAGTATACGCTGACTTCAAAATGGACAAAAGATGGAGTGGATGTGACAGAAGCTGCAAATACAGACGGAACTCAAAATTACAATGCTGTTGTAACTGCAACACCGACAGGATCATTAGTATTTACTGAGGATAGCATGCCACAGATGCTCAAAGTAAATGTTGATGGAACCAATACAAAGACAGTACCGATCACATCTGCAGACCTGAACAGCGACGGAACAATGATGGTATCTTATAGTTTTGAAGATCTGTTTATTGGAGGCAGTCTGAGAATGGATTATGCTGACGATTACAGCAAGAGCTGTATGCGTTTCGGATATGATTTTACACTTCCGACAGGAGCAACTTTTGAAGGCTGTGAATGGTACTATGGAACAGCAAAAAATGCATTGGCCCATATTTTACAGCCGCAAGAGACAAAGTATATTATGAATCCAGAGAATAAAGGTTCGAATTTTTACCGTTCCAATATTGTATTTACAAATCTTGAAAGTGCGAACTATGAGAATAATGTCTATGCAAGAGTTCTTGTAAAATATACTTTGAATGGAAAATCCTACAGCAAGATGGGATCATTTATTGATACACGTACAGTAAAAGAAGTTGCAGAAAGTATCGCAAATTCAGGTAATGCAAGTGAGAAACAGAAGAATTATGCACGTGGAATTTTAGATACAATGTCTAAATAAAAGTGGGAGATAAAGATTATGAAAAAAAGAGTATATAGTGATCCATCTATGGAAATTGTAATATTAAATGGCGAGGATATTATCTGTGCAAGTAATACTGACGCAGATAATAATGCTCCCTCACCATTCTCGAATAATAGTACAGAATCCAATTCATTAGATTATAGTGATCCGGTAGAATAAAAACAGAGATATGCAGAGGTAATTATGAGCTGCAGCAGATTTGTCACAGGATGAATTTGCTGTAGCTTTTTTGTTTATTTCCTTTATAATGAAAATGGATATAAGGAGCAGGCAGAGGAGAAAATATGGAAATACAAAAATCGGATAAAGAACAGGAAAAGCTGAATATAGAAAAAGTCTTGGAAGAAAAAGGTTATTTAATGACAGCACCTTTTGGGACAAGTATGCTCCCGTTCATAAGACCACAGAGAGATATTATCGTCGTGAGAAAGTACCAGGGAGAAGCAAAATGCCGGGATGTTATTTTATACCGGAGAGTGGGCGGCAAATTAGTTCTTCACCGTATTCTGGAAGTCGGTGCCGACAGTTATGTACTTTGTGGTGATAACCAGTATATAAAAGAATATGGCGTAAAAAAAGAGCAGGTATTAGGAGTATTAGAGGGAGTTTACAGAGACGAAAAATATATCGACTGTAAGAAAAGCAGTGGGTATAAAGTGTATGTAAGATTGTGGTGCAAGTCGTTGTTTATGAGAAGAATTATATTAAAAGTAAAGTGGACGTTTATAAGAGGAGGATCCTATTTGAAAAGAAAAATTTGCAGAAAAGCAGGATAGATAAAGCGTCTGACAGCATGTGACAAGTTATACTCGTGATTCGGATCTGAATACAGCCATCGCTTTTTGTAAAAAAAGTAACAGTTTAGCCTTCCGGCTGAATCACAATATAAAAGACAGAGAATTTTTATTTTTTTGAGGAAGAACTTATCCACAGTTTCTTCCTTATTTTTTTAAGATCCTCTATCTAGCAGAGCTGTTTTTGGACTTTTTGATTAAAATACTTTATCAGGAATAAATTTTGACCGTGTTTTGTGGATAACTATTTTGATAAGTTGCAAGGAATCTCGGGGAAGTAAAAGGCAATCGTTATGTAAAAAAAGTATGTCCTGGATCTTGAGGTGAACCCTAAGGTTATTGAATTACGGATTTATCCAGACAAAAATGAAAAACTGACAATTCCGTCAGAATATCGTAGTGATGTGCTATAAAGAAAGAATTGCAACAATATGAAACCAGATACACTGAATTGATTATACTGGGGCGAGAAGAGAATAAAAAAACTTCGCATGAGTATGCAAAAAATGATGAAAAGACATTGTTAAACTGATTGGAAAACTACAAGTCTGATCATCTTTTATTTATGTACGATTTTTCAGTTCCTTTTGACAATAATATGAGCGAAAGGGATTCATGAAAAGTAAAAAATCGGCAGAAGATGTTTGGAGGTTTCAGAAAAGAAAGTGGAAACGAAAGATATTGTTCAATTCTCACTATTGTAGAAACGTTAAAAAGAAGAAATCTCGGATTAATAGAAAACTTAAAGAAACTTTTTATCGGAATCCCGGCTGTTTTTTAGCCGGGGTAAGGGTGTTGGGTCAGTCGGAAGGCTGAACTGTTACAAAAGGATAAGAAAAAACAAAAAAGGCATTGACAATTATAGAATCTTTTTGTATAATAAATTTCGCACTGTTGGTGCTAATTGAATAAATACTGTAGAAATACAGTAGAGTTCAGTCAGGAGAAATACTCAAGAGGCTGAAGAGGTGCCCCTGCTAAGGGTATAGGTCGGGTGACCGGCGCGAGGGTTCAAATCCCTCTTTCTCCGTTTGATATCATCCGGAAAACTACTGGATAGCCAGTAGTTTTTATATGTAAGAGTTACAAGATGATATCAAAGATGATATAAGACTGGTTCAAAAGAAAATGAAAAACTTTGAAAAAAGTATTGACATTGAGAAGAACAAATGATATTATATCTAAGCTGACTCGTGAGAACGAGTAAAGCAAGCAAAAAAACTTTGAAAAAAGTTAAAAAAGTTCTTGACAAAGAGAAAAGCTTTTGATAAAATATAAAAGCTGTCGCT
>OGDF01003481.1_pt1 | contig 19250 bp, 19 predicted proteins | sample 1570141 | NCBI WGS metagenome assembly OGDF01 (sample SAMEA4370581, study PRJEB24528) | human gut metagenome | reverse complement strand
GGCGAGCGCCGCGAGCTTATAGAGGTCGGGGAGAGACTCCCCCGTCTCCCACTTGCTCACCGACTGGCGGCTGACCTCCAGCGCGTCGGCGAGGTCGCCCTGCGATAGATTTTTCTGTGTGCGCAGCCGCGCGATATTTTGTCCAAGCGTCATTCGTGTTCTCCTTTGCTTTGATGGCTCCAGCATAGCGAAAAGCTGCGGAAAAGTCCACCAAGCGGGCTTTAAAATTTAGCAACTGACGGTTGCAGGCCTCATTTTATCCGTAAAAGCAGGGTGTTTTCTATTCCGCGATGTACGGCAGCGCACGCACGCAGAAGCGCGCCATGTCCACATGGCTCGCGTCGATAAACTCCACGCCCTCGTTTTTAAGCAGCTCCACCTGTCGGTTCGAGCCGCCGAAGGCGAAGGCGGGCGACACCGCGCCGTCGCGCCTGACAACGCGGTGACAGGGGATCACGCCCGGCTCGGGGTTGACGTGCAGCGCATAGCCCACCACGCGCGCGAGCCGCGGGTTGCCGATGGCGCGGGCGATCTGCCCGTAGGTCGCAACGCTGCCGCGCGGAATGAGCCGCACCGCGGCGTAAACTCTCTCAAAGGTCGTCATGTGCTTCCTTTCTCTTTTTCAGCCAGCGAGCCAGCAGCAGCCCTCCGGCAATGGCGAGCGCGTAGACCGCGAGGTACGGCAGATACATCGACAAAAGCCCCAACAGCGCCGACCCATTCGTTGCCGCGCCCGGCGCAATATTGCTTCCAAGCAGGAGCATTTGCAGGATCATGCCCGGCAGCGCGCGCAAAAGCATCGCCGCGCCGAGTATGGCGACCGCGTAGCCCGCCCATTCGCTGTGCTCCCGCACCGTCTCCCGCAGCGGCTTCTTCTGCGTCTCCCGGGAGCGCGCTTCCTCTGCGCCCCGCGGCGCATCCTCCGGCTCATCCCAGATGAGATAGTCGGTCGTCACGCCGAAGTAAGTACAGATCGCGCGGAGCCTGTCGAGGTCCGGCGCGGAGTCGCCGTTTTCCCACTTGCTGACCGCCTGGCGCGACACCTCAAGTATTTCGGCCAGCTGCTCCTGCGACAGGCCGCGGGAGCGGCGCAGCGTCTGCAGCTTTTCTCCTAATGTCATATCGTGTTCCTCCATCGGTTTTGATGGCCCGAGCGTAGCAAATTTTCGTCCGAAGTGCCACCATCCCACGCTGGAATTTCCGCAACCAAACGTGGCAAGGGCCGTTTTACGGCGCTTTTTCATCCTTTTTCAGCAGAGCCGGCACATCCAGCTCCATGATGAGCAGGCTCACGAGCATCAGCGCCGCGCCGAAATAGCCGCGCACCGTCAGGCGCTCGCTGAGCAGGAAATAGGCGAACACGGCGGAGAATACCGGCTCGAGCGTGAAGATCAGGCTCGCGTGGCTCGCCGTGGTGAACTGCTGCTCGACGCTCTGGATGACGAAGCAGATGCCCGAGCAAAACACGCCGAGGAACAGCGCCGCCGCCCAGACCTTGGGCGAGTCGGGCAGGCTCGGCGTCTCAAGAAGGAGGGACAGCCCGAGCATCACCACGCCCGCCACCGCCGTCTGCAGCACGCCGAGGGCGATGGGGTCGACCTCCGGCTTCGCGACCGCCTTCTCCGTCACCATCAGGTCCACGGCGTAGAAGGTCGGCACGAGCAGGCAGATGATATCGCCCGGCGCGGGGCGCAGCGCCTCGTTGAGCGTCAGGAGCGCCATGCCTGCCATGCACACCGCCAAGGCAAAGCCGAGCTTGCGGTCCGGTCGCTTTCGGTAAACGACGAACTCAAAGAACGGGGTAAAGAGAACGGTCATCGCGCCGATGAAGCCCGCGTTGGATACGCTGGTATACAAAACGCCGTAGGTCGCGCCGAGGTAGATCACCACGAGCGACAGCCCGACGAGAACGCTGTACCTCCATGTTTCGCGGCTCGCGCGGAGCACCCGCTTGTGAAACACCGCGCCGAGCACGGCGAAGGCCGAGAGAAAGCGGAAGGCGTTGAGCGTCACCGGCTGCATATCGCGCAGGCAAATGGCGATCAGGCAGTTGGAAATGCCCCAAAAGCCGGTCGCCAGCACCAGCATCATGTCGGCTTTTCTTTGACGGTCCATACACATTCCTCCGATTTGGTCAAAAAGACGCCCGCGGCGCGGGCGAACAATGCGATTTTAACACGAGATCAGCCGAAACGCAAGCCCGTGCTAAAAAAGCAGCAGCTCCTGCGAGCTGCTGCTTTTTTCAAACGGTTGGGTGAAATTACTTGATCTCGACCTTCGCGCCGGCTTCCTCGAGCTGCTTCTTGAGGGCCTCGGCATCGTCCTTGGAGATGCCTTCCTTGACGGCCTTGGGAGCGGACTCGACAAAGCCCTTGGCCTCGGCCAGGCCCAGACCGGTGATCTCGCGGACGACCTTGATGACCTTGATCTTCGCAGCGGCGTCGAAACCGGCGAGGATGACGTCGAACTCGGTCTTCTCCTCGGCAGCGGGAGCGGCAGCGCCGGCAGCGGGAGCGGCCATGGCGGCGGCGGAAACGCCGAACTCTTCCTCGAGCGCGTGGACGAGCTCAGAGAGCTCCAGAACGGTAAGGCCCTTGATCTCTTCGATCATAGCAGTGATCTTTTCAGACATTGTAATATCCTCCTGATTTAGATTGTTGTTTGTTTTGTTGTTTGGATGCCGGATTTACTCGGCAGCGGCTTCGGCCGCCTCAGCGGGAGCGCCGTCCTTCTCAGCGATCTGCTTGAGGACGCAGGCAAGGCTGGTGATGGGCGCGAGCATCGTGCCGAGCACCTGGGCCTGCAGGACAGGCAGTGCGGGGATCGCGGCGAGCGCATTGATGGTGGCCATATCGACGACCTTGCCATCCATGAAGCCGCCCTTGATCTCAAACTTGCCGTTGAGCTTCTTGGCGTAATCAGCGATCACGCGGGCGGGAGCGACGGGGTCGCTCGCGACGGCGAGAGCCGTGGTGCCGTTGAGCTGCTCATCGAGCTCATTGAGACCGACGTTGTTGAAAGCAAAGCGAAGGAGCGTATTCTTGACGACGGCATAATCGACTTCGTTCTTGCGGCACTCGGCGCGAAGAGCAGTGTCCTCCGCGACGGTGATGCCCTTGTAGTCGACGATGATACCGGCGGCCGCGCCCTGCAGCTTCTCGGTCAGAGAGGCCACGATCGCCTGCTTTTCAGACAGGACTTTTGCGTTAGGCATTCTTGTTTTCACCTCCGTTAGATTTGCGGCATAGCTCCCTATGCCCGGGGAAAAGAGGCGTTCTAAAAAGGAAACCGTCCTCATGCCGAAAGACACAAGGACGGTGTAAGCAATCATAACGATTTGCCATCCTCGGCAGGACTTACGAGGTGTGACCCTCCCCTGCTGTCTTTGGAACGCTCTAATATTATATTCAGAGCCTGTACAAATGTCAAGCCCCAAATATCACATTTGCGCGCTCTTAGAGCTTCGCGGTGCTCATCTTGACGCCGGGGCCCATGGTGGAGGCGACGACGCAGGACTTGATATACTGGCCCTTGGCGGCGGCGGGCTTGGCCTTGACGATGGCACCCATGATCGCGTTGAAGTTCTCAGTGAGCTTCTCGGGACCGAAGGAGACCTTGCCGATGGGGCAGTGGATGATGTTGGTCTTGTCGAGACGGTACTCGACCTTACCGGCCTTGACTTCCTTGACCGCCTTGGCAACATCGGGCGTGACGGTGCCGGCCTTGGGAGAGGGCATCAGGCCCTTGGGGCCGAGGACCTTACCGAGACGGCCGACAACACCCATCATGTCGGGGGAAGCGACGACGACGTCGAAATCGAACCAGTTTTCCTTCTGGATCTTCTCGACCATATCCATCTCGCCGACGTAATCGGCGCCGGCCTCGCGGGCAGCGTCAGCCTTGTCGCCCTTGGCGAAGACGAGAACGCGCGCGGTCTTACCGGTACCGTTGGGCAGCACGATGGCGCCGCGGACCTGCTGGTCGGCGTGACGGGAGTCAACGCCCAGCTTGACGTGCAGCTCAACGGTCTCGTCGAACTTGGCAGGGGCAGTCTTGACGATCAGATCCATCGCCTCGGCTGTGTCATACAGAGTAGCCTTGTCGATCTGCTTTGCGCTGTCCTGATACTTTTTTCCTCTAAACATATCTCTTACCCTCCTGCCTTACTCGCCAACGACAATGCCCATGGAGCGGGCGGTACCAGCGATCATGCTCATGGCAGCCTCGATGCTGGCGGCGTTCAGATCGCGCATCTTGGTCTCGGCGATCTTCTGCACGTCTTCCTTGCTGATGGTGGCAACCTTCTCCTTGTTGGGCACACCGGAAGCCTTCTCGATGTTGCAGGCCTTCTTGATGAGGACGGCAGCAGGAGGGGTCTTGGTGATGAAGGTGAAGGAGCGGTCAGCGTAGACGGTGATGACCACGGGGATGATCAGGCCAGCGTCGTTCTTGGTGCGCTCGTTGAATTCCTTGGTGAAGGCAGCGATGTTGACGCCGTGCTGACCCAGAGCAGGGCCAACAGGGGGGGCCGGGGTTGCTTTGCCGGCGGGGATTTGCAGTTTAACGTATCCAGTTACTTTCTGTGCCACTTAGAGCACCTCCATTATGAAAATGTGGTTGGACGGAGCGGCGCACCGCTCCTCCCACGCCCGCGAACCGTTTTTCTCCAAAAACGCGCGGGGTCAGATGGATTCGATTTGATCCAGGTCCAGCTCCACCGGGGTCTCCCGGCCGAACATGGACACGATGACCCGGACCTTCTGCCGTTCCAGGTCGATCTCTTCCACGACGCCCAGGAAAGACTCCAGTGCGCCGTCGGTGATGCGGACGTTGTCGCCGACTGCATAGTTGACGACGACTTCCTTTTTCTCCACGCCCAGGGAGGCGATCTCCGCCTCGGTGAGGGGAATGGGCTTGTTGCCCGAACCGACGAAGCCCGTCACGCCCCGCACGTTGCGGACCAGGTGCCAGGTCTCGTCAGTCATGACCATTTTGACCAATACATAGCCGGGGAAGACCTTCCGCTCTACGGTCTTGGGGCCGTTGTCGGTGACTTCCGTCACGGTCTCCATGGGGATATTGACCTCCAGGATCAGATCGCCCATGTTGCGGTTTTCCACAGCCTTTTCAATCGTGGCCTTTACGGTGTTTTCATAACCTGAGTAGGTGTGAGCCACATACCATCTTGCTTCCTCAGCCATATTCATTCACCTTTCGCAGTTAGCCGCCGAAGAGGGCGAGGAGCGCGTTGACCACGCCGCTGGCAATGCCATCGAAGATCCAGACGATAACGCCCACGACGATGACGCAGAGGATGACCACGCCGGTCTTCTTCATGGTGTCGGCGCGGGTGGGCCAGGCGACCTTTTTCAGCTCCGCCTTCAGCTCCCGGAAGAAGCGGCCCAGGCGCTTGAAAAAGCCGGGCTTTTTCTCCTTGTCGGATTTGGCCTTGGGTTTGTCTGCCTTGGTCTTCTCGGCCTTGGCGGGCTTGGTCTCCTTACCGGTTTCCTCGGTCCCGTTCTGGCTCATCTTTTCTTTTTCAGACATTCAGTTCCACCCTTCTTTCTTACAGGGAATGTGGGCCATCATCACTTCGTCTCGCTATGAACGGTGTGCTTTCTGCAGAAGGGGCAGTACTTGTTCATCTCTAAGCGGTCGGGAGTATTCTTCTTGTTCTTTGTGGTGTTGTAGTTGCGCTGCTTGCACTCATTGCATCTCAGGGTGATCTTCACCCGTGCACCGGCTTTTGCCATGTTGCGGCACCTCCTTTACAGTGTTCGGCCCTGGGAAAAAACAAACGCCGGCGATCGGCCTTTGCCCGTTCCACAGGCGACTCCGATCCCGGCGAATCTTCCAAAGCTCCACCTGCTCCTGGGCAGGGGAAAAGAAACACGGTGTGGATCGGCCTCGGTCTGCCTCCCTATGTCCGATACGGTCCAGGGTTTTGCGTTTGGATACCGTATTCCGCGCACAAAAAATAAGCCCTTTTCATAGGTGTTTCGAGTATAGCACGGCCGATCCCGCCGTGTCAAGCATTTTTCACAATATTTTTCGTTCCCATCCTAGTTAAATAGGAATGGCCCGGATCATCAGCCGGTCGCAGACGGCGTCGAGATTCGAGTGGTCCACCTGGGACTGCTCCATCGTCCGCTTGACCTTGTCCACTAAGACCGAATTATGCAGGTCCCGCAGCTCTCCCATGAGGCCCAAACGACGGCCCAGCCGGAAAATATCCTGCTGCTCCTGGGGCAGGTCTAAGAAGTAGTCGATGAGACCCAGCATCTTGTCCTTGTCCTCCGGCAGCTTGCCCTTCAGCTCCAGTAAGATATTTAAAATGTGGTCGCTGTCCACCACGCTGGTGATGCCGTGCAGATTTTCGATAAAGAGCCGGATCTCCTGGATCGTCTCAATATCATTGGGGCGGGTCAGCAGCCCCTTCTCGTAATCCTCGTACATCTCCAGGTTTTCCGCCAGGGCCATGGACCGGATGCGGATAAAGTTCGGGTTGACCTGGTTCATCACGTCGGCGGTGTCCAGGGCGCTCTGCTTGGCATACTCCCGCCCGCCCATGTTGGGCATGTAGAACTCGTTGATCTCGATGCCTGCGGCCATGGCCTTGATGCCCGCCTTGATCTGGTCGGCCTTGGTCACGCCCTTGCGCATGAGCTTGAGAATATCATCATTGCCCGTCTCCAGGCCGATGTGGAAGCGGTTGAGCTTGAGCTGGGCATAGCGCTCCAACCGCTCCGGCTTGAGGCGGTTGATCGTGTCCGACCGGGCGTAGGTCGTGATGCGCTGGATCTGCGGAAAGGTCGCGTTGAGATATTCCAGCACGTCCGTCAGCTCGTCGGGATTCATCAGCAGGCTGTTCCCGTCCTGGAAAAAGACAGAGCGCATCCCGCTCTGGATCCAATGATAGGCCATGGAGCAGGCCTCGTAATCCGCGTCCGAGCTGGGGTTGCGCGGCACCGCCTTCTGCTGGAACACGTCCACCCAGTATTTCACCAGGTCGATGTCCTGCTTCACGTCCTCCGCCGTCCGAATGCTGAACGGCACGTCCCGGTAAAAGCCGCAGAACCGACATTTGTTCCATCCGCACCCCCGGTTGATGCGCAGCAATAAACTATACGCCTCGCTGGGGGGCCGAATGGGACCCAGCTCGAAGCCGCCATAAGGTTTCGTCGTTGGCACGGTGAGGTCCTCCTTTTATTTTAATGATGTGTTTTGGGGTATAATACCATACCGGTGGGGAAAGCGCAAGATGGATGGAGTTTTGCTTCACAAAATGATTTTATAAGTGGTACCTCGGGGGTACGGTGTCGCCTTAGTATACTACCGATTCCTTGCGCAATGTGGCCCTCATCCGACCCGGCTAACGCCGGCCCACCTTCCCCCCAGGGGAAGGCTTTGAGTGGTACTATATATCATAAGAAGGTACAACATTTCAAGTTTGTACGGTGTTGCGAGAGCCTTCCCCGAGGGGGAAGGTGGCCGCGAAGCGGACGAATGAGGGCTACCTGCCGCAAGCAGTCCGTAGTGTACTAAGGTAGAACCGCACCTTTTTGCAAAGCAAAGCTCCATTTCCGTTGATTCCTCTAAATTTTTCGTGGGATCCTCCCAATTTTTGTCACCCTTCTCCTCAAAAAACACTTACGAACCTTCCCTCCCCCATGGTATAATACACCCAAATCCAATGTCGCAGTGAACCGCAGTAACGAGACGTCTTGTTTTGTTCCTGCGGATTTTTTTGCGCCAAATTCAGAAAAGGAGCGTTTTCTCTATGCCGAAAACCAAACTGCAAGACGCCGTCTTTACTGCCCTCATGGCCACGCTGATGGTCTATGGGATGGTCGTCTACAACATTTCCCTGGACTTGGGTGGTGTGAGCGCCCAGTCCTTCCGCCTGGCCCTGCATGAGCTGCCGCTCATGGCCGCCATTGCCTTTGTGCTGGAGTTCTTCGTGGTGGGCAAGCTGGCTGCGAAGCTGGCCTTCACTGTCGTCCGCCCCACGGACCGGCCCCAGCTCATCACCTATGCCATCTCCCTCATGATAATCTGCATCATGTGCCCCACCATGAGCCTGCTGGCCACCCTGCTCTTCCAGCAGCCCAGCTTTTTCGCCTGGCTCCAGACCTTCGCCCTCAACCTGCCCATGACCCTGCTCTGGCAGCTGCTCTACTGCGGCCCCTTCGTCCGGCTGGTCTTTCGGGCTTTGATGCGGGTGTATTCCCGTGCCGCCGGCAAGGCCGAGGTTTGTGAGCTTTCGCAGTAAAGTCTCTGTTTTCTTGCAAAAATCCCTTGCCAACCTGCCCAAAGCCTAGTATAATAGTTCCGGTCGTTTTCTTTTGAAACTTTCTTATTCTCATATAACTGGAGGAATCTCACCATGGCAGGAGTTATTTCCCGGGGCGTACAAGGCCCCATCATCCGGGAGGGTGACGACATCGTCGACATCGTGGTCAAGAGCGTCTACGCTTCCGAGGCCGAGGACAATTACAGCCTGAAAAACCGTGACATCATCGCCGTCACCGAGTCCGTGGTGGCCCGCGCCCAGGGCAACTACGTCACCGTGGACCAGGTCGCCAAGGACATCGCCGCCAAGTTCCCCGCCAAGAAGCTGGGCTTGGTCTTCCCCATCCTCAGCCGCAACCGCTTCTCCATGTGCCTCAAGGGCATGGCCCGCGCCATGGACGAGGTGGTCATCCTCTTCAGCTACCCCAACGACGAGGTGGGCAACCCCCTCATGGAGCGCTCCGCTTACGTGAAGAACCGTTACAGCGGCGTGTACGACTTCGAGGAAGCCGCTTTCATCGACACCTTCGGCTCCCCCGTCCACCCCTTCACGGGCGTGAACTACCTGGACTTCTACCGCCAGGTCATCGAGGCCGAGGGCGCAAAGGCCACCTTCCTCTTCTCCAACGACTGCCGCTACATCGCCCAGTTCTGCGACCAGATCCTCTGCTGCGACATCCACACCCGCAACGAGACCCGCGACACCCTGGCCGCCATGCCCGGGAAGACCGTCTACACCCTGGCCGACGTGATGGCCGCCCCCGTGGACGGCAGCGGCTACCACGACCAGTACGGCCTGCTCGGCTCCAACAAGGCCACCGAGGAAAAGCTCAAGCTCTTCCCCCGCAGCTGCCAGCCCGTGGTGGACGCCATCCAGGCCCGCATCCAGAAGGAGCGCGGCATCCAGGTGGAGGTCATGGTCTACGGCGACGGTGCCTTTAAGGACCCCATCGGCGGCATCTGGGAGCTGGCCGACCCCGTGGTCTCCCCCGCCTACACCGCCGGTCTCGCCGGCAAGCCCAATGAGCTGAAGCTCAAGTTCCTGGCCGACAACGACTTTGCCGACCTCTCCGGCGACGAGCTCAAGGCCGCCATCCAGAAGGAGATCAAGTCCAAGCACCACGACCTGGTGGGCAACATGAGCAGCGAGGGCACCACCCCCCGCCAGTACACCGACCTGCTCGGCTCCCTGTGCGACCTGACCTCCGGCTCCGGCGACAAGGGCACTCCCTTCATCGTCATCCAGAATTACTTCACCAACTACGCAGAGTAAGCTGACGCTCTGCAAAGCACCTGTCCCCCCGCGCCCCAGGGATCTCTCGGTCCCTGGGGCGCTTGTTTTCCTGTCTTGTGTTTGCCTGGGAAATCTTGTATACTGGGGGCAAAGGAGGAGATTTCCCATGAAACGAAGCATCTGTGCGCTGACCCTGTGCCTGGCTCTGCTGGCCGGTCTGCTCACCCCCACGGCCCTGGCCGCCGGGGAGAAGCCCGCCTTTTCCCAGCAGCCCCAAAGCACCACCGTCACCGCCCCGGACACCGCCGTCTTCACCGCCCAGGCCACCGGCGACCCCACCTACCAGTGGCAGGCCAAGGACGAGAGCGGCTGGCTGGATATTCTGGGTGCCACCCGGAGCACCTACACCATCCGCAACACCGCCACGGCCATGAACGGCCGCCAATACCGCTGCCAGGCCACCAATGCCAGCGGCACCACCTATTCCGGCACCGTCACCCTGACCGTGAAGAAAGGCCCGGACTACGTTCCCCCGGCCCTCAAGCCCATCACGGAGCGGGTCATCCACCTGCCCGCGCCCAAACCGGGCGGCAAGATGTACTATGTCTTTCCCCAGGAAAACGACCAGTACGGTGCCATTTTCAGCTGGAACCGCAGCGTCGACCCGGAGGAGGGCTTCGAGCCTGGCCTGGACTACGTCCTCTACCTGGACCTGTCCGCCAAAAACGGCTACACCCTGGACGGCCTGACCCCGGATTTCTTTCTCGTACCTGGGGCAGAAAAAGTAGAGCTGTCGGAGGAATTTGGCCGACCCCGCCTGACCATCACCTGGCCCATCACCTCCGGGGAACGCATCTACCATATCTCTTTGGATACCGTGGGGCACTTCGCGGAGGATCACCATGGCACCATCAGTCTTTCCGCTGACCGCGCCACCGCCGGGACCACCGTCATCCTGACCACCAAGCCCGCCCCAAACTATGTGGTCAAGTCCGCCGTCTATTCCTCTGGGTCTGACGAAGACAAGCCCTGCAAGCCGCTGGGCAACGGAAAGTATTCCTTCGTCGTTGGAACAGGCGATACCCTCGTGACGGTAGAATTTTACGATTCCTCTCTGCCCACCCTTTCCTATGAGGACATCGACAGAGATTGGCAGAAAAATCCCGTCTACTTCGTCAGCACGAAAGGCTATATGACCGGTATCCAAGACGGTTATTTCGGCCCCTACTGGGGCATGACCCGCGCCATGGTCGCCACCATCCTCTACCGCCTGGCCGGGGCTCCTGCCGTGGCCGACGCCCAGACCAGTTTTGAAGACGTGGACGCCGCCACCTGGTACGGCCCCGCCGTGGCCTGGGCGAAGGAGAAGGGAATGATCAACGGCTACTCCCCCACCCAGTTTGCCCCCGACGACTACATCACGCGGGAGCAGATGGCCGCCCTGCTCTGGCGCTACGCCGGCAGCCCCGCCCCCACCCAGGCCCTCACCGCCACCGACCAGGACAGCATCTCCGACTGGGCCAAGAGCGCCATGGCCTGGGCCAGCGAAAAGGGGATGTTCAACGCCCCCAGCGCCCCCACCAAGCTCCAGCCCACGGCCTACGCCTTCCGCATCGACATGGCCGTCATGCTCTGGCATTACTACGGGGCACCCCTGTACAAAGCAAACTAGATCCAAGCAGCAAACGCATCGTTTCACCCCCTTGCCCGCCCTGGGCAGGGGGGCGTTTTGCTGTCCTGGCACTCTTCTTGTCAGAATGCTAAAAACATCGACCGGAAAAAGCGGGGAATGTTATAATCTAACGGTTGACTTTTCCTGGCATCCTGCTAAAATGTACGTTACCGAACAGTTTAGAAGCAAACAATTCGGAACCAAACAACAAAAGGAGGGATCGCCGTGTCCTGTCACCAGTCGCTGGAGCGTTTCTTGGGGCGTCAGATCAAGGTCCTGAACCACGCGTTCGGCCGACGCATCCGGGAGGAATCCAGCGCCCGCGGCCTGGACGAGCTGACCATCATGCACGGCCGCATCCTGGGCTACCTCAAGTACAACCAGGATCGGGACGTGTTTCAGAAGGACATTGAAGAGGCGTTCAATATCACCCGCTCGTCCGTCACCGGCGTGGTCAAGCTCATGGAGCAAAAGGGCTACATCCGCCGGGAGAGCGTGGCGGGAGACGCCCGCCTGAAAAAGCTTTGTCTCACGGAGCTGGGTGACCAGGTCTGCGAGCGTTCGTTCCAGGTCTTCCTGGACGTGGAAACGCTGGCCATGCAGGGCTTCACGCCGGACGAGATCGACACCTTCTTCTCCCTCTGCCAACGCATCCGCGCCAATCTCAATTCCCCAAAGGAGGGTCCCCATGGTAAAAACCATCCTATCCCAGGTCAAGGAGTATAAGCGCGTCTCCATCCTGACCCCCGTCTGTATGCTGGGCGAGGTCATCATGGAGATGATCATCCCCCTGCTCATGGCCTCCATCATCGACAAGGGCGTGTCCGCCGGCGACATCCATCATATCAAAGTCACCGGCCTCATCATGCTCCTCATGGCTGCCATCAGCCTGACCCTGGGTATTTTGAGCGCCCGCTTCGGGGCGCAGGCCTCCGCCGGTCTGGCCAAGAACCTGCGGCAGGCCATGTTTGAGAAGGTCCAGACCTTCTCGTTCTCCAACCTCGACAAATTCAGCACCTCCAGCCTCATCACCCGGCTGACCACCGACGTGACCAACGTGCAGAACGCCTACATGATGATCCTGCGCATGTGTACCCGGCCACCATGCTCATCGCCATGGTCCTGTCCTTCGCCATCAACGGCAGGCTGGCCAGCGTCTATCTGGTCGCCGTGGTCGTCCTGGGTCTCCTGCTCTTCCTCATCATGAGCAAGGCCATGAGATACTTCAAAGAAGTTTTCCAGAAGTACGATGACTTAAACGCCAGCGTCCAGGAAAACATCTCCGGCATCCGCGTGGTGAAGGCCTATGTCCGGGAACCGTTCGAGACCAGCAAGTTCCACAAGGCCGCCCAGAATATCTACGACCGCTTCCTCTCCGCCGAGAAGATCCTCTCCTGGAACATGCCCCTCATGAACTTTACCGTCTATGCCTCGATCCTGCTCATCAGCTGGCTGGGTGCCAACTTCATCGTGGCAGGCAGCCTCACCACCGGCGAACTCATGAACCTGCTGACCTACTGCATGAGCATTCTGATGAGTCTCATGATGCTCTCCATGATCTTCGTCATGGTGTCCATGTCCACCGCCAGCGCCCAGCGGATCTGCGAAGTGCTGGACGAGCAGCCCGACCTGACCAACCCGGAGCACCCCGTCTTCGACATCCCCGACGGCTCCGTGGAGTTCCGCCACGTGGACTTTGCTTACCGCAAGGACGCCGAAAAGCCCGTCCTGCGGGACATCGACCTCAAGGTAACGTCCGGTGAGACCATCGGCATCATCGGCGGCACCGGCAGCGCCAAGACCAGCCTCGTGAACCTCATCAGCCGCCTGTATGACGTGACCGCCGGTCAAGTCCTCGTCGGCGGTCGGGACGTGCGGGAGTATGACCTGGAGACGCTGCGAAACGAGGTCTCCGTGGTCCTGCAAAAGAACGTGCTCTTTTCCGGGACGATCCTGGAAAACCTCCGCTGGGGCGACGAGCACGCCACTCTGGCCGAGTGCCAGCGGGCCTGCCGCCTGGCCTGCGCCGATGAGTTCATCGAAAAAATGCCCGACGGCTACGACACCTACATCGAGCAGGGCGGCACCAACGTCTCCGGCGGCCAGCGCCAGCGGCTGTGCATCGCCCGCGCCCTGCTGAAAAAGCCCAAGGTGCTGATCCTGGACGACTCCACCTCCGCCGTGGACACCGCCACCGACGCGAAGATCCGCCGGGCCTTCGCCCAGGAGATCCCGGATACGACGAAGTTCATCATCGCCCAGCGCGTCTCCAGCGTGCAGGACGCCGACCGTATCCTCGTCATGGACGAGGGGCAGATCAGCGGCTTCGGCACCCACGAAGAACTGTTGCAGACCAACGCCATCTACCAGGAGGTCTATGAATCCCAGACCAACGGCGGCGGCGACTTTGACGAAGGAGGCGAAGGGTAATGGCAGAGAAAGCAAGAACCATGCCCCACCAGCGGGGCCGCGGCCCCAGACCCAAGCTGGACCACCCCGGCCAGACGTTGGGCCGTGTCCTGAAATACGTGGGCCGGAAATACTGGCTGCACCTCATTTTCGTGGTCGTCTCCATCTTCGTCAGCGTCTTCGCCATGGTGCAGGGTACGCTCTTTACAAAGACCCTCATCGACAGCTATATCCTCCCCCTGGTCCAGCAGGTCCAGGCCGGGCAGACAGCGGATTTCACCGGCCTCATGCACGCCATCACCCGCGTGGCCCTGTTCTACGCCTGCGGCGTGATCGCCAGCTTCGTCCAGTCCCGCGTGATGATCTACGTCACCCAGGGCACCCTGCGGGACCTGCGGCAGGATCTGTTCGCCCACATGGAAAAGCTGCCCATCCGTTACTTTGACACCCATGCCCACGGCGACATCATGTCCATCTACACCAACGACATCGACACCCTCCGCCAGATGATCAGCCAGAGCCTGCCCCAGCTGCTCAACTGCACCATCAACGTGGTCAGCGTCTTTGTCTCCATGCTGGTGCTGAGCCTGCCCCTCACGGCCGTCACCATCGGCATGGTCCTGGTGGTCCTCTTCGCCACCAAGAAGCTCGGCTCCCTCTCCGGCCGCTACTTTGTGGCGCAGCAGAAGGACCTCGGCTCCATCAACGGCTTCATCGAGGAACAGATGGAGGGCCAGAAAGTGGTCAAGGTCTTCTGCCACGAGGATAAGAGCGTGGCGGAGTTCACCCGCCGCAACGAGGCGCTCTTCCACAGCGCCCAGAACGCCAACACCTTCTCCAGCCTGCTCATGCCCCTCTCCGCCCAGCTGGGCAACGTCAGCTATGTGCTCTGCGCCATGATCGGCGGGATTCTGGCCCTGGGCGGCATCGGCGGCTTCACCCTGGGCGGTCTGGCCAGCTTCCTGACCTTCAACAAGAGCTTCAACATGCCCATCGCCCAGATCAGCATGCAGCTGAACTTCGTGGTCATGGGCCTGGCCGGTGCCGACCGTGTCTTCCGGCTTCTGGATGAGGAACCGGAAGTGGACGAAGGCCAGGTGGAGCTGGTGAACGTCAAGGAGGACCACGACGGCAACCTGGTCGAGACGACGGAGCACACCAACCAGTGGGCCTGGAAGCGCCCGGCCAAGGACGACCTGCCCGTGAAATACGTCCCCGTGAAGGGCGACGTGACCTTCGACGACGTGGACTTCGGCTACACCCCGGAGAAGATCGTCCTGCACCACATCAACCTCTTCGCCACCCCCGGCCAGAAGATCGCCTTCGTCGGCTCCACCGGCGCCGGCAAGACCACCATCACGAACCTCATCAACCGCTTCTACGACATCCAGGACGGCAAGATCCGCTACGACGGCGTGAACATCAACCGCATCAAAAAAGATGACCTCCGCCGCAGCCTGGGCATCGTCCTGCAAGACACGAACCTCTTCACCGGTACCGTTATGGAAAACATCCGCTACGGCCGTCTCGACGCCAGGGACGAGGAGTGCATTGCCGCGGCCCAGCTGGCCAACGCCGACGGCTTCATCCGCCGCCTGCCGGAGGGCTACAACACCATGCTCACCGGCAACGGGGCCAACCTCAGCCAGGGCCAGCGGCAGCTGCTGGCCATCGCCCGCGCCGCCGTGGCCGATCCCCCCGTCCTCATCCTGGACGAGGCCACCTCCTCCATCGACACCCGGACCGAGCTGCTGGTCCAGCGGGGCATGGACGGCCTCATGCACGGCCGCACCACCTTCGTCATCGCCCACCGCCTGTCCACCGTCCGCAACGCCGACTGCATCATGGTCCTGGAACAGGGCCGCATCATCGAGCGCGGCAGCCACGAGGAGCTCATGGCCAAAAAGGGCCGCTACTACCAGCTCTACACCGGCAATCCCCCCGCATAAACCGAATCAACTTCAGCCCCCTCAGTCCCCCCGGCTGCGCTTTACGCGGTCGGGGGGATTTTATCAGGTCCAAAAATCTTGAAAACGTGTAAAATCAGTGTGCAAAAATTCTTGAAAACGTGTAAAATAGCAGTGACAAAATCCTTGAAAACGTGATACACTAGGAAGAACAAGGAAATCAACCGTTCCAAAGGGATGGAGGGAGCGTTTTGAAACGAAAAATCTATGAGGACCTGCTCCACTGGAAACAGGAAGAAGCGGGACGGACCGCCCTATTGATCGACGGGGCCCGCCGGGTAGGAAAAAGCTACATTGCAGAGACATTCGCCAAAGCAGAATACAAGAGCTATCTGGTGGTCGATTTCAACCGGGTCAGTCAAGCCGTGACCGACCTTTTTCTGAACTACATGGACGATCTGGATCTCTTTTTCCTGTATCTGTCCAACTATTACAATGTCAAGCTTTATCCCAGGCAGACGCTCATCATTCTGGATGAAGTGCAGCTGTTTCCCAAAGCGCGGGCTGCCATCAAATACCTGGTCGCAGACGGAAGATATGACTACATCGAAACCGGCTCCCTGATGAGCATTCGCAAAAATGTACAGGACATCGTGATCCCCTCGGAGGAACGGCACATCAAGCTCCACCCAATGGATTTTGAAGAGTTCCTCTGGGCTTTGGACAACGAAGTTCTGATGGATTTTATTCGCCTGCATTTTGAAAAACGAAAGCCCATGGAACAGGCCATGCATCGGAAAGCCATGGATTACTTCCGGCAGTATCTGATCGTCGGCGGGATGCCCCAGGCCGTCGCCGCCTATGTCCAAACCCACGACTTTGACCGCGTCGACCGGGTCAAGCGAGACATCTTAGAGCTGTATCGGGCAGACATCGTCAAACATGCCGAGGGCTATGAAATGAAAGTCGCTCAGATCTTCGACGATATCCCGGCCCAGCTGCAAAAGCACGAGAAAAAGTTCAAGTTCTCTTCCCTGAAAAAAGAGGCACGGTTCCGAGAGTATGAGGACTCCCTCTTTTGGCTCGCCGATGCCATGATCGTAAACATGTGCTATAATTCCACCGCACCCAACATCGGCCTGAAAATGAACATGGACCGCATGACGCTGAAGTGTTATATGGCAGACACCGGCTTGCTCATCAGCCATGCCTTTGACGAAAACGGCATCGTCAGCGAGGCGCTGTATAAAAAACTCCTGTTCGATAAGCTGGAAGTTAACAAGGGGATGCTCGTGGAAAATATCGTTGCACAAATGCTGACCGCCAGCGGCCACAAGCTCTATTTTTACTCCAACTCCTCCCGCGAAGATACCGAGTCCCGCATGGAGATCGACTTTCTCATCGCCAAGAGCAAGATCAGCAACCGCCACAACATCTCTCCCATCGAAGTAAAATCCAGCAAAAACTACACCCTGACTTCTCTGAAAAAGTTCCGCACCAAGTACCAGGACCAGCTGCATACGCCCCTGGTCCTCCATACCAGTGACCTAAAGGAAGAGGATGGTATTTTGTACCTTCCGCTCTACATGACGCCGCTGCTCTAAAAATCCCTTGGGAGGTACCCTATGAAACGACTTGTACTCGGCATTCTGGCCCACGTGGACGCCGGCAAGACCACGTTGTCCGAAGCCTTACTGTATACCGCCGGGGCCATCCCCGCGCTGGGGCGGGTGGACCACCGGGACGCCCACCTGGACACCCACGCATTAGAACGCGCCCGCGGCATCACCATCTTCTCCAAGCAGGCCCTGTTTGAAACGGAGCAGCTCTCCGTCACGCTCCTGGACACCCCCGGCCATGTGGATTTCTCCGCCGAGATGGAGCGCACCCTGCAAGTGCTGGACTACGCGATCTTGGTCATCAGCGCAACGGACGGCGTGCAGGCCCATACGGAGACGCTCTGGCGGCTCCTGCGCCAGCGGCAGATCCCGACGTTTGTATTCCTCACAAAAATGGACCTGCCCAACCCAGGCCGGGCCGCGCTCATGGCCCAGCTCCACAAGCATCTGGACGAGGGCTGTCTCGACTTCACCGAACAGGACGAGGACTGGCTGGAGGCCATCGCCATGCGGGAGGATACTCTGCTCGACAAATACCTGGACACCGGAAAAGTAGACCCACGCGACATCTCCGGCCTCATCCGCCTGGGCAAACTCTTCCCCTGCTTCTTCGGCTCGGCCCTGCACCTGGACGGCGTGACCGAATTTTTGCAGGGCCTGGCGGCCTACACCGAAGCCCCCACCTACGGGGAGGACTTCGCCGCCCGCGTCTTCAAGATCGCCCGCGACCCCCAGGGCAACCGCTTGACGTATGTCAAGCTCACCGGCGGGACCCTGCACGTCCGGGACCCCATCGCCTACTACCCCCTCCACGGGGAGGAGCTCGTCGAGGAAAAAGTCACCCAGCTCCGCCTCTACTCCGGGGAAAAATTCCAGGCCGTGAGCCAGGTGCAGGCGGGCCAGGTCTGCGCCCTGCTGGGCCTGAGCCAGACCTGGCCCGGCCAGGGGTTCGGCACGGAACCGCCCGCCCCCGCCCCGCTCTTAGAACCTGTCGTGACCTACCGCCTGGTCCTGCCGCCGGACTGCGACCCGCAGCTGCTGCTCCCCAAGCTCCGCCTGCTGGAAGAGGAAGATCCCCAGCTCCATCTGGATTGGGACGCAGAGAATCGGGAGATCCACGCCCGCCTCATGGGACAGGTCCAGATCGAAGTCCTGAAGCAGCTCATCGCCGAGCGCTTCCAGGTGGAGGTCGCCGTGGACGCCGGGCGCATTTTATATAAGGAGACCATTGCCGCCCCCGTCGAGGGCGTGGGGCATTTTGAGCCTCTGCGGCATTACGCCGAGGTCCACTTGCTGCTCGAACCCCTGCCCCAGGGCAGCGGCGTCCGGCTCGACACCCGCTGCCCCGAAGACGTATTGGACCGCAACTGGCAGCGCCTCATCCTGACCCACCTGGCCGAAAAGACCCACCGGGGCGTCCTCACCGGGGCACCCCTCACGGACGTGAAGCTCACCCTCATGTCCGGCCGCGCCCACCTGAAGCACACAGAGGGCGGCGACTTCCGCCAGGCGACCTATCGCGCCGTCCGCCAAGGTCTCATGGGAGCCGAGAGCATCTTGCTGGAGCCATGGTATGCCTTCACGCTCACCCTCCCCGCCGAGCAGCTGGGCCGGGCCATCAGCGACTTGCAGGCCATGTCCGGCACGTTTGACGCCCCGGAGAGCGACGGTGAGTGGGCCACCCTCACCGGCACGGCCCCCGTGGCCGCCATGAAGGACTATCCCCTCACCGTGGCCGCCTACACGAGGGGCCGGGGCAAATTCGCCTGCTCCCTCCACGGCTACGCCCCCTGTCACAACCAGAAGCAGGTGGTGGCCGCGGCGAACTACGACCCGGAGGCCGACCTGCCCAACACGCCGGACTCCGTCTTCTGCGCCCACGGCGCGGGGTTCAACGTGAAGTGGAACGAGGTGCCCCAGTACATGCACCTGGAGAGCTGCCTGGCCGCGCCGAAGTCGTCAGACGATGCCCCCCTCCGCCCCCGCGTGGTCACCCGGAACCTGGACATCGACGACAAGGAGCTGGAAGCCATTTTTGAAAAAGCCTTCGGCCCCATCCGCCACCGGGAAGAGCAGTTCCGCTCCCCCCTGGCCCCCAGCACGCCCCAGCGGGTCAT
>OGDF01003479.1_pt1 | contig 19268 bp, 11 predicted proteins | sample 1570141 | NCBI WGS metagenome assembly OGDF01 (sample SAMEA4370581, study PRJEB24528) | human gut metagenome | reverse complement strand
CTGGTGAATATTCTGGAAACCCTTCCGCAAGCCCCCTTGTGGAAAGGTCATCTGCACATTGCCATGGCGCCTACCAAGAATATGGACCGTACAGAGTGGTTTGCCGAGAAAGCGACGGAAATAGGGTTTGACGAACTGACATTCCTGAACTGCCGTTTCTCGGAACGGAAAGTCATCAAGACGGAGCGCATCTCCAAAATTCTGGTTTCTGCCATCAAGCAGTCGCTCAAGGCACGCCTGCCCCAACTGAATGAAATGACAGACTTCAACAAGTTCATCACACAGCCTTTTCCGGGTCAGAAATTCATCGCCCACTGTTATGAAGGCGAAAAACCGCTTTTGAAGGATATGGTACATCCCGGAGAGGACGCTCTCGTACTAATCGGTCCTGAAGGAGACTTCAGCGAAGAGGAAGTCCGGAAGGCGACGGAAAACGGTTTTATCCCCATCAGCTTGGGAAAATCAAGGTTGCGTACAGAGACGGCGGCACTGGTTGCCTGCCACATCCTCAATTTACAGAATCAATGATACTCACTAAAACAAAAACTATATGAAAAAGAACCTATTCTTCCACTTCTCAGTACTGGCAATGCTCATCGTGCTGATAAGCGCTTGTTCGTCCAAAAAGCCAGAATACACCAACGTTATTCCTTCCGATGCCTCGCAAGTCATCGCTGTCAATTTAAAATCATTGGCAGACAAGGCCGGTACCAAAGATAAAGAGACTAAAGAAGCACTGCAAAAGCTGACAGATGCCTTGAAAAGCGATATGAATGCAGCTACTTTCCAACAATTGGAGGCTGTACTGAAAGACCCTGCCAAATCGGGAGTGGACGTCAATGCGCCGATTTATGTCTTCAACGCTCCCTCGTTCCCCTACACCACCATGGTAGCCAAGGTTCAAAGTGAGGATGATTTGCTGAAGCTTCTGGAAGTTACGGAGAAAGAACAGATAATCAGCCATGTGGCAGAAGCGGACGGTTACAGTTTTGCACAAATCAACAAGCGGGCATTGCTCGCTTTCACTCCTACCACGCTTATGGTGGTGAACTACACCGGCACATCACAACTGGAAAAAGTCAAAGAAGGAATTCCCGCCTTGCTGAAACAGACCGGAGAAAACAGCATCAACAGCAACACCGCTTTCAAGAAAATGCAAAAGCAGGATGGAGACATCAATATGCTCATCTCTCCTTCCAGCCTGCTGAGTGCATATGCCAATCCGCTGAATTACGGAATATCCCACAATATCGACCTGAAAGACTTGAAGATGCTGGGAAGTCTCTCCTTCGAAAAAGGGAAAATAGAACTGAAAGTAGAGAGCTATACCGAGAACACAGAATTGAAAGCACTTTTCGAAAAGCAAATCAAAAGTACTTGTCCCATCGAAAACACGTTCTTGAAGTATTTCCCAAAATCTACCCTGGCGCTATTCAGCATAGGTATCAATGGAGAAGAGTTCTACAATGTGCTGCAAGAGAATGAGCAGTTCCGCAACGATTTCTCCATTACCAAAGCCGCTGAAGTAAAAGACTTGTTCAGTGCTTTCCACAACGACCTGACCATAGGCCTTATCAATGTAACCATGAACAGCAATCCTTCTTTCCTGGCCTATGCCAGCGTAAAGAACGACGCTCCCTTGAAAGCCCTTTATGAGAAAAAGTCCGAACTGGGACTGAAACGCGGCGAAGACATCGTGAAATTGAATGAGAATGAATATGTCTATAAATCACGCGCTATCAACATATTCTTCGGCATACGAGACAAACAGATGTACGCCACCAATGACGAACTGCTGTATAAGAATGCATGCAAGACCGCTGACCCGTCTGCCAAAGAGACGGACTTCGCTTCCAGTCTGAAAGGCAAGCGCACAGCCTTTGTCATCAATGCGGAAGCCGTACTTGACCTGCCCGTTGTAAAAATGCTAGCTGGATTTGGCGGACAAGAGTATAGCACCTATTACTCGCTGCTCGGCAATATCTCGTATCTGGAAGCTGTCGGCAACGAGGACAAGGCAACCGTCACCCTGCAGCTGAAGAACAAGAATGTTAATGCACTGAAACAGATTGTGGACTTTATCAAGCAGTTTGCAGGAATGTAATTTAAGGATTAAGGATTAGAGATTAAGGATTAATACCACTCATGAATAGGATTCACCTACGGCAAACACTACCTCAAGTGTTTGCCGACCGTGATGCCATTACCTCAGACGTATGGCATCGGGACATTACGTTCCACAAAGGGAAACGTTATCTCATAGAAGCCGCTTCGGGCACCGGAAAATCATCGCTTTGCAGCTATGTTTACGGCTACCGCAACGATTATCAGGGAATCATCAACTTTGATGAACGCAATATCCGTTCACTCTCCGTCAATGACTGGATAGATATACGCAAACACTCCCTCAGCATTCTTTTTCAGGAGTTGCGTATCTTTCCCGAACTTACCGCCATCGAGAACATACAACTGAAGAACCGGCTTACCAATTTCAAAAAAAGGAAAGAAGTCCTTACCCTATTCGAGGCAATCGGCATTGCCGACAAGGTAAACGAGAAAGCCGGGAAGCTATCTTTCGGCCAGCAACAAAGAGTCGCCTTTATCCGCAGCCTCTGCCAGCCTTTCGACTTCATCTTCCTGGACGAACCCGTCAGCCATCTGGATGACGAGAACGGAACAATCATGGGCAGGCTGCTGACAGAAGAAGCCAGCCGCCAAGGAGCGGGAATCATAGTGACTTCCATCGGCAAACATCTGGAATTGGATTATGATGAAATTTATCAATTATAAATGTGGCTAATATGAACCGACTTGTTTGGAAACTTCTCCGCCAGCACATCAGTGTCGGACAGTTGGCAGGCTTTTTCCTCGCCAATCTCTTCGGCATGATGATTGTATTGCTGAGCGTACAATTCTATCGTGATGTCCTTCCCGTTTTTACGGAAGGGGACAGTTTCATGAAGAAGGATTATATCATTGCTACCAAGAAAATCAGTACTTTGGGCAGCTTTGCCGGGAAAAGCAATACCTTCTCCAAAGATGAGATAAAAGACCTGAAAGCCCAACCTTTCACCAAAGGGGTAGGCGCGTTCACTCCTTCCTTGTTCAAAGTCTCTGCCGGACTCGGTATGCAGGAAGCCGGTATCCGCTTGTCGACAGAGATGTTTTTCGAGTCTGTACCCGACGAATATGTGGATGTCAGTCTGGACAAATGGCATTTTGATGAAGATACCCGGATAATTCCCATCATCGTTCCGCGCAATTATCTGAACCTCTATAACTTTGGCTTTGCACAAAGCCGGAGTCTGCCGAAACTCTCCGAAGGACTGATGAGTCTGGTACAGATGGATGTGATGATGCGGGGTAACGGACGTATGGAACAATATAAAGGCAACATTGTAGGATTCTCCAACCGGCTGAATACCATTCTCGTCCCCCAATCCTTCATGGACTGGGCCAACAAGAATTTTGCACCGGAAAAAGAAGCTGAACCGTCCCGACTTATTGTGGAAGTGAAGAATCCTACCGACACAGCCATCACCGACTATTTCCAGCAAAAGAATTACGAAACCGAAGGCAACAATCTGGATGCCGGAAAGACAACTTATTTCCTGCGCCTCATTACGGCTATCGTCATGGGCGTAGGATTATTCATCAGCATTCTGTCATTCTACATCTTGATGCTGAGCATCTTCCTGCTTCTCCAGAAGAATACGGTAAAACTGGAAAACCTGCTGCTGATAGGATATAGCCCGACGCGGGTAGCCACGCCTTATTATATACTGACAGTAGGGCTGAATGTACTGGTACTGTTCCTCTCCATCGGTTGTGTGATATGGGTACGCAGTTATTATATAGAAGTAGTCAGGAATCTCTTCCCGCAATTGGAAAGTGGGTCACTGCTTCCATGTATCCTAACCGGCGGCCTGCTGTTTCTTGCAGTATCCATGCTGAACGTACTGGCAATACAACGGAAAGTCAGTAACCTCATCAAGTTAAGAAGATAAAGCCAGGTTCGTCGGAACAGTGTTGGGATATACGTCCGCAGTTTTGGGACGGACATTCCAACACTTGAAACAAGCTTTATCCGATTTCCTTTTCGTCCAGCTTCTTCAGCCTCAACAATGCCTCCATATAGTAGTAATCGGCATAGATGATAGAGGCATCAATCTCCGACTTAGCAGGCCAGTGCCCGGTAGAGTGCAACAAGAAAGAAGGTTTGCTCTCTCTACTCTGATATTTATCCGAACTAAGACTTTTCAACATCTTTATGGCAGCATCCTTGTACTCCCTCCCCTTTTCACCAGGCAGATAAGTAGAAAGTTCCAATAATGCGGAGGCTACTACTGCGGCAGCCGATGCATCCCGCGGAGCATCCGGAATGGCAGGGTCATTAAAATCCCAGTAGGGCACATAATCCTCCGGCAAATTCTTGAGATATACGTCTGCCACCTTTTGCACGAAATCCAGATAACGGACATCTTTTGTTTCACGATAGACCGTAGTATATCCATAAATTCCCCAAGCCTGCCCACGGGCCCACATTGAATTGTCCGCATACCCCTGATGGGTACATCCCCGGATAAAATCTCCCGTCAACGTATCGTAAACTGCTACATGGCAGGAAGTATAATCCGGACGGAACTGGTACTTCATGGTCTTATCGGCATGAGAGACGGCTATATCTGCCAAATATGGATTACCACCATTCTTGGCTGCCCAGAACAGCATCTCCAGATTAATCAGGTTATCCATAATCGTATTATGCCCACCGAACATCTCCACATTGCGCGGCCACGAAAGGATAGTGCCTACACGGGAATTGAACAAGGCAGCCAATGAATCTGCCGTATTCAGAATCACCTGCTTGTATTCGGGATTGTGGGTCAACCGGTACCCGTTCCCATAACTGCAAAAGACCAAAAAGCCCAAATCATGGTCGAAAGCCGGAGTCTCGGAAAGGAATTTTAGGGAAGCAGTGAACTTCTCCGCTTCCTCTTTCACCTTTTCATCACCGGTGTACTCGTAGTCGTACCACAAAATGCCCGGCCAGAAACCACTGCACCACTCATCTTTCGTAGCCTTGCGATAATTCCAGTCGTACTGGCCATCCAAAATATTACGAGGCATCATCGTGTAGTCAATCTTATCTCCCTTTCCACGCATAATGTCCAAAGTACGATGTACCTGACGATTACAATAATCGAGTTCCTTATCAACCAGCAATTCCTCTTTAGAAGCGGAACAGGCAGCAAGCAAGCACAATCCCAAGCCTGCCAATAGTGTTTTTGTTTTCATTTATCTTATCTTTTTATTTTTCTATGCGAAACCAGTCAGCGTCTACCCAACCTCTATCTTTACCAAACGGAGCCGTACTGAACAAACCGACTTTAGCGCCAATCCACTTGCCTTGACGCGCAGTAAACGATTCACCGGCCGGTTGAAATTTCTTTCCATCCAAACTATAATGGAAATGGCAGTCACCATTCTTACCTACCTTTACTCGCAAATAAATGTCCCGTTCATAATTGGGGAACAGTCCGGCTTCAAGCTTCCGGCTTACCGGCAATTCCATCAAACGGGTAGAAGTTTCCTTATTCTGTTGTTCGGCATCTTTGCAAACCACCTGCTTCAGAATGAATCTGTCGCCTTGCTTCTCCACTCCGATGTAACAATAGTCCCATCCCATCACAATCAATCCGGATTGCTGTTCGTCTGCCTTGGCCACCACCTTTAACTTGGCAGTAGCCGTAAATTCTTCTGCCGGGAACTTCTGCAACAGCAGATTCGGCACTTCCCAGAAATTCACGAAGTCCTCGGACAGCACATGCCCATAGATACGCATATACCCCAAGTCGGAAGTAAAACCAAAAGCATCCCGGTAATTGGCATGCCATTCCCATTGCAGCCCCAACCGGCGGGAATTGAATTCATCGCTCTCTGCCGGTGTCTCTACCGGATAGGTCCTACCGACATCCGGTTTCCGATAACGGCTCACCGGCTCTCCGCAACCGTCACCGTCCTTATCTTCACCGATAACGGGCCAATCTTCCGTCCACTTCATCGGATTCAGATGAATGACCCGCCCATACATTGCTTTATCCTGAAAATGCACAAACCAGGACTCACCGGAATTCGTCTCTACCCAAGCACCCTGATGCGGACCGTTGATGTCCGTACTTCCTTGCGCCATCACCCTCTTCACTTCGTAAGGGCCATAAATATTCTTTGAACGGAGTGCCAGTTGCCAACCGGTAACCACCCCACCGGCAGGAGCCAATATATAATAATACCCATTGCGTTTGTAGAATTTGGGGCCTTCCACCGTATGGTTCACCCCGTCATTGCCATCAAATACCAACACCGGTTCGCTGATGACTTTCGTTCCTTCCGGATTCATTTCGCATACCGTGACGACACTATTGAAAGCAGCGCGGCTTCCTGCCCAAGCATGAACCAGATAAACCTTACCGTCTTCATCCCACAAAGGCGTAGGGTCTATCATGCCTTTTCCGGCCTTTACCAATACCGGTTTCTCCCATTCACCTTGCGGGTCTTTGGCCTTCACCATAAAAATCCCGAAATCCGGGTCTCCCCAATAAATATAGAACTCACCGTTATGGTAACGGATAGAAGGAGCCCACACGCCCTTTCCATGTTGAGGCTTATTGTAGAACTCTTCCGGCTCGATAACTTTCAACGCATAGTTCACCAGTTTCCAATTCACCAAATCTTTGGAGTGGAGAATGGGCAACCCCGGAGTACAATTAAAGCTGGAAGCAGTCATATAAAAATCATCGCCCACCGCACACACATCCGGATCGGAATAGTCAGCGTGCAGAACAGGATTCATATACGTCCCATCCTTCCGGTCGGCAACCCAAACTTTGGAAACAGACTGCCCGCATACAGCCTGACAAAATGCAAGTACTCCAAACAATATAAAAAACTTCTTTACCATAACAACACCTTCTTTGAATAATCTATCATCTATACGTTCAAAGGGAGAATTACACCCAAACCTTTATAATATTTTTCCTTTATATTTTTTAAATCCCTTTGCCTCTTTCGCCTCCACCGGTACAAAACGAACCGCAGCACCGCCACTGGGCTTCAGGTCAAACTTCATCGTCATGGAAGCATCCACCAATAAATAACTGCATTCCACCTGCGTGCGTGTCTTCACCTTTTCGCCGCCATCGGTATAGACAGAAGCAAGATAGACTTTATTCTTATCCAAGAAATCCAAAGGAATTTCTTCTTCGGAACCTTCATTATTGGTCATCGCTCCCAAGAACCATTCCTGCCCTTTACGACGGGCCATCGTTATGTTTTTGCCGGGAGCGCCATCCAATACTTTCGTATCGTCGAATACAGTTTGCAAGTTCTCAAACCATTCCATTTCCGGTTCTCCGTGATAGAACGACGGTTTGTCATACCAGAAGATAGTTTGCAGCGGACTGTAGAACACGAGCGATGCTGCCAGTTGGTGGGCATGAGTCGTTTTCAGCCGTTTGTCGAAATAACAGATCGTATAGTCGGCTGCACCGTTTATCATGCGAGTGAAGGGAAGCGTGACATTATGAGTTGCATCGGGAAACTCTTCGTTTCCGCAAATACCTTCCTGAGTCAATAAATTCGGATAAGTACGACTGAAGCCTGAAGGGCGATACTCATCATGGATATTCATCAGCAGATGGTTCTCTGCTGCCAAGCGGACCATGTCGTGCAACCAGGTAGCCCAGCGATGGCTGGCGTATTGTACGAAACCGGATTTCACTCCGACAATTCCCCATTGGCGTAGCAATGGGAAGAGTTCACGCATTTGTTTCATGAGTGCATGCTGGTTGACGTACACCCAGATGCCAACTCCTTTCTCCTTACCGTATGCTACTACGCGGGGCATATCCAGTTTGTCAACCACTTTTGTAGCATCCCCGTCATGTGAAGTACAGGGCATATACCATTGCCAGTCGAAAAGCATATACGGAATATGATGTGCTGTACAGAAGTCGATGGTAGCAATAGCCCCTTCGGTGGTGATAGTCGTTTCGCGCATAATTTTGCCCGGTTTCACCCATGCGGCAGCATCGGCAATTTCGCACGGCGGATTCAGATTCTGGATGATATCATTGTGTTCCAGCAATTCACCCGGTTTGTCGGCTGCCATGACTATCTTCCAAGGAGTGGCATAATAAGTCACCACATCTACGGGGCTATACATTACAGAAGTCAACGTGTTCTTCTTATCGGTGGAGACGAGGTATTTGGTCAGGCACCAGTCGTCTACATCCGCATCTGCCAGTGCGGCCCATTTGCCATTCGGGAGTTCAAACGTAAGGGCACGTTCCACCGGATGTTTGATATCATCGATATTCAGGCGTTCGAAGAAAGCCTGTGCCCATTGTTCAGTCCATGCTTTTGTGCCTGCCGGTAAGGCGTATTCTGTGAGATCACCTACTACTTTATGAAAGATAGCCTTCGGATGTTCCGGGAAGAAATAGCGGAAAGCCACTCCTTCATTATAGGCACGTACCTCTATATTGAGCCGATAACCGGAGTTGTCTTTCTTGGAGAGACAAAGGGTGCCGGCCCGGTAATGATCGCGTACACTGCTACGCTCACCGTAAAGCGGCTGCCAGGTGAGGTTTATTTCGGGCTGGTAAGTCACGGAGTCCACTTCCAGATTGTCCATCCAGCAGGCAGGCTGTTTCAGATTTCGAACTCCCAAAGCCATTTCCCATATCCGGTTGTCCAGTTCCAACCCGGCACGCGACTCATTGACTACGGGTTGTGATTTGTAATCTACCCGATAACAAAGTTCGTTTACCGCAGGTGAAACCTGCTTTTGGTAAAATACTATTTCATGTGTTCCGTCAGGAGATGCCAGCTTCAGTTCCTTGCCATTGTCCGCAAAGAGGGAAGAAGCGAGAGCTAACATAATAATTGTTGAGCCGATAGTCTTCATATCCTCGTATTTATTGTTTTTATATAAATACGATTTAAGATATGGGGATACTCAATGTATTCTATCTTTTTAGGGAAATAATGTTCGAGACAGTTTGTGAAATGACGGGACTTCCATAAAATGACGAGAAACCATCTTCCTTTTGTGAACTTCCCTGTACATGGGCTATGAAGAATCCATATACCCGGCCCTGTTTATTGATCCATGGATAGGCGCCGGCCCAACCCGGTGAACTGATCTGATAGGCTTCTCCTGTTGCTTCATCAATGAGTTCCCTCCATTCTCCCAAACCGTATATACCGGTATGATATTTTTTCAGTGCACGTTCCACGTATTCACCCGGGTTAACTTCCGCATTTCCCACCTGGTCTGCCTGCATTTCATGTATGGTTTCGGGTTTCAGTATTTGCTTTTCTTCAAATACGCCATTGTGGTAAATCATATCAAGAAAACGTATGTAGTCGTACAAAGTGGTACAGAGCCCCCCACCCAGCATGGGAGCGTGTCCGCCATCCGTATTCACGGGCGTGAAGTGAGAGTTTTTCATTCCTAAAGGTCGGGCAATTAATTCCTGGAATAATTCCTCAAATTCTTTATTCATCGCTTTTTCTGCCATCCGGCCGGCTATCTGCATGGCAAGTCCGCCATATTCAAAACGAGTGCCGGGAGTGAAAACCGTGTCTAGTGGAAGAATCTCCATGACTGCCGAATCCAGCTGATTGTAATTGTCTACGCGTGGTTCCGGCAAGTAAGGGCGAACGCCTGATGTGTGCGAAAGCAACTGACGTAAAGTAATCATTCCTTTTACGTCGTTCTTAAATTCAGGAATCCATTTCTTTACACTGTCATTCCAATCCAAATCAGTACGGTCTACCACTGCTCCGATGACTGCGGCGGCTACCCATTTCCCGGCAGAGGCTACATAGACTTTGGTATCGGGAGTGAATTCTTTATAGTTTTTCCGAAAGATAATGCTGTCATCTCTAACTACGCAAATGGCTGCACCGGGATAATACTCCTTGTCTATCCAGCCGGTAATAATGGAATCGAGTGGTGCAAAATTATAAACCGCCTGCCTATTACCGGCAGGGCGGCATGACAGGAATAAAAGATAAATTCCCCAAAGAGAAACTGTAAGAAGATTCTTTTTCATCTACTTTGTTTTTAAATCCCAATATATAACATAACGTTGATGGTGCACATCGTACAGAGGTCTCAATATAGTACCTTCCGCATTTTTGAACTCCAGTCCTTTACCTGTACGTTGCAGGTCACGTTCCGGATGTTTTAAGTCTACTTGCAATGTCGTATTCAATCCTGCCGGGATATGATAATCGTAAGTATAGTAGTCATTGTATAATGCCGGATCAGAGAATGGTGCCGGAGTTTGCATACCTTCTGTTCCCAATTCGCCGGCCAATACCAGCGGTCCGTATAGCAGAGCTCCCTTTTGAGGATTATCAGGGGTGGTTTCCAACTGCAGGCTCATCGGATAATTGGCTTCAATGCGATCACCGTCTTTCCACCGGCGGGTTACGGCAATGTATGATCCCGGTTTCTGTTTTACCGATACTTTTTTCCCGTTGACGTTTACTTTCACACCCTTACTCCAGGATGGATAGCGCAGATAAATCGTAGTGGTGACAGGCTTGTCCGTTTGGATGGTCAATGCAGTGTTCTCTTCTGCGGGGAAAGCTGTTTCCTGGCGCAGAGTCATTCCTTTCGCTTTCCAGTTCACTTCTGACGGGATAAAGAGGTTTACGTAGATTCCCCGGTCATTGTGATAATAGATAGCTTCTCCATATTTAGCATGGTTTTCAAAACCACTGCCTACACAACACCAGAAGGAATTCTCCCGGGTACTATAAACTTTGTGAGAGCCGGAGAGCAAAGGCAAGAAATAGCATACCATTCCCGTTTCAGGGTCTTGTTGCCCAAGGATATGATTATAGAGTGCACGTTCGTAGTAGTCGGCAACTTTGGCGTCTCCCGTCCAGCAAAACAGGTGGCGACTGAGTTTCAGCATATTGTACGTACAGCAAGTCTCGCCGGTATATCCGGTCAGATGTTTGGATAATTGTTGTGGATCGAAATAATGCTCTTTATCACTGCTGCATCCCGGTGCAAAGGTATGGTGGTCTATCATGGTATGCCAAAAGAAATCTGTCAGTTTCCGACTGTCATTATCCTGCGTCAGCTCGTAGTTGCGTGCTTCGGCAAGAACTTTGGGGATAAAGGTATTCGTGTGCTTGGTTCCTAAATCATCGCGTTGCTCTTTCAGCGGATCTATCACATCATTGTGATAAAAGAATCCGGCAAGCCATTGATAACGCTCGTCGCCGGTGATGGCATAAAGATTATAGAAAGATTCGTTCACACCGCCGAACTCATTCCGTATCATCCTTTTCCGGGTGGCTTCATCCAGCGGTTTAAGTTTATTATAAGCCCAGTCGCCCATGCGGGTAACTACTTCCAATGCCTGTTTGTTATCTGTATAGAGATATTGATCGATCAATCCGGAGAAGAGCTTGTGCAATGTATACCAGGGTGCCCATACACTTGTCCCACGTATGTTCCTATTAATCAATTCTTCCGGATATGCACTGAGATACCCGTTTCCCAAAGCTGCCTGTACCTCTGCCAGACCTGTAACAAGGCTGTCGCCTTTCAGCTTGAATATTTCACTTCCGGTAGATGCGTACATGAGGGCATAGGCTGATAATAAATGCCCTGTTGTGTGTCCGCGCAGTTCGCAGTCCAGCGATTCCCAGCCTCCCAGTTTCTTTACGGTCATATATCCGCCTTCACGCCCGGCAAATACTCCGGCATTGTTGCGGAAACTGTGCAGCAAACGATTGGTTGCTATGGAGGTCATCCAAACAGAATCACGCATCATATTGTCACGAAAGCGGCTTGGCAATAAACGCACGTCCTTTAAGTCGAAACTTTCTACCTGCATCGGTGCGGTTGTCACTTTTTTCATTTTCCCGGCATGCTGTCCGGGATAAACGGATTGGGCGGAAAGACCGGTTGATAGAGCCGCACAGATTGTCATTAGGATTAAACTCTTATTTCTCATAACTTTAATTCTTTCTTTATATATACGAAGTAGAGGGATATATTACTCAAAACCCGTTAGAGGAATTTAAAACTGTATAGCGAGCTATTTTCCTATTAGGGCTGAGATTTCTTTCCTTTCTTGTCTTGTCACTCCCCCCTATCAGATGCCTTCTGAATGGGGGTACAATGAGTCAGGGACTGAAAGGCATTCAGTCAGTGACTGAATCAGATTCACTCAACGAGTCGGAGGACACGGTTCTTTCATTTACAGGAGTTACTCCAATAACTCTTGATAGCTCCCTTAAATGAAAGAGCCGTGGTCGGAGACTCACATTTTGTTCATAACCCTCCTGAAATGAACCAGTCTCGTCAGCGGATTACTTTATATTTTTTAGTGTAAGAATCGAAAATGGATTCATTGGCATTGCGCACATAACTCCCATATCCGATGAACCATTCCAATATGTTTTTGGAAACTGTAGGGTCAGTTCCTTTCTTATAAGAAAAAGCAAGTAAATATGCGTCTGTATCCCAACCGTTCACGTTTGTGCAGGAATTCCGGTGCATAATATGTCCATCTGCCCGTGTGTTTAAATAAACATCTGTTATTTTGTCATCTTTAGCAATACGGACACCTTGTAGGTCGTCTCCTTTCAGGCGGGTTACCTGAGGAATATTTTTACTTGCAGGAGAATCTTTCAAGATGATTGCCGTTATAAACTTGACACTTTGTGCCTTTATCGGATAAGTTACCGAATAATACGTTTCCATTTCGTCGGTCTTCTTTGCTTTGGGAGCCTGATGAGCTTTCAGTTTCAGATTATAAGGGAAATCATGTTCAAAGTCGCTTTCTGTCAGATAGTCCGGCCATAAAGGGCGTATATCCACAGCAGCCTGTTGGTTGACGACACTCAAATCAATGCCATTTTTCCTGCTTACTCCATCCGGGTGAAAGAGCAGACTGAATGTACCGTCTTCATGCGAACAGACATCATCAATAATCAGTATGACATCATCTATCCATAAGAAACTACGGTGGTTTTTAGAAAAGTAACGAGAAGTAGGTCCGGTCACGTTGGCCAGGATGTATTTGATATTTCCTTCGTCTGTAAGATGATGCAAAGAGCCGTCGAGCATCGAACCTTTGTACTGTTGCTCTTGAGGCTGGGCCTGTCCATTAAACAACAGAACATTATGGGCCTGGCTGTGAAAGAAATATTCACGATACCACGGATTGGGATACCAACAGTTTCCGCCATCCTTAATTACTTGTTGTCCATTATGAAAAAGGATAAATGAACCTGCGTCTGCATGAGAGTGATTCCATGTATGTCCGCATTTCACTCCTAACAGGGTTGTGTTTTTCTTCCAAGAGGTACGCATCACACTCCAACCCATTCTTTCATATACCGCAGATAGCGACAGGGAAGGTTGCAGCGGAGCCGCAGATAAATCGGGAGTGTACAATAAGCCCATGGGGGTATCGGTCGGCATACTTTCTTTTGCCTGATTTTTCCGTACCTGTGTGAGATACCATAACATATCGGTTTTCTGAAAACCTAATGCCCAAAGTAACTTCAAGACGCCTTCACCATTAGCAGCAATGTTGCTGTCGCCAAAATAAAGGGAAGGAAGATAGTCACCGTCGGCAGGATAACAGGTATACATAAAATAATCTGCTGTACGTTCAAATAGCTTCTTTTCCGGCCATTCTGCCCGGGGATTGAAATTCTGCATAGCAAGGCGGAAGGTCAGGTATTGGGTAAGTCCGTAATTGGCGTAACTCACACTTTCGTAATAAGCCCCATTATCTAAGTTTGCCGGTTTGTTTTGCAAGATGTCTCCTCGGAAATCAGCCCATTCTGCTGCTGCCCTATTTACCATATCAATCCATTCGGCAGCCTCGGGAATTTCGTTGCTGACGGCCATGGCAGCGATTCCGGTCATGGCGATGCAGGATACCCAATAGTTGTGCCCCATGGAATTGATTGCATGGAAACGTGTTGCCGGTGATAGCCAATCGTGCAACGTCGGACGGATTCCTATTTTGTAAATGGCTTGTGCCAGTTCTTTCCGTTCTTCATCCGAGAGTTCGTTATAGATAGCATCGAAGCCGATAGCCATTTGATGATTGGCATGGGCGGTGCTTAGCAATGAAGTCCAGGCAGGTTCCCGGTTCAGCATATCCTTTGCTTCAAGGGTTTCTTTTTCGCCTGTCTGTCGGATTGATTCTTTGATCTTATCCGCATATCTTTTTTCGCCTGTCATTTGGTATGCCAATGCCAGATATTCCAGTTTACGGTAAGGATTGTTTTCTTTCAAGGCCTCCTTGGCTGCTTGTTCTACCCGGGCATAATTGGCTTTGACTTCTTTTTCCGATTTGAGTTGCTCTTTCAGTGTCGCTATCCGGTCGGGAGTAAAAAACAGATAGGGGTGTTGTTGCTGTGCCCGGATTGAGAAAACCAGGGAACAAAACAGGATGAACGTCAGTACATGTTTTCTTTTATTTCTCATAATTTCTTAGTATGTAAAAGTGGCAGATAAAATGGTATAGGAAAGTATTAATTATATTTCAGAAATTCACGCAATGTAGCATTAAATGCCTCAGGTTGTTCCATGTTCAGCATGTGCCCGCAGTCTTCCAGCACCTTTAGCTTTCCATTCGGCAGATATTTCAGAATTTCCGGCTGATTGGAATAACGGTTGTTGGGTGAATTGCCTTCCACAATTAAAGTCGGCACTGTGGGACGGTTCTTCTTTATGGCTTCATAAGCATCCAGGCCTGCAACTACCCGTACTTCTTTGTGTAGTGGCTGCCAGGCATCCCAGTCATCGATCATCTCCCATAAAGGCTGACGCATCCTTTCTTTTCGGGTACCTCCCGAATTCATCAGCCCTTCAAACCATTCACGTTTCATGACGTCAACTCCCTTCACTTTCAGGGCGGTGATTTCTTCATCCCGCTTCAGAGCTTCTTCTTTGGTCATCGGTTGGCTCGGTCCTTTCGCCTTACGTATATTTCCACTGGCAAGGAAAGCAGATGCCATACGTTCCGGGAACCAACCTAACATATCGGCACCTATGAAACCGCCTAACGACAAGCCGACTATATGTGCTTTCCGGATGTGGAGAGAGTCCATCAGCGTCACCAGGTCTTGTACATGGGTAAACTGATAATCTTCGGTCTGAGAGGAAGAAGCGCCATACCCCCGTAGGTCGTAACGGATTACACGGTACTCTTTGGCAAATTCAGCGAATTGTTCATCCCACATTCTGTGATCCAGTGAATGGCCATGTACAAAAATAACAGGCTCTCCGCTTCCTGCTTCCTCATAATAGAGTGAGCCATTACCGACATCTATGCGGCCTGATTTGAATGCAGCCATCCCACTCGGTTTCAGGATATAGAAACTGCGTTCCACCGGTTCGGCCGTCTGCACCTTGCCTGCAACGCCGTATTGCCAGGCAACTACCGTCACCTTTACCGGAAATCTGCTGCGAGGAGGAATAGGAGTGAACACAATTTGGTTTCCTTCTATCTCGGCCGGACCTTCTTTGATGTAGTAAGAGACCGGTAGCCCGCAATCACTTGTGGCTTTTAAAGATAGAGAACCGCTTCCTGCTTCCACATCGGGCAGTCCCGGAAACAGTATATGCTGCCTTTCTCCTGCTGTATTCCGGTAGGGGATGCGGATACTGACTTCCTGAACGGCACTTTTATACCTCCGGTCTCCTGCCTGGCTTGCCAGCAGGCATATATCACCGGTGCGACGTGGGTTGTCCATACCCATCCGATAGAAAGATACCCTAAATGTGGTGTCGTTTACCTTTTCTACCGGTCCGCAGATGCGACTGATTACCGGCGTTGCATCTGCATGTTTGTCAGACAGTTTCGTTCTCAGGGAATCCGTACATACGGCTTTCAAGTGGAAAGTGATTCCATCGGCTGCCGGATGGAAGCGGGGCTGTACACGTACATGCTGTTTCTTGTCGTATGCCAGCAGACTGCCGCTTTGTTCAAATCCCAGATACTGTTCTTTCTTTTCGCGGCTTTGCGCATACCGCGCTTCAGTCGCTTCCGCCATTTCACGGTCAAAATACCAAAAGGCATCATGCACATCTCCTTTATATTGTGAACAGGGGGCGGCCTTGGCCCGTTTCTTCTGATTGGGATGCCAGCGTTCTGCCAGCCAGCCTTGGGCCGGGTTTATCGGATTCAGCTTTACTTTACCGTCTTTCGTCACTTCGTCCGTCAGTCGTTGATTGATAGCTTTTTCCAGAAATAGAGCAATGTACGCGGCTGTTTCATCTGCCACATCGAAATGTCCCCGTCCTGCGTCACACAGAAACGAAATGCAACTTTCAGGATACATCATGCGGAAGGCCAGTGCCGGATTTACCCGGGCTTCCCACCATTCATATTCTCCTTCAATCATCAGTCCGGGTATCCCGTTGATATTACGGGTACGTCCCCACTCCAGATTCTCACGCCCGTAGCCGGTCAAGTTCGTACGCGGAGCATCGCCATGCAGGGAAATGACGGCCAAGGTGCGTTCCGCATTCCATGCGGCAAAGTTCCAGGGATAAGTAGCCATGGCCGAATGGCCTATGGGCACGATGGGGACATTTTTCAGTTCGCTATATCCGCTGACGTCTGCCAGGTCGGCCATCATTTTCTCGAATATCCGTTGTGTGCCTTTCGATACATCCCATTGCTGGTCGATGCCGGGTGTTATCCATACAAAACCGATTCCCAGCTTCTGCATCTTCTCGCGGAAAAGGGGATTGTCAAAAAGAGTTTCTTCGCTCATATTGTGTTGTCCTACAAGAATTGTTTTCACCCGCATACAGTCGGCGGGTATCCACAAGAAAGCCGTAGGATTCCGATTCGTTTCGTTGGAGACGAATCCGTCAAGAGTCACAGACCATTGCCACTCTCCTGCCCGCAGGCAGGGAGAGAAGCAAAGCAAGAGGATTATTGAAAAAAGCAGTCTATATCTATTCATGGTTCTTTGGTTTTATGGGTTTATGGTTCACTTTATCTGAATTCCTTTTACAAACTCATTGGTTACTACTCCTTTCAGGTCCTTCATCCGCTCTCCATTGATTACTACATTTTCAAACGTCACGTTTTGCACGGTCCGTTCTTTGTCCAGTCCTTGTATCAACGATGGATTCTCTCCTACGCCTGTGTACGTAATGTTCCTGAAAGTAATGCCGTCAATGCCGCTTCCCGGCTGTTTATCATATTTCTCGTTGAAGCGTACTTTTACATAGAACAGCCGTCCTTCCTGAATATTCTCTACCCGGATGTCTTCGAAAAGGACATTACGGACCTGATTCTTGTCACCACAATCCACTGTCATGCAACCTTGATAAATCGGATCATCCTCGTCATGTTCCAGAATGTCGATGTGGCGGAAAGTCAGATTTTCTATTACTTCTCCCGTAGGTGAATCGGGGTCGCCATGGCCGCCTACATTGATGGGGTGCGCCACATCTGCCCAAAGAATGGAGTTCTGCACGGTGATGTCGGACGAACCTCCCCACCAGTTCCAGCGGTGATTGTACAGAGCGATGCAGTCGTCCGAATTGCGCATGAAGACATTGTCAACAAGCACTTGGCAGCAACACATCATGTCTATGCCGTCACTCCAACCTTTACAACTGAATGATTTCAGATTTTTGATGGTGATTCCCGTTGAACCGCCTCCGAATATGGTATAATGTTCTGGGTTCACTACGGTAATTCCATCTATCAGCACATTCTTTGAGTCAGTCACTTCAATGCCCCGTATCGGATGGTCCAAGATGCCTCGTCCGATAATCCGGACATTTTCTGCTTTATCTACCAGAAGTTTCGCTTTGACTACCGCTCCCGGTGCCAGATATACGATGGTATTACCGGGGATACGGATTTGATTATTAGGTAAGTCTTTAGGGCGGTGGACTCCCGGACTGAAATACATGATGCCTTTTGCCTCTTTATCATATTTTTCTGTTTCCAAAGGGTTGGCAAAGAGATGCAGATTGTGCAACCGGTCGCCATCAAACTCAATAGAGAGATACTGTGGCTTTTCCAGAGTGAAAAGAATAGCGTTTTGTACCTGCTTGTATTCAATACCTTTACTCAAAGGGCGTATGGTCACTTCGCGCACGCTGTCATTGTTCTTCTTCACCATTACCTCTACAACACTTCCCATATCAAATTGCACCATGGAAGCCTTCTGCACGTTGTCCATATCTACCTGTACGTTGTATTCAAACAAGTCTTTCCACTCACCGCCGGGGATACGTACACGTACCGTGTAGTCGTCATTATGGGGTATGCCCGGATTTAAACTTTCAGGATAGGTCACCAATTGTGCCTGTACTCCTGCGGTAAAGGTCAACAATAACATCACTACTAATTTGCAAATCTGTTTCATAAGTTCCATCGTTTTCTACACAAATATACGATTGAAAGCCGAAAAGCACTTAATTTGCACAAATATCATTAGCCCTACTAAGTGAATATCCCGTACAAAACGTATTTCTACTTAAAGCAACATAATTCTATTGCCAATGAAACTAAGAAAACTAATCTTTATCTCCGGCTTATTGCTCGGATTCGTTCAGACTATCGACGCACAAAACCTGTTAATCACCTATCCCGCTCCTCAGGGGACGGAATTGAAGAACGACTTCACCGTCAAAGTGCGCCAACCGGGTGGAGAGTGGCAAGCAATAGCCACCTATCCCGTCAAAGTGGACGAAGTAAAAGAGGCCCGGCACCATGTAGAGCTGGCCTCCATGAGCTATTTCGACTTCAACGGTGAAGTGGAAGTATCGGTCACCGCCCATAAGGAAGAGATAGAGACAGCCCGCATACGTCCCCTATCCTACGGCATCACTCCGCAGGTCAGCCGCAACACGCTTACTTTCAAGCTGAACTCTCCCCACAACTTGTCGATAGAAGTGAACGGCGACATCTTCCACAACCTGCACCTCTTCGCCAATCCGATAGACCGGAACAATCCTCTGAAACCGGGTATGAACCCGAAGAAATTAAAAAAGAACCGCAACTTGATTTATTTCGGTCCGGGCATACACCAATTACCGGGCGACACGCTGGATGTACCTTCAGGCAAAACCGTATACATTTCCGGAGGAGCCATCGTCAGAGGGTGCATACGAGCAAAGAATGCTGAAAATGTAACTATCTTCGGCCGGGGAGAAGTACATCCCGAAGGACGTGGAG